>Ga0268360_1001661_pt1 | contig 21340 bp, 24 predicted proteins | sample BioMet11_FD_192465 | JGI IMG/M metagenome (GOLD analysis project Ga0268360, IMG submission 192465) | Sewage microbial communities from Oakland, California, United States - Biofuel 11 (Illumina Assembly) | ecosystem: Engineered > Wastewater > Sewage > Unclassified | place: USA: California... | reverse complement strand
ACATCGGAAATGCAAAGCGATTGCAGGAGGCCACCGGCGCCAAGCTGTGGGCGCCTTCGGAAGACATTCCCTATATCATTGGTGAGAAAAGGCGCCACGGTGTCAAGCATCTGATTGAAACCGTCGTAAGGCCGCGAAAACCTGCCGTCACCGGAATTTACAGCGCCGATTGGCCTTACAGCGATATCCATGTTCTGCATGCGCCCGGACATACGCCGGGACACACCATTTTTCAGGTTCGGGATATCGTTTTTACAGGCGACCTGTTTAAATTTATCCATGGCCGCTTTGAACTTTTCCCTGAATTTATGAACTGGAATCAGAATGAAGCAATAAAATCACTCTCCATGCTCAAAAATCTGGAATTTGAATGGCTCTGTCCTTCTCATGGTTCCCCTGTTCGCAACGGACCTGAATTGCAGGATTTTCTTTCAGGATTAAAGTGACCAATTGAAATTCAATACTGCTTTTGTATATCACATCCCGACCACGCTCCAAATATACAGCGGCGCCGTCAATGTAAACACCAGACAGGCAAACAGGATTGCGGGCGCCGCCCACTCGAATTGTCCGTGCTTTCTGTAGTCGAAATAAGCCGTGCCCAATTTGGCGAAGAAAAACACGGCCAGAATCAGGTCGATAGCCGGAAAAACGACGCTGTTGACGACGGTCTTGATCTGCTGTGACGCCGTTTTCCAGGTACCCTCCACGGCTCCCGCCACATCGCCGCTTCCCGCCGCATATGCGGTTGTTCCAAAGAGGCAGGTCAGGACGAGAACCACACACAGAACCGCGAAAATACGCTTCTTTTTCATGGATTTTCCACCCTTTCAAATAATTTTTTTTGCAGAGAAAAGGATCGCTGAAGCTTCTGCTCCGCGACCCTTTTTCTTTCTGCTGTTATGGGGTTACAGGGGCGATATGCCAGTCGCTCCAAAGGCTGCCCCGTATCGTTACCGAGTTGGTGAGGTTCATGCTGAGCATTCCCGCGGGCGTCCAGCAGTCCTCCAGATAGGTATAGGGCGTATAGCTGCCGTCCGGCATCCAGATCGGCGTGAAATGCGTCCGGTGCTTGTAGGTCGAATATTTATTAGACGCAAACTCAAACTCCGCGTTGTATCCGGAGCGCGTCTGCTCCAGCAGCCGCCAGAAGGATTGGTATTCGAATTCCGGAAAGTACGTGACGGCGGTCTGCGCGTCCGTCACCGCCGAGGACTGGCTGGTGCTGACTCTGGCGGTCGTTGCCTGATTGATCCCATAGCCGCTTTTCAGGACTTTGCCCGATGCCGTGGGATCTTTCGCGTCCGGCGTGACGTTCATGGAAGCGTTAAGGTTTGCTGAATAAGAAATCCAGTTAAAGTCCCACCATCCGGTGTCTTCCCAATAGCCGGAGTCCTCTCCCGTGGAAATCCAGACCCAATTTGCGTGCCATGACGGACACCAGACTCCCCAGGACGCGGAGGTTTTCTGTGCATTGTTGGGAACTGGCGACGCAGTATAGGAGTTATTCCGGTCATCCGCCACCGGATCGGGGGGATCGTGTCCTGAGAGATCTACAATCTTTGCGGTGATGGTTCCCTCGCTTGCCATGCCTCTGCCGCTTACCGACACGCAGATGGTCATGGTCTGCGGCGTGGACGGAGTTGTCCAACGCACCCACGCAAGCTGGCTGTCGCCGTCCGGGTAGTAAACGCCGCCAACGGTGTAAGTCTGGCCCCCAATCATGAACCGCACTGTGACGGGACTGTCCGGATCGGACTGCCCGCCCCGCACCGTCACGGATGTGATGACCTCCGTATTGACGCGGTACTTGTAGTTTGTCGTGCCGACGGTAGGCGGTTCCGCTTCGCTGAACCTCACGATGCCAAGGCCGAGGGATGAGATGATATCCGTATCCGACGCAGCTTTGGTCGTGGAGCCGACCCATGCCGGGTAACCGAGATCCGGGGTTTCCAGAAACATCGCCAGCGGCAGGTTTTTGTGGCTGAGCGAGACCATCTTGCTCCGCAGTCCGCCCCCGAGCTGCTGGTCGAACAGCGCGGCCTCCGTGGCGGTCATGGCATATTTGACGCCGCCGAAGGTCATATAGGCGATGGGCTCCAGAAGCAGCTTGTACTGCCCGTTGATCAGAACATTAAAGTTCATTCCGGTCAGATTTGCGATGCTCCGGATTACCTGCTCATCGGTGAAATAGCTCTTGATCGCGGCGATGTTGCCGTTTCCTCCGGATGTGCTGATGATCTTGGGCAAAGCCTGAGACGGGTTCACATAGTCATAGCTATGGGTATCAGGAGAAAGAGCGTATCCTTGTGTGTAAGAAATTTTACAGACTTTATTAAAGTTAACAGCAATCACTGGGTGTTTATTTGTCAAGTCAATAGGTGTTGTCACAACCGCATGATCGCTGGCCCGGATGACTGTTACCCGCACTCCTTCGTCGCCGGTGTTCCAGAAATCCGTGTTAGTCCCGTCTCCCATCCCACCTCCGCCGCCATCCACATTCCCGTCCCCGATAGCATAGGCGTTCATCGGTAGGAATACGGAAATCATCAGTACAAACGCTAAAAAAAGGCTGATGACCCGTTTCATGAAATCCTCCTTCCAAACGAAAAAAGCACAGCCGCAGCTGTGCTTTTAAACATATAGTAGCTTGCTAATTCATGTTGCCAATTTTGTTCCCATTTTCGTACATATCACCGGCAGTTTTTCCAGATCCTCCGCCACCGTTATCCTCAATCCATCCAAAACCGGGTACATAAATCTTTCCGTCTTTTTTATCCCCGGATTTCGGTGTCGACGGTTTGGAGGGATCAGCGGTCGGCGTGCCGTTATCCGTTTTGGAAGCCTTTTTGCCGTCCGGCGTCCGATTGGGGTCCGTTTTCGCTTCCGCCGAGGGCGCGGACGGCTTTGTGACCTCTGCCTGAATGCTCTGGTTCGTGCCGCTGGAATCTCCGGTATCTTTAGCGCTGCCGTTCTGAGAAGCCGTGTCCGGTGCGGAAACGGCGGGGACGCTGACGTCCGGCGAAGAGCCCGTGGCCCCCGGCGCGGAGATGGAAGGAACCGAGGCATCCGATGCGGCGGAGGATGCGTCCGCTTGCCTGTCCGCGGGCGTCCCCGTCCTGAACTGCGCGGCGATAGCGACGATAAGCACAACGCTCAAGACGCCGAGCCCGGCAAGCGTGAGCCGCTTTTTTGTTTTATCTGTCAGTTTCATATGAGGTACCCTCCTTTTTCATGGTTGTTGATTTATCGGCTTTTTTCAGTATCACACAGTACCACAGACGGTTTCGCAAGTCTATGGGCACGCGTGAAATAGTCAGAATAAAGGCATATATTTTGCCTGCACCTTGAGATTGACCGTCATGGGCGGCAGGATATTCCCTCCAAACCGCACGGGAACTTCCAGTCGAATCACCGCGTCGGCCAGATAACCGTTCGCGTTATCCGGATCGGACGGCGCCAGCGGCATGTTTCTGAGACGGACGGACAGATTCGACAGCCGGAATTCCGCTTCGTCCCCGGCGTATTTCACATGATATCCGTTTTCCTGCCGGAGCTCCAGCAGCTTGTCCAGCCGTCCGTAAATATCGCCGTAATCGAGGCTTTCCTCGAAGTCGTCCGCCGAGGGCTGGTAAGCGCCGGAATAGCCCTCCCGTACGCCGTGGTACACGTTGTCATAGCTGTCGTTTACGGTCGAGATCACGGCGGACTGCACTGCGTCCCGTACACCCTGGGCGATGATCATCAGCCGGATACCCTCGGAAGCGACGCAGAGGAGCAGCAAAAGCGCCAGCGTCACCACGATGGTAAGCGGAAAGGCCGATCCTTTATTGCTTTTGAGTATAGCACGGAATTTTTTGGATGTCACTTCCAGTACACCTCGCTTTTGCCCGACGCCTTCGACGTCAGCGTGACGGGAAAGCTTCCGAACCCGCCGAACAACCCTATGTCCGCACGCACGGAGACGGCAACGGTAAATTCCCCGTTGAGCTGAATCTTTCCGGTTTTTGACCACGTGATGTCCGGGTCAAGGCCGGTCTGCTCATTCAGCACCTGCGCCCGACGTGCTGTTTCCGTTCCGACACATCCTTGGATTTCCGCTTCCCGGCACAGCTCGGATGCATAGGTATCCAGCCTGTTTTTGGTAACAAACACCGGCAGGACGCTCATCGCGACCGCAATTACCAGCATGACGCAGAGAATCATCACCGCCGTGTCGATATAGCCCTCGCCGCGCCGGGAACGGAGAAGCTTCAGCATAGCCGTACCCCCTGATCCGGCGAGTCGGCGGCCTGCTGCTCCATGTCATGGACATCGTCGCTCAGAATATGCCACGATCCGTCGCAGAAGCCCGCATTCAGTACCTCCTGATTCAGCAGTTCCTCCGCGGGGATTTCCATCGCGTATTCGATATCGCCGGGATGCCCCTTCACGCTCTGGCCGGACAGCAGAAGCGCGGCTTTTTCAGGCGTCAGGCAGACAAATCCGCCCGGCGTCATCATGTCGAAGCAGGAGCCGGGATGCTGCTCGAGAAATTCCCGCACAGTGACCGGCCTGGCCGTTTCCGGGCCATCCTGCACCGCATCCAGCATGGCGTATTCGCCCTCGCCAAGCCCCTTGTCGGTGATATTCCAGAGCGCATGCCCCAGCTCGTCGCTGTGCGACACGTTCTGCTCCGCCAGCCATTGGTCGCTCACCAGCTGCAGGGGATTTTCAAACTGGAGCAGGTATTCCGCGTCACCGGCATTGCAGCAATCCATGAGCTCGTCGTACACCAGCGTTACCGCCGTGATCTCCGATGTCTGCTCGATCAGGTCGGCCGCGGGCCTGCTCTGGAGCTGCTGAATATAGGAGCGGTAGTTGACCTCGATCCGGTCACGCAGCTTTTTCTCCAGTTGTTTTTCATTCTGATCCATACAAAATCCTCCTTAAACTAAAACATGGTGCCGAGAGAATCCATGATCTGCACCGCGATGATGACCATATAGGTCAAAAGAAAGCACATCAGCATCACGAAGGAAAACACGCGGATTTTCGGCGGGATCTTCTGCACCCGGCCTTTTAAGCGCTGAAGCTCCAGCGCCTTGAAATCGTGGGACAGCATCTGAAAATACACGGCGCTGTCGTCGCCGCGCAGGACGCCAATCAGCCCGCGCACCACGTCGGAGAGCATGGGGGAATTGAACCTTGCCTCGAACCGGGTAAGTGCCGCCTCGTAGGAAGAGGAGCGCATGTCGGCCGTCAGCACATCCAGCTCATGGGCGAAGGCGGGACCGGCGTTTTTCTTGTAGGCTTCCAGCATTGCCAGCACGTCGCGGCTGGCCTTCAGGCTCTGCTCCACGGTCGCCACAAACCGGGGCAGCTCGCCTTCGATCTGATCCCGCTTCGCTTTAAGCTGTTCGTCCGCCTTGCGCGCTTCCTTAAAATACGACAGGACGGCGAGGATAACCACCAGCGGGGTCAGCAGAGGCAGCAGAAGCAGGCAGGGGATCATGCCCAGCAGGATGGCGCCGGATTTGGTCAGGGCGTAGGCCGTATACACCTCCGGGGTCATGGAATAACCGGCCGCCTTCAGCACATTCGCCATCCTCGCCCTTTTGTACTCGTTCATGCGGATGTGCCTTGCCAGCTTCACGGCGCCGGACATCAGCCACGCCTCCACGGTTTTGGAGGCTTTTTTGTTTTCTTTTCCGGCTGTAAGGATGGCTTTCGCCGCTTTCAAAGTGGGCAGCTTCAGCACATCCGCCAGAATAAAGAACAGCCCGGCGGCCAGCAGAAGCCCCGCGAAAAACAGTTGCTTCATCATCCGCGTCACCTCCTGTACTCGATGGGCTTCGTCAGCTTGATGACAAAAGCCGTGGAGATGAAAATGGCAGCCGCGCACACCGCGAGCGTGATCTGTCCCGCCGGCGTGTACATCAGGGTATGGTACCAGTCCTTGTTCAACAGGCGCATGATGGGAATGTTTCCGGCCACCAGCATCGCCATAACAATGAATTCCTTCCGCGGCTCAAACACCAGGTATTCCAGCTCGGCGTTGACAATCCGCATGTCGGACAGCTTACTGACGATGGGCGTCAGGGTGGTCTTCAGGCTTCGGTCATACTGGCAGGCGGCAAGCGCGTCGCACCATTCGTGAAAGACGTCATTTTCGATCTTCGGCTTCATGTCATGGAGCGCCGCCTCCACGTCCGGGCTGACGAGCTTCACTTGAGTCAGAAATCCGGCGAATGCGTTTTTCACGGGCGGGTTCAGATACGCGATGCTTTCCTCCACCGCCGACACGATGTCCTCATTGCGCAGGTAGGCTGTGGTAATGATCGACAGAGCCGTTTCCAGCTCGGACGCAACAGCCTTTTTGTAATGGCTGGCGGTCAGGCGGACATACCAAAGCGGAATGAACATCATCCCTATGGCCATTACCGGCACGAGGAACACGTTTCCGAGCAGGATGGCGAAGGCCGCGCCCACGGCGAAGCACAGCAGGGACGCCGCGCAGACAAGGGAAAACCGTCCGCTCCGGCCGGTGATCTTGAGGATTTCCTGCACCTCCGAGATTTCCCTGCGGAGAAAGGACGCCTTTTTGCGCCGCGCGGCCTCGTCGATCTCCGAGCGGAGGCTTTTGTTCCTCCGGGCCAAAAACCCGAACAGCCCGTCGGCAAACCCCAGCGGAGAGATTCCGAGCAATAAAAAAGCGCCGGCGATCATGCCGACGCAGGCAATCAGAAGAATGGCACTCACGCCGCTTCACCTCCCATGGAAAGGATGCGGCTCAGGGTAGTCTGCGGCATCCCGTTTTCGAGGAGCCGCCTCTGCAGGCTCTCCGAGATTGGCTGCACGCTGCCGTGCTCGCCGGTGATGATGAATTTGCCCCGCTCCATGCGGTTCTCGGAAACGTGGTACCGGAACAGCGGGCGGAAGTTTCTTGTGCCGTCCGGCAGAATCTCGCACTCCATGATCTCCATGATGCGGCGCTGCTTGTTTTCCAGCTGCTTGCAGAAGGCCACCAGCGGATAGGCTTCCGTGACGTAGGCCATGAGCGTTTCATCCGACATATCCACAGCGCGCTTGCACAGCGCGACCATTCTGCGGTAGGCCGCATCGCAGGAGGTTGCGTGGATGGTGGTCAGCACGCCGATGCCGGTCAGGGCGGCTTCCAACGCCGCGTATGCCTCGGAGCCGCGCATTTCGCCCACCACGATGAGATCCGGGTTGAAGCGGAGGGACATGTCCAGCAGGCCGGTCTGCGTAATCCGCTGGCGCTCGTTCTCGCTGTCGCGGGTCAGGGTGTGGATGACGCTGTTGACCACCTTCCCGTTTTCCTGCCGCACCAGCGACAGCTCGCGGGAGCCGTTTTCAATGGTAAAGATTCGCTTGTTGTCCGGCACCGTCGTCAGAAGCCAGCCCGCCAGCGTGGTCTTGCCGGAGCTGGTGGCCCCGGCGACGCAGGTGGAAACGCCGTAGCGCAGGCATTCGGAGAGAAAGTCCAGCATCGGCCCCGTGGCGGTACCGCCGTTTATGAAATCCCGCTTTTTCATGGACTGAGGGTTGACGATACGGATGGACGCCGACACGCCCACGTCCTCGTCCACAAGCGGGGTCTTGAGCGCCGCGATGCGGATGTTCTTCGACAGATGCCCCAGCACGGCGGGGCTGGCGTTGTCCAGCACCATGCCGGACACATGGAGCATCCGGCGAACGACGTTGACGGCGTGCTCCGGGCTGTCGAAGCGCTCGTCCAGCTTTTTCGTGACGCCGCTGCTGTACTGCACCTCCACGTCGTTCCATGCGTTCACATCAATTTCCTCGATGCCCGTTCCGAAGATGTATTTGGTCAGGAATGAAAACTCCGCCATCTCGGTATAGAGGGCGTCCACAAGCTGCTCCTGCGTCATGCCCTGTACCGACAGACGGTAATCCTGCACATATTTTGCGATATACCGCTTGACCTGCGCCTTGACTTCTTCGGTTCCGCCGTCCGTGATCAGCGTCGCGTACTTGCTCGAAATGTATTCCTGCACGTCGCGCAGCACCGAACGGAAGTCCCGAACTGTTTCCCCGGCGGAGAAGAACAGATCCTGGCTGTCCGTCATGTTTTGGGGAGCTAAAAGATCGGGCCGTCTGCTCATACGCCGAACACCTCCTTTGCGATTTTGGCGATCTCCGAGCGGAATCCCCGGCTGTCCTTGAGGGCCAGCTCACCCAGCAGGTTCCCCTCCAGCGCCAGATTTTCCAGCTCGGAGGAATGCGGGATCTGAAACGCCACGCTGCCCAGCACCTGCTCGATGTGCTCCCCGGCCTGATTGGATTTGATGTCGGAGGCCGCCTTGTACTGCTTGTCGGCGTCCCATTTCTGCTCTTTCAGAAGCGGAAGCTGGCTGGAAAGGTAGCTGACGGATTTCAGGTCGCAGTTCACCAGCCGGAGGACGGAGTCGGCCGACAGGAGGGCCACCGCCGAGAGGACATCGTGGGCGATATAGCTGCCGCAGTCGACGATAATGTACGGAGCGACGTCGCGGAGATGGTCCAGAAGCTCGGCCGCCAGTTCCTGGGTATAGGGCGGGTAGGTGAACACATTCTCGCCCTTGAGCATGCCGATGAGGGTCAGGTGGCTCATCTTTTTCAAAGTGACGCAGTTCTGCCTGACGAGGGTGTCGGTGATATGGGCCGCCGCTAGAATGCTTCCGAGGGAGCGCTCGCACTCCAACTCGGCGGGCGGGCAGACGCAGGGCAGCATGGGAGCCGTCATGTCGCACAGCAGAAGCGCCACGTCGCGCTTGTGGTCGGCCAGATATTTGGCGAGGCGCACGCTGACGGTGGTCTTGCCGCTGCCGGGGCTGCCCCAGACCGCCAGCATCCGGACGTCCGGCTCCGCTTCCTCCTGGGGAGGGGCCGGTTTATTTCGGGAGAAAATGCTCCCCTTCATGAAATTGAGCATCATTTCCCCACGCTTTCCGGCGCTGCGGAGCTCGCGGCGGGGGCATTCGTACCGGTGCCTGTTACGCTGGAGTTGCTTGTGCTTTTCGGATACAGGGCGTCCAGCAGCTTGTCCTGCGTCGCCAGAAATTCATCGGCCTTGTCTTTGCTGCCCCGGTAGACAAGGGACAGATGGATGCTGCCCTCCGACTCCAGCTCCGCCAGAATCTTGGCCTGATCCGAGGTCGCCAGCAGGGTCACAGTGGCGGGAAGCTGCTTTTCCTCGTCCTCGCTGTCGGACTTGTCGGACTGGTTTTTTGTCTGGTCGGTATCGCTGCCGGAGCTGGCGGTCACGCCGATGACCTCCACATAGGTCAGCTCGGGCGGGATGACCGTGGAGCCCTGCTTTTTGTAGTCCGGGGCGATGACGCTGACGATGTCGCCGGCCGCCAGCTTTCCGGACAGCCCCTCCGCAAGGTTCTTGATGCTGACGGAAATGGCCTCCTTTGTCCCGTTCAGGCTGGACAGATATGCGTTTTCCGCCGCTGGGACGTCCGATAGCTTGGCGGAAAGGACATAATCGCCGGGAGCAAGGTCTGCTTTGGCGTATTTTCCGACCACGGAATCGGCTTTTTTTATGACGGTTTCTGGCAGGTTGTAGCCGCCCACCTCCACCGTCTGAACCATGTCCTTCGTGATCTGCTCTCCGTTCTGGATGTCCTTAACCACTCTTACCACGGTGGTCTTCCGCGACACGCTCTGATTGAAAAGCGGCGTCAGCGCGAAGCAGATTAGCAGGGAAAGCACGATGCAGACAGCGCCCAGCACCGTGCGGTTTTTCAAAAACTTCATGAGTATTTCCTCCCATCAGAAAAGAAAATAGGCTGCAAGACAGCCGAAAGAGAGAAAGGGCGCGAGGGGATACGGCTTTCTTTCCGTATCCCTTCCGCGCGCCTTCCTGATTAACGTGTAAATGCTGGAAAACACCGCAAACGCGGTGAAACCGAGAATAGCGGCGGCAAGGCTCTGCCGGAAACCCAGCACCAGCCCGGACGCCGCCATGAGCTTGATGTCCCCGCCCTCGATGCCGCCGAAAAACCGGGCGATCACCAGCGGAATCACCGCGATGAGCGCTCCGGCAAGATTTACCGGCTCAAACGCGAGAAGGCTCGTCAGGGCGATCCCCGCGCAGAGCAGATCCGGAATGATCCGTCTGCGGATATCGCATACCGCCGCAGCGGTCAGCAGGATGGTGAAGCTGGCCGCCTGCAGAAGAAGCGGACCGTTAACCGCCATAGTTGAACATGTCCTGAATGCGTTTCTTCAGGGTCGGCAGCACCGTTTCCCCGAACAGAGCATAGAGTCCCGCCAACAGCAATGCCCCGATGACGACCGCGATGAGGATTTTGATTGCCGTGTCCACGAAACCCTCGCCGCTCTGGGAGCGGAGCAGGCCGCGGGAATTCAGGTAGAACATGGTCAGCTCATATCTGGCCTTGTCCGCCATACGTTTCAGGTTGTGTGTTGCGCGCCGCGTCGTGGAAATCAGGCTGTTTTTTGCGTTGCTCAGAAATTTCTTCATTTTGCTTTACCTCCTACAATATGTTTTTTCATAGCAAAGGCGGGGCCTCACAGCCCCGCCATCTTCATGCCGGAACCCTGATCCGGCGTCTGCTCAAAAGGGGGCGTTTCCGCCTTCTGCTGAGGCTGCCCCTGGCTCTGGCTTTGCGTAAGGGCTTGATGATAGGCGTCCAGTACCGCCTGATTGAGCTGCTCCCGGAATTCTTTGGTGACCGGGAAGCAGATGTCCTTGTACTCGCCGCTGCCCGCCTTGTAGCTGGGCATGGCGACGAACAGTCCCTTGGTGCTGTCTACCACCTTCACGTTTCGGATGGCGAAGCAGTCGTTCAGGTTGATGGACGCGAAAGCCCGGACACTGCCCTCCGGCCGGATGGAGCCAATTTTCACGTCCACCTTCATCGGCAGGGGCTGTTCCGCGGCGGCCTGCGCCGTCTGCGGGGCTTTTTCGGCTGTCGGGTTCTTACTCATGATCGTTTCCTCCTTCAGGTTTTTTGTGTTTGGGATCATTCCATCTTCATGCCGCACATGCCCTCGGACGGCTGCTGATCCTGAAGCTCCGAGAGTTTTTCCTTCGCCCAATCGGGCAGAAGCTGCTCTTGCAGAGCACCGGTAAAGTCAGCGCGGTTCCAGCGCGTTTTTTCTCCGTCGTTCAGGCAGGTGGCGAACACCGCCCGGCCGGAGGAGTTGGGGGCGCAGCCGAAGCCGCCGGTCGCCAGCCAGAGCTGATCCTGCTGGCTCCAGCAGCTCTCCTTCAAAATGTCCGGCGACAGCACCAGAACGCGGCCTTCGTAGCTCAGCTTATCGGAGTCCGGCTCGCATTGGGCGGGACCGAACAGCCCCAGCGCCTGATACGCGCGGCGGTACTGATTGATGAATCCATCCAGCACGGCGGGGTGGCTTTCCGCCACATACTCCAGATTGTGATCGTTGAGACTGTTCTTGTCGGGCGGGATGTACACGCTTTTTGCCCAGGCTTTATTGTCATGGGAAAAGCGCCCGTCCCAATCCTTTTGCTGTACGGTGTTTGCCAGCACCCGCTGAACGCGCTTGAAACCGTATTTTTCGATCACGCTCCGCGCACATTCAGCCTTGAGGTGCATCCCGTCGAAATCCCGGCGGATCGCTTCCTCAATGGCGTTTTTGCACGCGATGTTCTCCCTGTGGCTCTCACGCCACAGGGAAAGCTGATTTTGGCTCTTCGCTTTCTCGCAGGAATAGGGATAGACAGTGAGAAACTCATTGGACATGGACAAGTCCCTCCTTGTTGTAAAATAAAAAAAGCAGCCGTCTGGCTGCCTAGGGTCACAGGCTCATCTGCGGGCCTTGCTGCTGTTCCTGCTCCGGTGCCTGAAACGCAATTTCCCTGAAGCCGAAGCGGTCGACGTAATGAAAAGTGCTGCCGGACGCGTCGTACAGCTCCACCACGTCCGAGATCGAGAGGCTGTGGCCTTTATAGCCGGGTGGGTGGTCGATATTGAATTTCTCATAGAGCGCTTCAAGGTCGTTGGTTCCCACCTCGCCGTCGTAGACCACCTCATAATTTTCCGGGTCCGGCTCTCCGAAGCGTTCCGTCAGCTCGTCGTAGCCGATGAATTTCATCATGACGTCGGCGTCGGGCTTCAGCTGATGAATCCGACACTTTTTCAGCACCTGCGGGTTGCCCTCCGTGTCGAGGGCGCCGGACGCGAGGCGGTCGTAGGTGCCGGACGCCCATTCCACCGAGAGCCCTTTCTGTTCTGAGAGATAAGACTCCATTTCATCGGTGCGAAACATGGGGTCGACAACCGCCGTATTCCGCTTTGCGTCAAGATATCCCGCTATGTTGCCGTAGTACAGGATGCGGTTGTTTTTCATCTGAATGCCGTCCATGGGGGTTCCTCCTTTCCCAGCATGGCTGCCAGATCAGTTAAAGTAGAATTCCACGCTGTAGGTGATATTGCTTTTGTTGTACATGCAGTCGTGGTTTGTGTAATAGTACATCTCCAGCTTCGAGTAAATTCCGGGCGACAGCGACCGCGTGAAAGTGATACCGTTTGTGGTGGTTCCGTAGTCCAGCTGGTCCCACTGCCCGGTGATGATGTTGTACCCGCGGACACGGCCAAAATCGTTGCCGCAATGGCCCGAAACAGGCGGCACGGTGAAGGTATACTTGGTGATGGTTGCCCCGTCGATGCCGTTTTCGATGATCGTCGAGTCCGGCCCGGTCAGCGTCATGCCCCCGCCGTGGCTTGCGTCCGCGACAAAGAAGATGATAGCCGTCCAGGGGGATTCGGCGCCGGTGGAGTCGACCGCCTTTACCCGCACCACATTTTTGCCCAGCGGGTAGCTGGTGCTGGTCTGCGCGGGACGGCCTTCCCAGACGTAGGTGATCGTGTCGCCGTCCGGGTCGGAGCTGGAGGCGGTGATGGTGATGGCCGTACCGGGCGCCACTGTGTTGCCATCCGGGGTGCGGATGATGACCGGCGTGGTGGGCGCGGAGTTTGCCACCGTGAAGGTGATGTCCGTCCAGTCGGAGGTAAGCCCCCAGGCATCCCTGGCGCGGACCTTCACGGTATGCGTTCCAACGGCATAGCAGCTGTCGGAGGTGTTGCCGGAGTATTCCAGCGTCACGGGATCTCCGTCCGGGTCGGTGGCCGACGCGCTGATGTTGACCAGAAGATTTCCGTTCTTTGCGGTTCTGGTGACGGAGGCGCTTCCGGTGGGCTTGTTCGGCGCGTTGTTGGCGACGGTGAAGCTCTGCAAATACCGGAACACCCTGCCTTCACTGTCGGTGGTGGTTGCCGTCAGGGTATAGCTTCCGGTGGCGCTGACGGCGATGTTGCCGCCGCTGTTGGTGAGGCTGCCGGTATAGCTGGCCGCGCTGCCGTCTTTGGTCAGCTCCCAGGTGAGGGCTCTGCCTTCAAGACCGGTGGCCGATGGCAGGGACACGGTAAAGCTGGAGCCGATGTGAACAGAGGATGGAACGGTAAACGGGAAGCTGGAAACGGGCTTCACGGTTCCGGCGTTGGAATCAAAGGTGAATTTCCGGCCGTTCCCGTCCGTGACCACCGCCCGCAGCTTCACGGAAATGGTCTTATCCGTACTGATCCGCAGGGTGCCACCGCTGCTGTCTAGAGAACCCGCGGCGCATTCCGTATAGGGCTTTGCTTCGCCGCCGTCCTCTGATATAAGCCAGTCCACGGTATCGCCGTCCAACTCGGTGCCGGAAGCGGTGACCGCAATGGCGTCGCCGCTGTAGGTCAGCGCCGGGATGCCGATGCTTATGGACGGAATGGGGTACACGGTGAAGCTCCGGCTGTTTATAAAGGTACGGCCCGCGGGGTCGGTTAGGGTCAGGATCAGCTGATATTGCCCTTTCGCCAGGAATGTGATCGTGCCGCCCTCTTTGGCCAGGGTCCCGGAGGCATAGATCGCATAAGGCTCCGCGCCGCCGTCGTTCCGGATGACCGTCCAGTCGGCGGTGAGACTCTCCAGATTTGTGCTGCTAACGCTGATGGTTCCGGCTTCTCCGGCGTACCAGGTCCGCGGCGTGCTCAGCGTGACGGTCGGAACGGGATAGACAATGGTGGAGGCGCTGTAGGAGAACACCCGACCTAAGGCGTCCGTCATGGAGGCGGTCAGGGTGTAGGTTCCGACGTCCTTGAATTGAATTTTGCCGCCGTAGGCGTTCAGGCTGCCCTCCAGCGCGTCGGTGAGTTTCACCGGCTTGCCGTCTTTGGTCAGCGTCCACTCCACCGGCAGCACGTTGTTGTTGCCGCGGGTGCGCAGGTCGACGGTCCGGTCGGTATGGGTCGCTGCCGGAAGCTCGAAAGAAATATCCAGCACAGGCAGGACTTCGATCTTCCCGCCGTTTTCATACAGAAACACGCGGCCTGTTTCGTCCGTGATCCGGGCGATGAGCTCATATGTGCCGGCGTGCTTGAATCGGATTTGTCCACCGCTGTTGGTGAGCGCCCCGTCGACGTAGGTAGACCAGTCCTGAAAGCCGAAGCCGTTTTCTAGGAGCCATTCCACCTTCAGGCTTCCAAGCTCACTGGATTCCGGCGTTACGGTGACGGTGGTGTCGGTGTGGGCGGTTTCCGGCAGCTTGTAGGTGATGCCGGGGATGGGATAGACCTTGATGGGCGCGGAGTAGCTGTAGCTTCTGCCCGCGGGATCGGTGAAGGCAGCTTTCAGCACATATTCGCCTTTCTCCTTGAAACGGACGGTGCTGTCGGTATGCGTGAGCTTGCCCTCCACATAATTGGAAAGGGCAGCAGCCTTGCCGTCTTTGGTCAGCGACCACTGAATTTCGGCGGTCCCGACGTTTTGGAAGGTCGCTTTTACCTGAACGTCGGTATCCGTGTGCGCGATCTCCGGCAGGTAGAAACCCACGGAACCCACCGGGTAGACGGTAACAGTTCGCGAAGCTTCGAAGGTTCGTCCGGTTTCATCGGTCAATGTTCCAATGAGCCGGTACACGCCCTTGTCCTTGAAGCGGATCTTGCCGCCCGCGTCGGTCAGCGTGCCCTCAAGCTCATCGGACAGCGCCGCGGGCTCGCCGTTCTTTGTCAGGCTCCATGTTACGGGCAGGCCGTCCGCGTTCGTCAGCGTGGTGGCAACATCCACCGCGGTGTCTGCGTGGGACGTTTCCGGGAGCGTGAACGCGATACCCGCGACAGGATAGACCTTCGTGCTTTCCGTATGCGTGAAGACGCGACCGGTTTCGTCGGTAACGGCGGCAGTCAGGGTATAGCTGCCCTTGCTCATAAAAGCGAAGGTACCGCCCTCGCTGCCCAGCACACCGTCCAGAATGTCGGTGAGCGGAGCCGCTTTGCCGTCCTTTTCCGCCGTCCAGACGATGTCGTGACCGTAGAGCGATGCCGGAGCGTAGGCCAGCGTGACGGATTTGTCCGTGTGGGTCGTTTCCGGCGGGTCAAAGGTAAGGTTAAGCACCGGGTACACTGTCACGGTTTTGGACAGCGTGGTTTCCTTTCCTCCGACGTTTTTCGCCGTCGCGGTCAGGGTATAAACGCCGTCCTTCTTAAATTGAATGGTACCGCCCTCCAGCCCAAGGCTTCCGGTGACGGCGTCGGTAAGCTCCACCGGCTGCTCGGAGCCGTCCGCGGCGGTTTTGGTCAGCGACCACGCAAAGCTCTGCGTGTATTTCCATACCGGCATGACCTTGATCTCGATATCGGTATGGGCGGTTTCCGGCAGCTCGAACCTTACCTGCGCGTCCGGGTAATAATAGGAGCCGGGATCACCGGAATCCGAGCCTTCGGGAGTTGGCTTCGGAGTTGGCGTAGGCTTCTCCGGCTCGCTGGGGGTCGGCGTCGGTTGATCCGGCTTACTTGGGGCCGGGGTATCGGTCGCCGGGGAGGATGGCGTTGGCGTGGCGGGCGTCGGGTTGGTTTTGTCGGTCATATCGTCGGCTTCACCTTTAGTCACCGGATCGTTGGGATGGAGCTTGCCATCGTCGATATCCCCGATGATCCCGTCTTCTTTTCCGACGATGACATAGCCCTTGTCGTCATCCGGGATATCCGACTGGTCGTCATAACCGCTGTGTCCCTGGGTGTTTTTCGCTTCATCGTCCTGGCATTTGACCCGTACCAGCATTTTGATGATCTCGGCGCGGGTGATCGGCTCGTCTGGCTTGAAGTCGTCCGGATAATCGGCGGGGTCGATGATTCCGGCGTTGACGAGCGCCTCGATGTATTTTTCCGCCCAATGCCCGTCAATGTCGGAGAAGGTGGGCGGGTCCTTCACCGTGCTTCCCGTGTCCAGCTTCAGCTCCTTCGCCAGATCCGCGGCAAATTCCCCGCGGGTGATGACGTCGTTTTTTCCGACGAAGCTCTCCGGGTGCAGGCGGTAGGCTGTGTAGACGCCGCCGCACACCAGAAGGACTAGCAGGAGAGCCAGAAGCAGGACGCCTTTCTTTTTGCCTTTCAGGTTCATACGCTTTTTCATTCCTCTCTTTCGTTTTCGATTTTGAATATGACCAAAGCCGGGATCAGCGCCGCCGATCCTGGCCTTCCGTCCAGGTATGGTTCACAGCTTCAGCTCCATGCCGCTGTCCGGCTCCGGACGCCGCGCGTCCAGAGTTTCCCTCGTCGGGAAGATGAGCTTGCCATCCCGCATTTCAAAAACGCAGCAATCCTCCCGGTCACAGATCATGAGGCGGTGTTGGTAACGGATTTGGATGTCGATATACTCCCGGACCTCCAGATCGTTCGCAAGCGGGACGCCGGAGGCGTACCGCCCGTCCGGCAGAAAACAGTAGCCGAAAAACTCCGGCTCCTTCGGAACCTCAGAATCCAGCGGACGGATCTGCGAAAGCTGGAGCCGCGCGCGGTCGGGGAGCAACTCGGGCTTTAACAGGCCGAGAAACTCCCCGCGCTTTCTGCTGACGCATTCCCCGTTTGAGAGGGACACGGCGCGTACGGCGTCGTCGGCCGCGTTTGGGAAGCTGCCCGCCCCGCCTCCGCAGAACAGGAGCTGGCGGATGCCGCGCCGGTCTTCCGGCAGATCTTCCGGGGTGATGACAGCCACAAAACCGGCGATGAACATGCCGGTTCCGGTCTGGACGCAGTCCTCGGACCCATACTGCAATTTTTCAGTCGACACGAAGCGGCTCCTTCCCGCCATGAATCTGTTCCAGCAGCTTCGCGGCTATGGCGATCTTTTTTTCCTCCGGCATGTCCCGGATCGCGGCGTAGATGAAGGCTTCCACCGCCTCCGGGGACTGGTCGCCAACCTCGATGAGATCCACCTTTTTCACGCTGACGGCTCCCTGGCTGACACCAAGCCGGACGATGTCGCCGTAATCCATGCCGGACGCGGCGCGGAGCTCTCTTGGAATGAGGACGCGGCCCTTGCCGTCCACGACCTTATACATCTGCTTTGCTTTCATGCGAAGTAACCCTCCTTTTTCATAACCTCCCGCACGGTGTCGGGATGAATGCCGAAGGACCGGAATATCTCCCTGAGATCGTCCGGCAGGCGGTCGAGTACGTCCGATTCCCGGATGATAATGGCGCCGGGGACGCAGGTGACGTCCAGATCCCCGTCGATGGGGATGCCCGCGGCCCGCAGGAGATCATGCGGCAGGGCGAAATCGTCCGCTTCCTCGGCACCTTCCTCGTCCTCATCGCCGCCGCGGTCCTGTGTAAAGAAAGGCAGGGCCGAATCCTTCGGCGCGGCCAGCAGCATCAGGCCGGGGAATTCTTCGTTCTCCGGGACGGCCAGAAGCGCAGACACCTCGCCGCCGGGTCGGAACCCTTCAAGGTTTACAGACTCCATGGGCAGAATCAGGCGGCACTCCTTGTCAACATTTGCGGACACTTTCAAAAGCTTCATATTGGTTTCCTCCTAAAATTTATTGGATCGGATTTCACGCGGTAAGCCCGGCGGTGTCGAAAAGCCCCAGCTGGACCGGCATATCCCGCAGGCGTTCACCGGTGTCGTAGTTGGAAATCAGGACTTCGGCGTACTCGCAGCCGTTGTCGTACCGTTGCGCCAGATTGTTGAGGCGGCTGACCGCTTCGATCCGGAAGTCCTGATACAGCTCCCGGATGAATTCACAGTCGTTGTAGCTGACCAGGAATCTGCCCTGGCAGCCCTTCAGGGTGTCCCGCAGGCGGAAGTGATCCTCTCTGCGGAATTCCACGGCGTAGTGGCCCTCCGTCAGATAGTACGGCGGGTCGCAGTAGATGAAGGCGTTTTCCCGGTCGTACTGTTTGATGAGCTCCTCAAAGTCCTTGTTCTCAATGACGGTGTCCCGGAGCCTCCGGCTGCCCTGCCAGATGAGATCGAAGGTCTTGCGGATGTCAAAGGGCTGGCAGCCGTAGCTGGTGCAGCCGCTTCCGTAGCTGTAGCGGATCACCTTAAAAAACGCGGCGGCGCGCCGGATGTCGTTCATCCCGGCTCTTTCCAAAAGGATCGCCCTGATCTCGTCGAACTGGACGGGCGTCAGCTCCCGCTGGGCAAGCTCCAGCTCCTGGCGCATGAACGCGTCGGTGAATTCCTCCTGTTCCAGAAATTTTCTCAGCACAAAGAATTCATCCCGGCCGTTTAACGGCAGAAAGCCCAGCTCCTTCAGAAACGCCATCGGTTGGTCGCGGACGCAGTGGAACAGGTTGGCAAGGTCGGAATTAAAGTCGTTGTAGACCTCCATGGCGGCGTCGGGACGGCGGCCGAACAGCACCCAGCCGCCTCCGCCGAACACCTCAATGTAGCGCCCGAACTCGTTCGGCATTTTCTGATAGATCAGGTCCCGCAGCGCTTTTTTGCCGCCCACCCAGCTGATGATGCTGTTCATCGCGTCACCTGCCTTTCCGGTTGCGGCTGAATCTGTCCATGTCGGTTTTCATGCAGGAGCCGTCCGGACTCCAGCAGATAAAGCCGACACGGGGATACGGGCAGCCCTCGCAGCGGGAGAGATCCCGCGGAGATGGTACGGTGTGTGTTTTCGGAGGGCCGGTCGCTCCGGCCCCTGTTTTTTCTTCTGCCTTGGTTTCCTGGCGCATGGCGCGCTCCTTTCCCGGAAAAAGAAAAAAGGCGCCGCCTTTTTTCAAAGACAGCGCCTCTCATTTTCCGTATGCGGTTGTGTGCAGATTTGACGATGGACCGCTTTTTCTCCTGAAACGCAAAAAGCGCCTTCCGATTCTTGTGAAATCAGAAGGCGCTACATGTTCATCTGCATCCCTTGGTCTGGATACAGGATGGCGAAACGTGAGGTCTGAAGCTCTGCCGCGTCGCCGTTTTTCAATATCTCAGGATGCATCCCAATCCAGCCAAGGTCTTCCGCGGAGGCGGGATCGGGAGGGCCCTGCCCATAACGGAAGGACTTGACCACAACGGCGATGTATTCCGATTCGCCGCAATCCTCCACCAACTCCCGGTATACTTTGGAGCTCTGGATGTCCTCCAACTCCGGTACGCCGCCCATGATGCCAATGTCCCGGATGCCGGTGTTGGTTTCCAGACCGACGAGAGAAAATATCTTGCTCATGCCATCAGCCTCCTTCACAGGTTCAGGCTCAAATTCTGTTCCTGCGGGGCAGGTTCGCTGAATTCATGAAGGAATGCCCGGTCGTTCCGGGCGATGTATCCGTCCGCACAGTGTTTGAGTCCAAGCCGTTCGACCTCAGATCTGCAGTAGGCGGTATAATCAAAGTACAAGGCCGCGGCGCTGTCGGGATCGACGATACCAGACCGCTCTGCAATCCGGCGTCCGAACTTTTCCCAATGTTCCTCGGAAGGAACGAAATCGTAGCAGTTCAGATTTTGGGAGATGTCCAGCGCATCGTCGAGCCGGGTGCAGCCCTCCAACTCCATCGCCGCCCGGAAATATTCGTCGAAGCAGGGCATGCCCTGCCCTTGTTCCTCCAACACGTAACCGAGGTTGTTTCCTGCGTCGATGAGCTGTTCGAGAGTCGCATACTGACGCGCGGGATTCGTGATGTTCCAGAGGCAGCATTTTGCCTCCAGCAGGACCGCGCCGTTCCAGCCCATTACGCCGAACGCTTCCCGCGCGGCGGCCAGCTCGTCCGGCTCGCCGGTGACGGGTTCGTGGTCGGGGAGCGTGAGCCACGCGCCGTCCGGACATTGAGCGGACGCCAGCTTCAGCCGCATTGCCGCGTCACCGGCCGTTAGTTTGCTGAGCGAATCCCCGGCAGTGTATCTTTGTTGGATGGGAGAAACCTGTTCCACGAAGCCGCCCGATGTGAAGACGCCGCCATGCCGTTCCCGCAGGTCGCGTCCCCAGCGCGCCGTATCGAGAAGGAATATCCGCTTTTCGGGAATCTTTTCCCGATAGCGGGCGGCGTAGGCACCGAGCGCGGTGTCATCCGTGGCACCATAGCAGAGGGAAAAGCTGTCGAGCTGCTCCGTCAGATTGATCAGGTCCGCGGCGGTGTCGATGGATTGAAGCTGAGAGGCACCCTCCAGCAGATACCGTTCCCGGACGGACATTTCGGAAAGGCGCCAGCTAAGAAATTGCGTTTCCTTCGCCGTTCCGGGAAGTTCTTTCCACGGGTAGGGATAGGGATACGGATATGCTTTCATCTCTTTCACCTCATTTCCATCTGCGGCCCGGGCCGATTCAGGCACTGCTCCACTGTCTGGCCGTTTCGGGAGACGAGAATGCCGTAATCGGTGGTGGAGGCGAGATTGTGCTCCATGAGCTTTTCACCGTAATGATGGAGAGCCGCGTCGCCAGAAAGCAATTCCTCTTTCAGCGGGATGGAGCATTTCGCGAGCTCCGCTTTCGCGTAGTCCGCGGGAGTCGCGGCTTCCCGCAGAAGAGAGAACTCGTCGGCCTGATACGCGAGGTCGAGCGCCTCGTCCAGCGAGATGTCGTCGGGAGCCACTGCGATCATGGCCTTGCAGACCGGGATGCCGCCCTCCCGGTCGAGGTACCGGAGCTGTCCGGCCAGTTCATTGACCAGCCCGTAGCAGTCGCCGTTTGTGGCTTCCATCTCATCGGTGATCTTCTCCGTCAGCCGGGGGACGGCGCAGTCCGCGGCGGTGAACGCGCATTCCTCCGGAGAGGCCGCGCCCACTTCCTTCACCGTGTGAAAAAGCTCCTGATCGCCGGCGGGCAGCTTCAGGAGCGCGGAGAGATCGTTTTCAGATTCGGAATCGTTGAAGCGCCCCTTCGTCACGCGAAGGAGCACGGTATAATCCGGCTTTTCGGCGGGGACGGCTTCTCCGCTTTGGTACAGCCGCGCGATGATGCCGTTCTGCACCACATACCCGTGGGGCGTGAAGACGCCGCCCTCGCCCTCGCGCATCTCCTTACCAATCTTTTCGAAGTCCAGCCAGGCGTAGATATTGTCCGGTACGCTGTCGAGCTGCG
>Ga0268360_1001653_pt1 | contig 21443 bp, 20 predicted proteins | sample BioMet11_FD_192465 | JGI IMG/M metagenome (GOLD analysis project Ga0268360, IMG submission 192465) | Sewage microbial communities from Oakland, California, United States - Biofuel 11 (Illumina Assembly) | ecosystem: Engineered > Wastewater > Sewage > Unclassified | place: USA: California... | reverse complement strand
CTGTAGATTTTATAATCATCAGCGCAGATGGATTAATTTCTACAACCTCTTTGATTACCGTTTCCACAGAAGAAGTATCAAAATAGTTCCTATCCGAATCATAATTTGTTGGCGTAGAGATAATAACAAAATCTACACCCGTAAAAGCTTCTAACGGGTCCAACGTAGCACGAAAATTTAATTTTTGGTTAGCCAGATACTCACTAATCTCCTTATCCACGATAGGCGACTGATGTTCATTCAACATTTTAACTTTTTCCGGCAAAATATCCAGGGCTACAACTTCATTGTGCTGGGCCAAAAGCACACCGTTTGACAAACCTACATAACCAGTACCTGCAATAGCAATTTTCATTCGTTACGGCACGCTCCTTCATGCTAATCAATATTTCTACTTATACCATTCATAATCAATATGTTCAATATCTTCTTCACACAAATCACTACCGATTTGAACTTCAATAATATGCATGTCTGTCGTAGCTCTAATTGCATGCTTCATACCCTTAGTAATATAGGCCACATCACCACGTTTTATATTTCTTATATGATCATCAATTATTAAGTCACCAGTTCCATCGACAATCGTCCATATTTCATCACGTTTTTTGTGTCTCTGGTAACTTAGTGCTTTCCCCGATTCTATAAACAAATTTTTCGTTAATGATTTTTGATTATCCCCATATTCATTATAATCAAGTACAGTATATTTACCCCACCTACGTTCCTCAAACATCGGTCGTTGATTCAAATCATCAACATATGGCTTTAAATAAGAACTCTTAGGCTTATCAGAAACTAAAATACCATCCGGCGAAGTTGCTATAACCATATTCTTCGCACCTAGAACCACAACAGGTATTCCCAATTCATTAATTACATTTGTATTAATAGTTTCTTCACCAATAATAACCTGTCCAATATTATCCCCACTCATCTCTTCGCAAAGCGTATTCCAAGTTCCTAAATCTTTCCATGTGCCATCGTAACAAACCAAGGCAATCGATTTAGTTTTTTCTACAACTTCATAATCAAAGCTATTATTGTTCAGCTTCGAATAATTTTTTAAAACCTCATCAAAAGATCGGGGGCGAATTACTTGTTCAACAATTTTCCATAACCAACCTAACTTAAAAGCAAAAACGCCAGCATTCCATAGTGCTCTTTGTCCAAGTAATTTCTGTGCAGTTTGCAAGTTTGGTTTTTCCTTAAAACTATCAACTTTACCTACTCCATCCTCAAAAACACCTTGTGGCATAATATAACCATATTTTTCCGATGGATATGTTGGCTTTATTCCTAACAAAATCAAATCTGCGATATCCTTTTTAACAGCTGTTTCCATCTTCAACAGATATTTAAAAAAATTCATGTCTGCAAATGGATCTACTGGCAACACAATAACAACTTCATCATCATTACAATGTTTATTAAATTTCAAATGGCTACAAGCTAATACTATAGCTGGAAACGTGTTACGACGTTCCGGTTCCAGTATTATATCAACATTTTCTTTAACTTGGTTACGAATAGAATCTTCTTGTGCTGAACCAGTTGCTATAGTTATTGGAGAATTTATACCAGCATCCTTAATCTGGTGAAATACACGTTGCACCATAGATTCTTTACCACCATCTACTGCCGGTAGTAATTTCAAAAATTGTTTTGATCTTGTTTCATTGGATAATGGCCACAAACGCTTGCCGCTTCCTCCAGACAACAAAACTATTTGCATATATAAACTCCTTCAAATAAATATAATTTGTTAGCTATCTTTCAGCTCGCATGGGATTATTCAAAAAATCTAGATATGTCAACTTAATACCTTCTTCTAGCTCTGTTTGATAATGCCATCCCAGTTTTTTTAATTTTGATATATCTAATAATTTACGTGGTGTTCCATCTGGTTTATTTTTATCCCAACTAATTTTACCATTATAGCCAATAATTTGGGCAACAAGTTGCGTTAGTTCACTAATTGTAATTTCTTTACCTGTCCCCAAGTTAACAGTTTCATTTCCAGTATAATTATTCATAAGAAAAACACAAGCATCTGCCAAATCATCCACATACAAAAATTCTCGTAATGGTTTGCCTGTGCCCCAACAAACGACGTTATTTGAGCCATTAATTTTTGCTTCGTGAAATCGTCTAATCAATGCAGGCAAAACATGACTGTGGGTAGGATGGTAATTATCATTAGGTCCATATAGATTTGTAGGCATTACGCTAATATAGTTAGTTTTATATTGTCTATTTAAAAACTCACAATATTTTAGTCCACTAATTTTAGCTAAAGCATACGCTTCATTTGTTTTTTCTAATTCGCCAGTCAATAAACATTTTTCAGACATAGGTTGTGGAGCCAACCGAGGATAAATACAAGATGAACCTAAAAATAAAAGTTTTTTACAAGCATTTCTCCAAGCCTCATGGATAACATTCATTTCCAAAAGTATATTGTCGTACATAAAATCTGCTAAGGCCTCCGAATTAGCCATTATTCCACCGACCTTAGCCGCTGCAAGGAAAACATAGTCAGGTTTTTCTTTGCGAAAAAAATCTTGTACTGCTTTTTGATTACACAAGTCAAGATTATTATGTGTCTTAACGATAATATGTTCATATCCTTGTCTAATTAAAGCCCGATAAATAGCGCTTCCAACCATCCCTTTATGTCCAGCAACATAGATTTTTGCATCTTTTTCCATCATATTGTTTTTCGCCTTCTTAATTATGAATTTCTTGTGCTGACACTTTTATACCAAATTCTTTCTGTGCTTTTTTTAAATCAAATTGACTCATAATCTTTATTAAATCTTCATAGCTTGTTTTTTGTGGATTCCAGCCCAATAATGTCTTTGCTTTCGTTGGGTCACCTAACAAATTATCAACATCTGTCGGTCTAAAAAAAGCTGGACTAACTTCTACCAAAACTTTGCCATTTTTTTTATCTATACCTTTTTCATCAAGACCTTCTCCGTGCCAAATCAAATCTATACCATCTTCAGCAAAGACCCGTGTTGTAAAATCACGAACGGTATGCTGAACACCCGTTGCAATTACAAAATCTTCTGGTTTGTTATGCTGTAACATCAACCACATACATTCTACATAATCTTTAGCATAGCCCCAATCGCGTAAACTATTTAAATTCCCCAAAAAAAGTTTATCTTGTAAACCACAAGCAATTCTACCGGCAGTCAACGTAATTTTACGTGTAACAAAATTTTCACCACGACGCTCAGATTCATGATTAAACAATATTCCATTTACAGCAAACATTCCATACGCTTCACGATATTCTTTAGTAATCCAAAATCCATACTGTTTAGCAACTGCATATGGCGAATATGGATGAAATGGCGTCATTTCATTTTGTGGAATTTCTTCTACTTTACCATATAACTCTGAAGTGGATGCCTGATAAATTCTTACCTGTTTAGTCAACCCAAGAATACGTACTGCTTCTAAAATGCGAAGCACCCCTAATGCATCCACATCTCCGGAATATTCAGGAACATCAAAAGAAAATTGTACATGACTTTGCGCTGCTAAATTAAATATTTCATCTGGCTGGACAATATTAATTATACGAATCAAACTACTAGAGTCTGATAAATCGCCATCATGCAAACTAATAACATTACTCGCTAGTAAATGTTCAATACGGGAAGTATTAGGAAGCGAAGCACGGCGAACAATTCCATGAACTTCGTAGCCTTTTTCTAACAATAATTCTGCTAAATAAGATCCATCTTGTCCAGTAATACCTGTTATTAGTGCTTTTTTCATAATCATAAATCTCCTTAATATTAATATATATATATGCTTAACAAAGTTTACCCAAAATATAAATTAATAATTTAAAATTATCGCAGACCTATCACGTTTTGTAATTTATTAACAGCTAATTTGCAATATTATGAAGATAATTAACCACCCGCTTGTCCAAAATAACCATTCTGTATTTCAAAATGCAATAAAAATTCAAGGATTTTTACTAAACATATTATGTTTAATCACAATTTTAGCTTTTCTAGGAAGAATACTAAATATTTTAGAGCGAAAATTAATCAAGGAGTTCCGTCTTTGTTGCTTAGTATCCATTATCGGCCTATTAGTTTCGATTATTACACCACGTTTATTTATATTATCTAAAGCATGTGGCTCTATTTTGCCTTTGATAACTAAGTTATCAAAGGTAAATACATCAGTTTGGCAATTATACCATTTTTCATATTTTGACGATCTAATGCTACCATAATATTCAAATTCCCAAGCATTTTCATCGCTTTTCAGTAAATTTTGCAAAACAGTTTTCTTCCAAATGCTCATAACCGTAGATGTACGATAATAATCATTTGTGCCGCATTTTCCTATATTTGGGAATACATTCCTTTTCTCTGGTCCCGGGTCACCAGTAACGAGTTTTAAATAATCCATATTTTCTTTGGCAAAAACAGAAAAATAATTTTCTAATAAATGCATCGTAAATTTTTTATTAATAAATAAATCTTCCAACATAAGCATTATATACTTTTCATTAATTTGTTTTAAAGCAAGCAAAATGTTGTTACTCCAGCTTATATCATCACCAACTTTGATTACTGTAACTCCAGGATATTCAAAATCTTTAAAATTGGTTATTAGATAAATTTTTAAAGAAAAATCAGAACACATAAGAAACAAGTTATCAAAAACTGGTTTCCACAGATCAGAATAATTATCACAAGATGGCATCAAGATAACAAACTCAGTTTTAATATCCATAAATACACCTAATTCCCCTAATAATTTTTACGTTCACAAAAAAGTCTCATCATCATATACAAATCTTCAGCAATCTGCATATCATCAGCTGAAATATGCATAGAATAATCAGCAATATTTTTTAATTTTCCTTCTAAATAGCCAGTTAAGCCAATTATTTTAGTCCCTTGTCCCTTCGCATAAGAAACAGCATTAATTATATTCTTAGAATTACCACTTCCGTAAATGGCAAGAATTAAGTCATTTTTCTTTACAGTATCCTGCAATTTAAAACAAGAAACATCATAGCTCATATCACTAGCCATAATACCATCGACTTTTCTGGTGGCACATATAATGATATCAGGCTTATTTTGATACAAATATTTTTTACTGCATCATAATTAAATAAATTGACCTCGTTATTTAGTTAAATATCTTCTCTCTTTACATATATTTTACAAATTATTTATAACATAAACCCAAGAAATAACTACGTATTAGTTGCCAAAATAATTATTTTGTAAATATCTAACAAGCAAAAACCTTGACATATTATTCAATAGCTAATTATTAAATGTATCTGTTTATTTATTAATTAAAAATAATTTCAGTCTTTTATAAATCATATAAAATATGATCTGTATCCTTTTCAAAATATTATTTGTTCTTCTCTGTTTTAAATCAATAATCTCGTAATGCTTAGAAACATTGTAAGTATGTAACCCTATATATGATAATTTATTCTCATTTAATAACATAATATCTTTTGGGTGCAGAGTCCCGAGTTCTTCTTCCTCATATTTACCATTTACTAAATTACATTTCCAAAATACTATTCCCTCTCCATAAGTTTTCTCGCCTATCTGTCCGGGTCTAATAAACATATTATTCTTAAAAAATATATTACCTGCATTCCTAACGCCATATTTACCTGTGTTTAATATTTTGAAAGGTTTCTGTAATTTACCATTATTCATATTAAATTCATATAAATAGTTAGTTGTATCCCTGGGATTTCCATTATTTAGTAGCGAAGTTATGATGTAAAACATATTATTAATCTCGAACCAAATTGTATCTGATGGATCAATACCACCAAGTAATAATTTGTCCTTAACCCAAACATCTGGAAACTCTTTACATTTATACACATAAATATTATGCGTTTTCCCAGTTTCAGGGATCATAAACAAATCGCCATCATATTCAAATATACATGGAAATGATAAGTGATAGGGCTCTTCGACTATTATTTTTGGTTTTGAAATAACACCATTATTTAAAATTGAATATGCTATCGAACCTTTATCGCGTCCAATATCAAACAATTCATAAAAAAAATATACCTTTTCATCTTTTTCATATACAAACGGATCTGCTAACCAATATTGTTCTGTATTTGGAATTAATTGGAAAGGTGTATTATCTATTAAAACATTATCATTTATATTTCGCCTTCTGTACGCAACCTGCCAAGAATATTCATATTTAGATTGATAGAATACTCTTTTAAAATAATCATATATTTTCATGATCATTTTCTATTCTCCCACTTTGATTGCAATTTAAAAAACATTGAATATAACTTAGATAAAGCTTTGAAGTGAGCATATCGCTTTGCAACATATGAAAAACCATGACAGGAATAATCAAAATTAAATCTATTGATGTTAGAATTCCTATTGAGTTTTCTATATAAACTTGGTTGCAAACAATCTTCTAAACTTACTTCAACATTTATAGTTTTGTCTTTAATTATATTCCATAATTTTAATGCTTTTTGAGTATTAACTAAAACCAGGGAACACCCTTCCTTTAAATCATCACTTTTTTCTAATTTTTCAATACCCCAAAAATCTCCTATTGAAAAATCACCAATTCTTTCTATACTCATATACTCACAAGAATAACATGTCTCTTTAGTTAAGAAACCTCTAGAATATAAACTATCAAATGCATTTGCCTCAATGGTATCTAATAACTCCATACCATTTTGGAATTGAATATAAACATTACTACCATGCCACCCACATTTACGGCTTCTAAATTCATACTTTTTAATTCTTCCATATTTTTTTTCTAGCCAATTTATATAATCGCTAAATACAGTTTTGCTTGGTACCCCATGGCATAATAAATCTATGGTATAGAAGTTCTCCAGTAAATTATTAGGTAAAAATTTATATATAGCAGCTACTTGGCAAGGTAATCCTGTAAATAAAACAACTTTACCAATTTCTAATAGATGCTTAACTTTAATGAATACATCTTTTAAATCACTTTGCAGATATTTACTTCCACGCATTTTATCTCTATCAATCCGGTTATTTGTAACAATATGTTCAACTTCAAACGTATCAGTTAAAATTGCTCCAACAATATAACCTTGTTCCTGTAAAATAAAATCTGCAACAAGCACAAAAGCTCCACCTGATGACGAATTCTTTATCTCCTCAGGCTTCTTTAATCTGCATCCTATGCAAATAATTGGTTTTTTGTCACTAATTACTCTACCTGTACCTACACAATTATCAATACAAATACCACAATTAGTACATAATTCATTGTTAACCTTTGGATAGAGAAATCCTTTTTTATCACACTCCATAAATACTGCTTTTTGTGGACAAACAATAGAACATACTCCACAACTATAACAGATGAGAACCTTTAAAATATTATTTTTCATTATTACTCCTTATGAAAAATCAGACAGATAGAAGGCGATTATATAGATATTTAAACGGCTTAGTATTAAAATAACATATAAAATAAAAAGCATTACAAAGCACAAATGTCGCTAAGCCTTTTATTATCCATGTGTAAATATTATAAACTAATATAAAATTCGTTACATAATAAGTAAAATAAAGATTTAAAATAGTTAATGCAAAAAATGTATAATAATCCATGTAATAATGGCTTAATTTTGTATGCAATCCAAATTTATGGACTATATATGGATCTATAATACCAACTGTTACCAACCTAGATAAGATTATTCCAATGTAAATACCAGCAATATTGAAATACTTAGCCAAAACATAAGAAAACGTAACTTGACTAATTATCATCAATAAGGGTCTATAACGCCCCTGCCAAAACAAACCATATGCATCTCTGAAGTTACCATTCATGTTTTGTGATCCACACACAAACAAATTAAGTGCCATAAATAACACAGCATCGTTTTCTATCATATATTCCTTATTAATCCAAATTATACCTATAAACGATTGAATTAACATAACTATACATATAGTCGCTACACCATACCCCCAATAATTAGCTAAATTTAATGCCCGGTATACAATATATAAATTTTTATTATTTTTTTCTACGATAAGATTTCCTATACTTGAAGTGATAGAATTAAAAATTGTTTGTAAAATACCATTAATAGACATAATTATAAGGTTGTAATTAGACCAAATACCAACAATTACTAAGCCAAATATTTTTGTTATAATAATACTTGAAATACTCGTTTCTATTGCCATTGCACCTTTATATATTGCCAAAGCCATGATATTTTTATTATTTTTTTTTCTATCCTGTCCTTTTATTTTCATATGTACAGGTAATTTAAGAAAAGGATATAATTTATCGCACTTATAAGAAATCAAACAATTAATAAAAACTATCCCAAAAATTCCAATCAACAAATAAACTATAAAATTTTTGAAAATAATCAATGCGATACTTTCAATTATACAAACTGCTACATTCCCATAGCATTCAATTTTGTTAACTATATAATTTTTCTGATCTGCAATAATTAATGTTTTTTTATAATAAAACAAATAAGAAACTGCTGACTGTACAACATATAAAATGTATATTAACTTTATATCTGATATTGTAGTATGTGAAAAATCTATTATTACCCCAAGGAATGGTACTAATATCATCCCCAAAACGACAACTGATATCGCTACATAACAGTAAATTCTAGAATAATAGTCCATTAACATTTGTATTCTTGGCACATCATTATCCTTCAACGGCTTATATAGACTATATGGCATCGCTATGCCAAACCCTAAGTCAGCTAATGATAATACAGTCAATATACTTGAAAATAAACTACTAACACCAAGATATTCAGAACTTAAAGTATAAATAAATATAGTTCTTAATACAAAGCGGACCATATACGTAGTACCTCTATTGACTAAAGCTGCTACAATATTTTTTATGCTATTCTGAGCTCTGCTAAGTGACATTTATCTTATCCCTATCCTATTTCTTTTAAAGCTTCTTTAAGATACTGTTTAGAAGAATCAATCCATGTTTTCATTTTTCCGTAAATTTCTGTTCCATCATTCATAAAATCAGCATAATTAAAAATTTCCCATTTTGCACTATTTGGTACTATTTTCATTCCAGTTTCAGAGACTAATTTAGAATATCTTTTATCTTTAGGATACTTAATTTCCTCAAAGCACATAAACTTATTTCCAAAAATAATTGAAAACAGAGTGCCATGAAACGAATTCGTCAAAACATAACTCGCATCTTTTAACAAATCTATAAACTCACACGGTCCAACATCGTTATAGAACTTGCCAGTAATATCCGATTTAATTCTCCCGCCTTGTATAATTAAAATGGGTAATTTCGTGATTTCTAATAACCATTGTAATGAATTTTTAAGATTCATACCATTGCTCATTTCAAAAACTAATATGTATTTTGGCGGCTTATTTATATTAGAGCAAATTTTCTTCCATTCTGCCGAATCTAATAATAAGACAGGATCTGCACTAATATTTATTTCATGCCCAATTTTTTCTTCTATACTTCTCTTATATTCCTGTTCCCTAATTGAAAGATACTCATACTGTTCTAGATATGGTATAACTTTATTCATTTGTTTCTCAGATATTCCATGCATTCCAAAGCTACTTGAATAGCTTACTTTTTTCCCTTTTTTTACAAAATTTAAATAAAATGCAAAAGAATTATTTGTTAAATCCAAATTGAATGTTTGATCACTTCCAGTTATATATACATCATATGTTGGTGGATTTAGCATTATTGCATGATCACCATTATAGGAACTTTCGGAAACTATTAAATACTTTTCCCTAAACCTCTCAAACCTATATTCGCGTGTTCTAAATTCTAAATATCTTTTCATGTGAATTATATTATTGAATTTAGAAATAATTTTAGATGCTTTACTTTTCGTCCTATTCTCTTTTATGTTCATATTATAATCAATAATTTCAAAATCTCCATATTTATTTAATACCTGTAGCATTGAATAAGTTTGTAATGCTGCACCATAATTATTTGCTTTATGTAAAGTAATAATTCCACCTTTCATGTTTTATCTCTCCATCTCCTGTATATTTTTTTAAAAGCATCAGGTAATACAGCATAAATTGTCCTTAAAAAACTGAAAATATCTCTTTGAATTGTATACAAGTAATAATAATATCGATTCCTATATATACACCCGTCAGATACCTGTAACTCTATACTACCATAATGTTTTTTATACTCTAAATCTCCACCAGCCAAGTATAATTCTTCTTTTCTATGCTCGATTAACTTTTTCAAAAACATGTCATACAAAATCAACCCTGGTGAATATTTAGCCAAATCATGATTGTAGGTAAGATTCTCTAAATATGCTATTGGACATTGTTCACATGATAATAAAATTGATGCAGTTATATTTTTAAAACTTAAGACATAAATATTGGACACATGATACTTTTCTAGATACTCATATGGGCTTAAACCATATTCAACACCATGAGTATATCTCTTAAACTCAAAATATTCATTTATAACTGATTCTATCTTGTCATCTCGCTTACTTTTATTAACTTCAAATTCATTAAAAGTATAATTTCCAAAATCACGAATCATGATATTAAGTTTACGTCGCAAGGTATATCTGCTCTTTGCAGATATTCTTTTTTGTAACTCATCATACCTAAAAGGTAAAAATATATTAAAATGGTTGTGTTTTTTTGCATCTTTGCTATCGACGATTGCATTTTGATAAATTATGTAACGCAATTGCTTATGACGCTTAAATAAATATTTTGTAACTTCCTGCATAACATCATTGTTAATATGTTTTAACCATATCCCCAAAATAGCTTTATGATTAGAAATATGAATAGGAATATAATCTTTCCCTTCACTCATATCAATTTCTATAACCTCATTATTATCAGAATTAATCAAATCAAATCTATTATAAATAAAATTTGGATTAATTTTAACATTATTAATAGTATCAAATTTCATACAAGAAATGCATTTTATACTAACCATCTTATCAGAACCACCTGCCAATCCTACATATTAATTTCATAATAATGATATATCTCCATTTAGATATATATCATTATAAAAGGAACTAATCTTTTCCACATTGAAATCATTTAATTTTTTTTGATTCACCTTAAATTTTTTACATCTATTTATATGCTCAATGATATAATAACTCCAAGATGCGATTCCCTTGTTCAAATCAAGATACCAACATAAGCCAACATTGGTCGTTCGTGGTATAGTATCCGAAGCAAAACATTCAACTCCCATAGCTTGAGCTTCAATTAACACAATTCCAAATCCCTCAAACTTAGATGGAAATATCATATATTTACTTCTGGCAAACAGTGCTGCTCTATCTTCATCATTTCTATGTAATGAAACACAGTTTTCTAAATTAAGTTGAATAATTTTCTTTCGTATCTTAGTTTCGTCTTGACCAAATCCCATCATATCCAATGTTGCTTTTGGAAATTTATCATGTATGTTTTTAAAAACGTCTAATAAAAAAGCTTGATTTTTAATTGGACTATATTGTCCTATATGGATAAATGACAATGGCTTTTTTTCTGCATCAGAAAACCTTTTTGGTGAAAATTTTTTTAAGTCAATACCATTATTAATGACAATACTTTTACTATAATCATAAAATAAATAATTGACAGCTTGAGAAGAACAACCAATCTTAACATTACTAAAAATGTTAACAAATGGTTTTAAAATAAACGAATAAATTTTATCTTTCCAATTTCTATCATAATTAGCAACACTGTGAGAATGACAAATTCTTACCGGTACACCTGCGAAATATGCTCCCAGGCAACAAAGACCACCTTCAAAATAATTGTGACAATGAATGGCAATGTATGGGCCATGATTTTTTAACAATCTATATGTAACAAATGGAAGTTTAATTAGAAAATATAATCTTGATAAAATTTTTGATACGAAATAATCATTTTTAGAAAATCTGTATATATTCCCACCAAAATTTAAGAATGTTTCGTCATAATATCTAACCTCATTTGTAAATAATAAAATATCAAAAATAAAATCATTGCTTAGTTGTGTACATATTCCCATTATTACAGCTTGTACTCCACCATTTCCTAATCCTTCACAAGAAACCTGTAGAATTTTTTTCTTTATCATGTTGTAACATTCCCTTTATTCCGCATATAAATAGCTCTCGATGTGCTTCGCAATCAATAAAGTTCAAAATTTTTAAATACGATGCTTGTGACAAAATTACTTTCGCAAAATTATGTGATAGTAGTTTATTTATTATACGCACCAATAAACTATCTCCCAAAAAGCTATTTAAATAATCATTAATATGTTCTTTCGCAAACATAGCATAGGCATTCTCTACAAAATTCTTTTTTAAAATATCCATGCTACGTTTATGATATGCCGCCAAAATAATACTAGCAGCATTATTATCAGCTAATTTTATACCTATGTCGCTTCTTAAGAGTGGTATTTCCTTAACAGTAACACTTTTATCAAAAGTTACATTTAATAATAAACTACTATTAACAAATTTGTTATCGCCAATATTAAACAAAAAATTCCCTTGTCCATAAATTATTATACCGTTAGAATAATCTTCTCTACAACCAATACAATGGCTATGTTGGCAAACAACAATATCTGCCCCCTTATCTACCATTTTCCTACAGCATTTTTGCAAAAGAGGGGATGGATATTGGTAATATTCTTTCCCACCATGATACAATATAATAAGAAAATCAACTTTTTTTCTTAATTCCTGTATATCATCAAAACTTTCTAAAGGATTAAAAGGATTTGCTCCTGGAGATACTTCAGTTGCAATAGAAAACTCATGTTCTGCACAAGAATAGATTCCAATCTTTTTTCCTCTTTTTGTAAATATAAATGGTTTTTTAGCCTCAGCAAGATGATTCCCAGCTCCCGAAAAATAAATGTTATTCTTTTTCAAACATTCTAAAGTAGCATCTAACGCTTCAACCCCAAAATCCATTATGTGATTATTCCCCAAGCCTAAAAAAAGTGGCCTTAAATCTGCATATAAACTAACACACGATTCATCAGCGCTAAGATTCGGACCACATTTTTTTGCTTTTATGCCTTTTTTACTTAAAGGTCCCTCTAAATTAAACACTTTTAAGTCAGCAGAATTGAGTAAATTGATGACATCGGCATTAAACAATCTCTTGACACCATCTTTTCTAAAATATTTCTCGTTATCATTTGTTGGGAAAAAATCTCCACCAATCAAAACATCAATAATACTATTCATATTTATACCTTCACGTATTTTTTATTCACTTTATCTAAATCCAGTAATTCCCCTATTTTTTTATCCCAGTGGTCAGGATAAAACTTTTCAAAACCATTTCCAGGGAAAAATGTTAATTCTCCAAAATATAATTTCCCAAGATTCTCATAAAAATCAACTCTAACAAAAGGGAATCTTGATGATAATTTTCTTGAAAGTTCAATCATTAGATCCCAATTTTGAGGCTTTTCTATTCTTACATCACTAGCTGGATATTTCCGAATAAAGTTTAACCTATTAAAACTTAAATCAAAAAAAGTCACCTTTAATTTCTTTTTTCTTTCTGTACATGTAAACATTAATTTAGGAATACCATTAAAGCACATAAATTTATAATCAATTATTTCCCCATAAAGCAATTGTTCACAAATAATTTTTGGTGTTATACACTTATATACCCATTCGCCATTTTGATAATAATAGTTTTCATTTAACCATCTTTTTAATTTTGATAATTCTGTTTTCCAATCCATCTTATTTTTATCATAGCAAACAATTACTCTTCCTGAACTATGATTTGGTTTTAATACAAATGCTTTTGGTAATCCGTTCAAATCCATATCACTTACATTATTAAAAATGCCATATACCGGTATTAAATATTGTTCCCCTATAATATCCTTAATAAACTTTCTAACTGCAATTTTATCAGCACATTGGGTCATAATTGGATCTCGATAGAAACACTTTAGCCATTGTATTTTTTCATTATAAGTTTCAGGCTTTTTCAAGTCTAAACTATACCCTAAATTTTTCTTAAATTCATTTTTTATGAAATTTATATAACCATACTTAATTCTAACAAATCTAATTTTGTACATGATAGCTAAGCATGTATCATACAAAAATTCATGCTTTTTTATAAATGACTTAATTAACATTTTATCTCTCCATCACTAGATCCATTCAGTTCATTATTTAATATAACTACAGTATTTGTACTACATATATAATAAAGAACTAATAAAATATATGTTTCCTTTGAATAATATGAAACAGAAGCTATATCAGAAAACAGCTTTGATACAAGAATAATAAATATCAGTTTTGTAAAAATATCCTTTCCCGTATACTTAAATAATTTTTTGAAAAGCTTTGAATATATACTGTAATAAATAATAAAACCAACCAAGCCCAAATTAACCAACATTTCTATATAATTATTATGAGAATATGTTACTTCTCCTATATTATGTAATAAGATTGTTGCAAATCCTTCAAGGCCATAACCTAATATAGGATTATTTAAAAATGCTTCAAAACCAACTTTAATATAAAATAATCGTAATAAAGTTGAATGATTCGTAGCACCTTCACCTGTAAATACATTTATTATTTCTTCCATCCTTTGCAAAGTAAAAATTGATCCAGTATCACCTATTAAAAAATCAATTATTAGAAATGAAAAAGACAAAAACAATACACTAGACCAAATCTTTTTCTTTTCATATACTTTCCCAACAATGTACAAATACCCTATAAACAAAATCACAAGCACTTTAACGGAGCCAGAAACCAATGCCATAATTAAACATAAAATTGATCCAAACAAATATATTCTTTTTGAATAATATAAATAAAACGTAAACCCAATAACAGCAGATAGTGCTGCATTAATTCCAAAAACATTTGCATTGTTTATTTCCGTACCTAATCTTGTCTGGGTTGTGAATGCATCTATAATTCCTGACGGCGTATATATCCACAATGCATACAAACTCATTACTAAGCCTGCATAATAAATGGCAATTAATATTTTTCTTATTGCATTGTCCTGGTATTTAAAGTATTCATACATAATACAACTATATATAAAAAGCAATGACAATGTTATAACCTTACTTATTGCACTCTCTATATCAATACTCCAGAGAAGACTAATATTCGCCCATAAAAACAATACAAAAAAGTAAAGATGTATTTTAACTAACTTAACTCTATTGTTTCTACATACAACAAATGTGAGCATAACAATTGTATTAACACCAAAAATAATGTTGGCTAAATCTACTGTTGCTACTTTTGCGCTAAAACAATAAATGGAAATTAAATTAAGAATAAAACTTATATATGCAATATCATTGAGCAAGGAATTATACTTCATTCAAAATACCTCTTATTTTATAGTGAATTAAACAGGATATCCTAATAATGAATTAAAAAGTATTAGCTATAATTAAAGACCAAGTTTACAAATATCTTACTTACTTCAGAAATATCATAGCCTTTATTTTTCAAAATTAATTCATATTTTTCTCTTTCATCTTTTTTCCTGAAAACAGTTAATTCGTCAAGCCATAATTTCCGAATTAACGGTATTTGATTAACTAATTTTGTAATTCTTACCTCATTAGTAATTTTATCAGATACAAGACAAGGTAATCCTGTAGCCTGTGCTTCTATTACAACATTAGGCATACCCTCATACAATGAAGGCAGAACCAATATATCCATAGCCATCAAAAAATCCTGTATATCCTTTTTAACTCCCAAAAATAAAACTTTATCTGTTAAGCCAAGCTCTTTAACTTTATTTCTAAAAATATTTTCTAGTTCTCCTTTTCCGATTAAAATTAATATAGAATCGTCTCTTGTTCTACTCAATTCTGCAAAAATTTCTAATAAAAATTCATGATTTTTTTGTTCAGTAAATCTACCAATATGGCCAACAACAAACTTATTACCTATTCCTAATTCCGATCTTTTTTTTATTCTATTCTTTATTTTGTACCTATATAAATCTAAGTTTAAAGCATTTTTTATTATATGAACTTGTGAATCTTTATAATAATTTTTACCAAACATGAATTTTGCAGCAACTTTTGAAGGTGCTATTTTAACATTTGCTATACGTATTGGTAAAAACTGAAAGACTTTATGTAGCTTTTGCGAGATAACTGATCCACCTGTATTAGTATTGCTAGATCTAAAAGCTAATATTTTTGCTCCACCAAATTTAGCAGCTAATAACTCCAATGCCGATAATGAATGTTGTGAAACTCTTAACACACTTTTATAGTTATTTTCCTTAACGCATCTATATACCATATAAAATGCCTTAATTGGATTTTTAGATTTAGGAATAACATGGTAAATTCTGCCTCCTCTTTTAATAATTTCATTATCATAGAATCCCTCTCTCTCTACTGAAACGCAAAAATCAAACTGATATTGTTGCGTATCAACAGCTCTATATAATTTCATTAAAAATGTTTCAGCCCCACCGGCATCCATAGAACCTACTATACATAATATCCTTTTCAATATGCATCACTCCAAAATTTTTTGTATAGCTTTTCTAATAAAAGCTATACAAAAATAAAACTTGTTATTTAAATAAAACGTGAAGTTCTTTTTTATATTTAAAAACTGCTTGTTTTTTGTTATTTTGAACATAGCTTCCATCTGTGCAATATGAAGTCTATGATAAAAAGGGCTAGCAATTGTTTTACCCAAATCATATTTACTCCAAAAGCCTAAATCATAATTTGGTAATTCAACCACTAATGTCTTAATTGCCTTATCATACAAATTCATAAGATATATTTTAGGGCAAATCTTTATATAGTCATAAAGACCCCATAATGAGAATATCCAACCATTTAAAACCGCAGGCTTATTAATGTATTCTAAAAATATAACTTTATCTCCTATATATTCTGTTACTCCACCTTTATCAACTGGTAACAGCATAAACTCAACTGCTTTAGATGCCGCTAAAAGATATGAATTATCATTTGTTTCTTGATAAATACGTAATAATAAAGAAATTCCTTCTCCTTGAGCCATTGCTGAATAATGGCTTAATGTTTTATCAAAATAAAAAGTATCCCACGCACCATTAGGCATTTGATTGTTAACAGCCCATTGCGCACACAGTTCCGCCTTAACAAGATATTCCTGTTTGTTTGTCAATAAATATAAATCATAAGCACCAAGACCAAATTGAAAAACTGCAATTGAAAATACTACCTCTTCACCAGTATCCACTAAAACTAATGGTATTCCTTCTTTAGTAAAAGTTTTTGTATATTTTACTTTTCCAGTAAAATCATTATAATACCCAAGAATTTGTTTAGTAGAATAACACTTCCCAACATCTTGAGTTATGTGCGATACACTTCTGCCTGTTAGCATTCTGTACCATTTTTTTATCATAAAAATAGAAATAGGCAAAATGACCTCCAATTATATTATTAACCTATGTAACTCATTTGTATTCTAATTCTTCCAGCAAGGTTTTTATAGCAATATCAGACTTATATAATTGGTACTCCGTCTTACAGTTTTTCTTCATTTTCATTAACAAATTTTTTTTATTTATTAAATTAGTAATAGCTCTATATAGGCCATCAATATTCCCTTGGTTAACTAAAAGGCCGGTAATTCCATCTTTAATAACCTCTTGTCCACTTATCCAACAATATGCAACAACTGGTACACCTGCACAATATGCATCTATTATTGTACCTGGTATTCCTTCTGTCATATAATATGTAGGAAACAATAATAAATCATAATTTGCTATAGCAGAAGATGCATTGTAATAATTAACTTTTCCACAATATTTTATTACTTTAGGTAATCTGTTTAATTTTGAGTAAAAAGCTTCCTCAAATCCATCTTCTATAGGTCCATATATATCTAGTATTACTTCGTATCCATCACTTTTTATTTTTTTGATGACAGAAATAGCATCTAAAATTCCCTTCATGGGTGTCACACGTGACATTGTACATATCTTAAACTCCGAGTTATCGTTATCACGGCAATAATAAATTGGACTAGCATCTTTAAAATTCCTAAGTAACTTTAAATTCAATATTCCCATTCGTTTAAGTAATTCTATTAATTTCTGCGTTTCAGGAAAGATACAATTAAAGCCTTTTAATACAGTAATTAACCATTTATTTTTTTTTAAAAGATCAGGTAGCCAACCTCCAATAACCACATAAAACAAGCGATACCCAAATAAATATTTAAATACATATAGCAATGGTGCCAATACCTTAACACCATTTTGTGCTGGTAAAATTATGACATTCTCTACCTCTTTTAAACTTTTTAGAATCTTTATTAAAAAAGCAAATATATTCTTCTGCCAATTAGCAGTTTCTATTTTTGTAATGGAATCTTTGCCATAAATTTCACTCAGTTTTTCATAAAGTAATATTGTTTTTGTACTTTGACCACCAGCAGACAAATCATTATTTGCAAAATAACCAATTACCAATATTTTCAAGGTTTAATCCTTTCAACTATTAACAAACTAATTTTTTCTAGGATTAAATAATTTTATGTAACCCCAATAGCAAATATGAAAAATGGATCTTAATACTGATAAATGCTCAATTTCCCTATATAATTGCCAATGATATTTTACTAGTTCTACCTTATTACTTGATACAGAACCTTTGCGAATCCGGTATTGCATTAGTACATCTGGCATACCATAAATATATGACTCTTTTTTTAACATTTGTAGCCACAATGCATCATCATTACGTTTTCGAATATTAGGCACTATAAATTTACCTATTTTTTCCACATCATACATGACCGTAGAATTTCCAACGGGGCAATCTAACAACAATCTGTTATAGTCAGTTTTAGGTATAGTTCTGATTAATCTATTTAATTTTTCACCTTGTTCACTAATTTGTTCATAGGCCGTACAGGTAAATGAATGATTATTTGTTTCCATCCATTTGATTTGCTTCTCCACCTTGTCCGGTAGCCACAAATCATCACTATCTAAAAAAGCCATATACTTGCCCTGTGCTAATTTCATAGCTGTATTCCTTGCAACAGCTGGCCCTGCATTAACTGCTAATTTATAATACTTAATCCTAGCATCTTTTTTAGCTAAACTTGCTACAATATCTTGAGTGTTATCTGTAGAGCAATCATCCACAATCAGCATTTCCCAGTTTGGATAACTTTGCATCTGTACAGATTTAATTGTTTCACCAATAAACCTAGCACAGTTGTATGTTGGTGTTATTACAGAAACTAACGCTTCTCCGTTCACACTACCGCTCCTAACGTTTTTAGCATAGTCCTTACATCATTAGCAAGACTAAACTTTTTCAAGCTCTCTAGATTCCAAACCATTTTAGCTGGCAAAACCCGCTGCACATACTCTTGATCTACATCTTTGGCCTCAATTAAAAGCTTGGCTTCATCTTTATACTCAATACTGGCTTCACTAGTCACACCCGCAGGTAATAATAATGTCGCCAGCATTTCTTGCGTATATTTTTCCACATACTTAGTAACTTCCGGCCTGGTGCCAACAAAACTCATGTCACCCTGCAGTATATTAATCAGTTGTGGTAGTTCATCCAATCGTTTATCACGTAGCTTTTTACCCATCACCGTTATCCGCGCATCTTGATTCGTGGTTACTTTAGCACCCACAGCTTCGGCATTTTGCACCATGGTTCGGAATTTATAAATTCTAAACTTTTTACCATACTGGGTAACACGTTCCTGTCTAAAAAATATTTCTCCCTGGCTATCCAACTTTATGGCTAGGCCGATAAGTAAAAATACCGGTGACAAAATTACAAGCAATACCAGTGCCATCCCTCTGTCAAAAACAAATTTACAAACCAGGCTTATTTTTTTGTTTTGCAGACTTTCGTAATAAGGTTTTACTGCTTCTGTCTGCATGGCTATGGGCAAATCTTTCCAGGCTCGTAACATAAATTTCTATCCTTGTTTTATAATTTTAGTAAAAGTCTCAATGATATATGCCACTTCTGCATCCGTTAGCTTAGTATGCAATGGCAAAGTAATTTCATTTTCAAACTGTTTATATGCATTAGGATAATTCCTAATATCAAAGCCAATTTCTTTATATGCAGTATGCATAGGAAGAGGTTTATAATGCACATTAGTAGCAATACCAGCCGCTGCCATTTTTTCTATAACAGTATTGGTATACTCTCTGTTCTTGCCTAATAGTCTTACCAAATATAAATGACCACTGCCCTTATGGTCCTGGTTGTAGTGATTCAGTACCTGAACCGGCAGTTTTTGTAAGGCAGCATCATAATGGCCAATGATTTTCTGACGTCGAGCCAATAGTTTAGGATAGCGTTGCAACTGCACCAAACCGATAGCTGCCATGATATCCGTCATATTACATTTGTAGTACAAACCCTTTATATCGTATTCCCAAGCGCCCAGCTTAGTCTTTGCCAGGGCGTCTTTATTTTGTCCGTGCAAAGATAATAACTGGTACTGATGATAAAGTTCTTCATTATCTATCCCTGGGATATCTTTCCAAGTACTACATCCACCTTCAGCAGTAGTAAAGTTCTTCACTGCATGAAAAGAAAAACTACTAAAGTCAGCAATACTTCCACACTTTTTACCATGCCAAGCAGCACCTAAAGAATGAGCACAATCTGCTAATATCGCTACTCTACCAATAGCTCCTTGTATTTTATTATTGGGTTGAAAAAGTTTTTTCTTGTCATTAACAACCGCAAAAATTTTATCGTAGTCACAAGGTACTCCTCCAATATCTACTGGAATAATTACCTTGGTTCTTTCATTTATTGCAGCAGACATTTGATCATAATCCATTTCATAGGAGCCCGGTGCTGTATCTATAAGTACAATTTTTGCTCCTACATGATCAATTGGACTAGCACTAGCAGTATATGTGTATGCACTAGTAATAACTTCATCGTCAGGTCCAATGCCTAAGATGCGCAAATTCAGTTCAAGTGCTGCAGTTGCGCTATTAAGACATACGCACTTTTTCACAGTAAGATACTCTGCCAGTCTTTCTTCTAACTTCTTAGTTCTTGGACCAGTAGTTATCCAGCCGCTACGTAAAGCTTCAGCAACTTCGGTAATTTCTGCTTCAGTTATATCCGGTGGTGAAAAGCTTATTTTCACAAATATCACTCCTACATTATCTCAATAAAGCAAGGCGGTCTTAGCACAGGTACATCCTTCTACCTTAGCTAGACCGCCTCCTTTTGTTTATTTATTTATTTTCTTCTATACTTTTTGGTTCTTCCGTTCCTGTATGGTGATGATGGTGTTTATG
>Ga0268360_1001639_pt1 | contig 21644 bp, 15 predicted proteins | sample BioMet11_FD_192465 | JGI IMG/M metagenome (GOLD analysis project Ga0268360, IMG submission 192465) | Sewage microbial communities from Oakland, California, United States - Biofuel 11 (Illumina Assembly) | ecosystem: Engineered > Wastewater > Sewage > Unclassified | place: USA: California... | reverse complement strand
GACAACACTACGCCGCATTTCCGCCGGGCGACCACGACCATGCCGCCGCTCATGGTTTCCACGCAAAAGATCGTGGACGCCCTTTCCTCCGCCATGGCGGGCAAGGGCCTTGCCCCGGGCGAGGTGGTCCTCGACGGACAAATTCACCGCTGCCCCACGGCCGACAAGCCGGGGAGCCTCAATGGCTGGTATATCGGCCATGCCGATGATCCCGTGTCCGCCGCCTATGGCGATTGGCGGACAGGCGAATCCTGGTCCTACTGCGCCAAGGGTGAGCGCGAGTTGACGCCCGAGGAGCGCGACCGCCTCAAGGCCCGCATCGAAGCCGACAAGAAACGCCATCGGGAAGAGACGGACAAGCGTCATGCCGAGGCCCGGGAGGAGGCGAAGCGCATCCTGGCCGCGACCATGCCGGCACCGGACGACCATGCCTATCTGGTCCGCAAGGGCGTCACGGCCGTGGGCAATATCAGCATTGCCGATGATGGACGGCTTGTGCTGCCGGTTCTCGACGCCAAGGGCGCGGTCATGTCGCTGCAATACATCGACCGGGACGGCGGGAAACGCTTCCTCGCCGGTGGCAAGATGCAGGGCGGATTTTTTCCCATCCCTGCCGCCAATGGAGAGAAGGACGGTCCTCTCTATATCTGCGAGGGGTACGCGACCGGGGCGACGATCCACGCCGCGACCGATGCCGCCGTCCTGGTGGCCTTCAACTGTGGCAATCTGCTGCCCGTGGCGGAAATGGCCAGGGGGCAATACCCAGATCGTGCCATCATCATGTGCGCCGACGATGACGCCGGGACGGCGGGCAACCCGGGCCTGACCAAGGCGCGGGAGGCCGTCCGCGCGGTCAAGGCGCGTCTGGCCGTTCCCAAGTTCACGGACCCGACCAAGGGAACCGACTTCAACGATCTGGCCGCGGCCGAGGGGATGGAGGCGGTCAAGGCGTGCCTGGAGGCGGTCGAGGCCCCGGAGCCGGATGCGGCAAGCGCGATATGCCCGCCGGAACCGTTGCGCCGCGCCCTGCCTAGCCCTGGCCCCTTCCCCATCGACGCCCTGGGCGACGTTCTGGGGGGCGCTGCCCAGGCTATGGCCGAGGTTATCCAAGCCCCGGCCGCGACGTGTGGGCAATCCGTCCTGGCTGCTGCATCCCTGGCCGTGCAACCGCATGGTGATGTGGAGATTGACGGCCGGGTGTCGCCCACGTCTGAAAGCTTCGTTTCCGTGGGTGAATCGGGAGCGCGGAAAAGCGCCATCGATCAGGTTGCCCTGTGGCCCCACCGGAAGCACGAAAAGGCTCTGACTGAACAGTACGTGGAGGAGCTTGAGGATTACAAGATCAAGCTGGCTGCCCACAAGAAAAGCCGTGAAATGGCCTTGGCCAAGGGCAAGACCTATGAGGAACGGCAAGACGCCCTGCGGGCCTTGGGGCCGGAGCCGGACGCGCCTTTGTCGCCCATCATCATAACCGAAGACCCCACCTTCGAGGGGCTGGTCAAGCTGCTGGCCATCGGGCAGCCGAGCATGGGCCTTTTCTCCGATGAGGGCGGCCGCATGATTGGCGGCTATGGCATGTCGTCGGACAACCAATTGAAGACGGCGGCCGGGCTGTCGGGCCTATGGGACGGCAAGCCCATTGACCGGGTTCGCGGCATGGACGGGGCCAGCAAAATTTATGGGCGGCGCGTGTCCATGCACCTCATGATGCAACCCAACGTCGCCGGGCTGCTGCTCGGCAATGATCTGCTGGCCGGGCAGGGATTGTTAGCCCGCTGCCTGACCGTTTTCCCTGCATCCACGGCTGGGAGCCGGTTCTATAATCCGATCGATATGTCCCAGCACCCCGCCATGCGCCGGTATGGCGGTCGAATGCTCGACATCCTGGAAACGCCGCTGCCCCTGGCCGAGGGGAAAAGGAATGAGCTGGAGCCGCCGCGGCTACGGCCCGCATCCGATGCCAAGGCCTTATGGGTCAAGTTCCATGACTTCCTCGAAAGCCATCTTGGCGATGGTGGCGACTTCGCCCCGGTCCGGGCCTTTGCCAGCAAGGCCGCCGAGCACGCGGCGCGGCTGGCCGGCATCCTGACCCTGGTGGGAGACATCCACGCCCGGGAAATCCCCCTCGACAAAATGGCCGCCGGTATCGAACTGGCGAAGCATTATCTGGCCGAGGCCCTACGTCTCAACTTTGCCGGGGCAACCGATCCCGACCTCGAACTTGCCGAACGGCTCTTGAGCTGGCTGCGGGAGCAAGGCCGTTCCCACGTCTGGTTGACGCTCATCTATCAGCGCGGCCCTTCGGCCATCCGGGACGCCAAGACCGGCAAGCGGATTGTCCGCATCCTGGAAGACCACAACTGGCTGGAGGCCATCGACGGCGGCATGGAAATCGACGGGCAGTTTCGTCGCAACGTATGGAGGGTCCGCTTATGAGCATCCCCGAGTTCGACGTGGCCATGGAGGTGTCCAAGCTGAAGGCTACCCCTGCTATTTCTGCTATTCCTGCTATTCGGCAGGGAGAAAATAGCAAAAATAGCAGGAATAGCAGCCCGCACCTTCGGATCGTCCCGACCGCGACCGCGAAAAATAGCAAGAATAGCAAAAATAGCAGCCCCCCACTTCCCGATGGGCGGGGGCAGGCGATCCCTCCCCCGACCGGACCCGCCCCGGAGGGGACCGGCCTGGAGTGGATCGTCTGGCCAACCGATCCCGACGCCCCGGGTTACGATTCCCAATGGGTGGCCTTCGATCTGGCGGCCCTCGGCCACCTGTACGGCATCCGCATCGTCCATGCCGGGGAGCGCGTGCTCGAAGTCTGTCCGCCCGAGCTGGAACCGGAGTTGGTGGCCTACGCCAGCGAGCTACTGGCCGAGGCCAGGGGCTTCCTGTGCCAGCACCTGGACCGCCTGCCGATCCTGACCCCGGCCGCGGCCGTGAAGATTATCTTGAAGATCATGCGGGAGCATCCCGGCTTGCGCTTCACGCGGGGGGAGGACGGAAGCCGGTGGCCGCTGTACCCCTCGACCTGGACCGCCGGACAACGCGTGACGCTACAGGCCTTGTGGTTTGCGGCCGGCGACGCACTAGACCGCGACGACTTTATAATGGAGGAAACAGAATCATGACCGTAAATGAAGTGGCGGAACTGGTTACTAACGCAATTGATTACCTGGAGTTCGCACAAGCAGGGCTCAATTCAGACTGCAATGTCCAGTCTCTACGCGAGGGAGCCCGCTTCATGATTGGTGAAGTCATCCGCATGTTGCGGTCCCTGACGCCCGGCGACCTCGACAACGCCGTTGAAAAGGAAGTCTTTTAAAGGAGGGATTGACCGCCATGAATGAGCGCCTCCCCATCATCGCCTGCGGTCCCGAAGCCCAGGCCGTCGCCTACCTGGAATCCCTCGACCGCAAGCTCAGGGGGAAGAAAGCCCAGGCAAAACCTATGGTGGAGCCGAGGCCCAAGGCCCACCTCATCGCCTTCCTTGGCATTGACCCCGGCGCTACCGGCTGCGCTGCCTTGATCCATGGCGGTGGACAAGAACTGCTGGACTGGCCGGGCGACGCCGCTCTTGTGGTCCCCAGGCTGGAGGACTGGCTGGCCCGGTTCGAGGTGGGCCTCGCTGCCCTGGAGAAGGTGGGGGCCATGCCCGGGCAAGGCGTTGTCAGCATGTTCAGCTTCGGCCAGAACGTCGGCACATGGCAAGGCATCCTGGCCGCTCTGTCCATCCCCTACGTCACGCCCAGGCCCCAGGAATGGCAGAAGGGGCTGGTGGATCACAAGGCCGGCAGACATCAAGGCCGCATCCATCGCCACGGCCCGACGGCTGTTCCCCGGGGCATCGCTGGCCCGGGAAAAGGACCATGGCCGGGCCGACGCGCTGCTCATCGCATGGTGGGCGAGGCGGCAATCGGTGGGAGGGAAATAGCCATAACTAACGGCTATCATTAGAGATAGAGGCATTGCGTCAATCTTTTGGCATGAGGGATGGGATAGGGGGGCAGAATGTCTAGGCCATCCCCTTTTGGAGACCGATGTGGCACATTCACGTGCAGTTTCTCGAAAATTTTGAGGGGGGGGGGCTATAGGGGTGTGGAATGTCTAGACCGCTCCCCTGGGGACCGATGGTGGCAGTCACATTCTCGCATTGTCAAAATAAAAAAGCAGCTTTTGGACGGGAAAAAACACCCCAAAATCGAGCAAAACTACGTGCTAATTGCCAAAGTCGGTTTCAACAGCTGTGGTCTAGACTTTTGATACCCTACACCCTGCGTATCGCCAGTAGGTTGCGGACTTTTTCCATATCTACAGTGTTAGATATTTCCTGTTCTTCGTCATTATTTTATTTTTCAAACAAAAAATTATCATTTTTGCTTTGAGAAAGTTCTTTTCCACAATATTTACAAACGATAGCTTCTTTTTTTACAAACTCAGCACAAAATGGGCATTTCTTTTCATTGCCCTGTGCCTCGTCTGGTTTTAAATAGTTAAGAACCGCGCCAAATCCAAGACTTACAATGACAATGAGAAAGGTAAGGCCAGCTTCTATTTCATGGAAGGCTGTTTTTGCAGTCGTCATAGACATGATCCAAAATAAAAATGAAAGTATTGCTATTATATAGAATGCATATTTCATATATTCCTCTTCATTGTTTAGCTACCAGAAAATACATGCCCAAGGCAGTCCATTAGCCCCTTTCCTCTCCCGTGTCAGGTGGATATAACGCGGGCCTCGGCCAGAAAATCAAACAAGCCTGCTCAAAATAGACCGAACGGGCACCTTTTCACACGCAAAACGAAAAATCCAAGGGCAGGTGACGCCCCTGGTCAATCCTCATCGAACAGATCCTTGACCCGGACGCCAAGCGCCATCGCTATGGTGGCCAGGGTTTCCAGGCGGCATTGGTTTATCTTCTCCGATCTGGCGTTCCTCACGGTCCTGCTCGAAAGTCCCGTGGCATCCACCAAGCCAAGGATCGTAACCCCTTTCTCTTGCATGACTTTCTTAACCAAACTTGTGACCCTTAGTGCCCGCATGGGGTATTTTATTACTCAATTCGCTTGACGAAGTACAGGGTACTATAATACCCAAAGCGGCCAAGGGTATTTGCAACCAATCACAACCCCGGCAGGCCGGGGAAAGGAGATCAGCGAATGGACAGCCAGACGACACTTCAAGAGCAAGCCTCAACCGTTAGGGGAGAGTTCAATACGATCTTAAATCGGCTGGAACTCGTCCGTGACGGTATCAGGGGCTCTAACGGGGTGGACTTTCAAGGCGCAATCGAAGTGCTGGCCGAAACCATTTCAAGGCTAGATACTCTCTATGGTGGTTTTGACGATGATACGCTGTTGGGGAAATACCTCACTGCCGCGATCCAGGGGGAGAACGAGTAATGGCCGAAGGAAATGGCGACGGCAAGCAAGACACTGTGCGTAAGCTCAATTTCGCCAAAAAGGCCAAGGAACCCGTCAAGGAACCGGAACAAGACACGTCGCCGGAGGATGAAGAAGCACGGGACGGAGACGGCGACATCTTTAAGTGGGAACTAGAGCTAAGCGGCGTTGCTGGAATTCTCGAATTCATGGAGGAAGTTTTCAACGTCGTGGGGGATGGTTCCTTGGAGTTTACGACATCCTACGGCTACGCGGTCGGTGACTTGATGCGTCTGTGCGCGAAGCGGCTTCGTCTTATTCAACCGTAGGGGAGGTATTATGGACACGCAAAAATTGCACATCGACAATGAGAACACCATTGACGAGGCGTTTCAACCGCTGCGTTGCTTTTCATCCGCGCTATGCGAACTGAATGTACAGGATGCCGCCGTTCATCCTACAAGCATCGGCGTCGCTCTTCAAGCCCTTATCGAAAAGTGCGCTGCTGATCTAATCCTTGCTATGGACACTGCCGGCCAAGCCCACACGTCAGACGCCTAGCGCGGGCCTACCCCTGGTAATAGATCATGCGCGGCCTGTCTCCATATGGGGATGGGCCGTTTTCTTATGGCCGAGGCCCATAGCGCCATTCTAAGGCGTCCTGGCCGCCCGGGATAGGCAAGCAGTCCTGGCCGCGACCGGAAGCGATTCTACGGCCGGATATGGCGTCCGGCATGAAGGCTGGGCGTCACCGTATCACTGGACCGACCACGGCGACGACCGCCGCGGCGAGGGGACCGCCGGCCGCGGCTGGATATGACGGTGCTCTTGCTGGTGGAGGTGGCCGGACCTCGGCAAGGGGGGTAGGGAACCCAGCAAATTACCCATCTGTGTTGGGTATAGTGTTGGGTAAGAAAAAGGGCTCACAGCCATTTTTGCTGTAAACCCTTGAATTTACTTGGCGTCCCCAGCCGGGTTTGAACCGGCGTTATCGGCGTGAGAGGCCGACGTCCTAGGCCACTAGACGATGGGGACGTAGCACGAAACTGGTGGGCCGTGCTGGGCTCGAACCAGCGACTCTCTGCTTAAAAGGCAGATACTCTACCGCCTGAGTTAACGGCCCACACGGGAAGAGAACATGTATGCCCAAACATGACGGGTGTCAAGAGAATTCTGCCAATAGCCGGCCCAGCGGCGACGCCTTTCCAGCCTCCCGGGGGGGGACGCCGCGGCGGCCTGGACTGACGCCGTACGAAAAAGATGCCGCACGCAACGGGCTTGTCGTTATTCTCGAGAGCGCCACTGTGGCGGACCCAATTCCCATACCATCAGGCATCCGTCTTTCAAAATAGCTGAATATCTGCCCGGCGTAGACCGGGAAGATATTCGTAGGACGGTCCGGCCTGGCCATTCGTAGCGGAGCATAGGCATGGCACTTTCCGGCTATTGCTGCTCGTTGCACGATAACATACTCTCCTTCCCGATCATTGCAGGCAACACACGGCAAGCATCTCCTTCTTCCTACCGCCCCGAAAAAAATCCCCCTCCCCTGCTTTTCTTTTGGTGTTTTTCTCTGCTAGAGGAAAGACTTCCCGAGGGATCCTTATCTCTGTATTTTCGGCCCATCGAGGAATATTCATGCGACGTACCCTGCGCCAAGCGGGAACCATCCTTGCCGGCCTCCTTCTCCTGCTCGTCTGCGCGGTGGCGCCGGGAGCGTCCGCCGCCACCCCCGCCGATTTCAAGACTCCGGAATACTGGGCCAGCACCGGCCTTGAACTCATCAACGCCGCCTCGGCCTACGCCCAGGGCTATACCGGCGAAGGCATCGTCCTCGGCATCATCGACACGCCGGTCCGCGCCAGCCATCCCGAACTGGAAGGCAAGGTCCTCGGCATGCTGCTCCCCACCGGTTATCCCCTGGGGAATTGGACCGAGGATGCCCACGGCAGCCACGTGGCCGGCATCATGGTGGCCGCCAGCGACGACATCGGCATGGAGGGCGTCGCCTACGACGCCGATCTCTATGCCGTGGCCCTGGATCTCCGGGAAAGCGTGACGACGCGGCTTCCCTGGCCGAATTTCCTCGCCTACTTTGCGGCCCTCCCCTCGGTCAAAATCATCAACAACAGCTGGGGGGGCTCTATTTACCCGTACGACCGCGGCGACATAGTCCAATATGTCTGGGACAAGGTCGAGAGCGAACCGGAATATCAAGAACTCATCACCCTGGCCACGACATACGGCAAGCTCATTGTTTTTGCCGCCGGCAATGACGGCAACGCCAGCCCATGCCTTGAGGCCATTTTGCCGCGCTATTATCCGACATTGACGAGCTGGCTCAATGTCGTGTCCCTGGATGCCGCGGGTATCACCATCGACGCCAACGGCAACAAGACCGGGGACGTCCAGTCCGTCAGCGTGTTCAGCAACCTCGCCGCCGGCTCTCAACTCTTCAGTATTTCGGCGCCGGGATCGAACATCTACTCCCTCGATGCCGTTTCTGGCACCGGCTACACGTACATGAGCGGGACCTCCATGGCCGCTCCCTATGTCAGCGGTGCCCTGGCCCTTGTCCAGCAGGCCTTTCCCTGGATGACGAGCAAGCAGCTGGCCGACACGGTGCTGACCACGGCGGACAACCCGACCAATCAGCGTTTCACGGCACCGGAATTCACGATAACCATGAACGAATCCCAGATGCTCTCTGGCGCAACCGGCCTCAAGATCCTTATTTATTATATTGATACGCCTGTCTCCTCCGATATCGCGAACGACCTCACAACCTACTATGCCAAAAACAGCGCGACGTTACAGTCGATCTACGGCATCAACACGCTCGCCGATTTTCTCGCTGTCTATGCCGGCACCTATACCGTCATGAATGCGAAAGGGGAAATCATCGTTACCAGTATCGCCGGCAGCGCCTCATCCGTCGCCTTCGCGGACGTTTACGGCCAGGGCATCCTCGACGTGGGCCTGGCCGTGCGCGGCCCGGCCATCCTCGACGCCAACCGGCTGGCCCGTACGGATTACAGCAGCACCTACCAGTCCGCCCTCTACAGCGTGAACACCCAGGGCTACACCGGCGTGTGGAGCAATGACATCAGCGAACGGCAGTGGATCAATTCCCTCCACCACGCACTTTTTCAATATAATCCCGGAGACGACCCGACCGATCCGTACAAGGCCGACGCGGTGGCCCTCATCAACCAGCACGTGGGGTTGCTGAAGGACGGCGCGGGCACGCTCATCCTGACGGGCTACAACACCTATGCCGGCGCCACGGTCGTCCGGGGCGGCACGCTCTCCATCACCCGCCAGACCGGCGTCACCAACAGCGGCACCCTGGTCAACAGCAACGTCACCGTGGAAAGCGCCGGCACGCTCACCGGCGACGGCGCCATCGTCAACACCCTCACCAATGCCGGCCTGGTCATCCCCGGCAACGTGCTGGGCGACAGCCTATCCGTGGGGACGTACGTCCAGCAGACCGCCGGCAGCGACCTGTTCCTGCGCGTCACCACCGCCGGCGACCACACCACCTTAAACACCAGCCAGCTCACCCTGGGCGGCGGCAAGATCACCGTGGCCACCCCGCAGGCCTACCATACCAACCAGAGCGTCTCCTTCCCCTTTTCCAGCCTGATCGCCGGCACCGTCACCACCGCCTCCGGCTTCGACTGGTCCACGGACGTGGTGGCCGGCAGCTACAATACGACCTCGGGGGCCATCAGCACCACCTGGCCGTCGCCCACCCTCCAGGCCCTGGTGAATGTGGCCCAGGATGCCGGCGGCACGCCGACCACCCTCACCCTGACCTTCTCCCGGCCGGCCGGGAGCTACAGCCGCTACGGCGGCAGCGGCAACGCCAGGGCAGTGGGCGTCGTGTTCGACCAGGCGGCCGGCCAGGTGACGGGCGACGCCCAGAACCTGGTAGCGGCCCTGGACTTTTCCGATCCGTCCGGCGGCCAGGTGGCAAGCGCCCTACAGCAACTCGGGCCGCGGCAGTTCGCCGCCGCCAGCAAATCCTCGATGCTCGGGCAGCAAAACATCAGCACCGTCCTGCTCAGCCATTTGCTGCCGGCAACGGCGACGGGCGGCAGCGCCCGCCCCTCCGGGGTGGCCAGCGGCGATGCCCCCATCGACGTCTGGCACGCCTTCGTGGAACCGCTGGGCGGCCTGGGCTACGCCAACGCCCAAGACGGCCAAGCCGCCTCGACCACGGGCTGGGCCGGACTGCTGGCCGGCATCTCCACGGACGTCACCACCGACCGTGGCGCCTGGACCCTGGGCGGACACGGCTCGTTCATCCACCTGGAGCAGTATTCCGGCGGCCCCGGCACCAACCACACCATCACCAACGGCGTCTATCTGGGCGGCCAGTTCCGTTTCGCCCCCTCGGCCCTGGCCACGCCGACCGCCGGCCTCTACGTTTTCGGCCTGGCCCGGGGCGGCCTGGAAAGCACCAGCCAGCAACGGACCGTCGTTATCAACAGCTACGTCCGGACCGCCAAATCCGATTGGCTCTCCCCCGTGGGCTCCCTGCTGGGCGGAGCCGGTTGGGACTACACGCCGCCGGCCCTGGGCAACCGGCTGACCTTCGGCCCCCTGGGCTGGCTGGAATACAGCGCCGCCTGGCGGCCGCCGGTGGCGGAATACGGCGGTCTGGCCGCCAACCTCAAACTCCGGGACAACTGGTCGCAGTCCCTGCGCAGCAGCCTGGGCGGGCACATCAGTCTGGACATCCCGACGAAGGCCGTCGCCACCAGCCTGCGGCTGGAAGCCTCCGCCGTCTGGAACCACGCCCTGCTCGACGAATACGGCAGCCTCCAGGCCCGGTTCGCGGATTTCGGCGGAACGTTCACCTTCCATGACACGGTCATCGACCGCGACACCGCCACCATCACCACCGGCCTGACCGCCACCCTGGCCAACAACGTGAGCCTCGGTCTGAAGCTCGGCACGGAGCTCGGCCCCAACCACGCCGACGGCTGGGGCGGCCTCAAGATCGGCTGGACGTTTTAAGAGGGCCCAATCGCGCGCCGGCGGCCTGGTGCCCGGCGCGCCGCCCCTTGACTTATCTCTTTGAATTCTTGCTTGTTTTTGGAATATCCTCAAACCGCATCCACAACCGGCCGGACTTCGGCTATACTGCCCGAATCATCGGTTGCGGACGGCCGCAGCCCACCACCTGACAGCAATGCGGGGGGCGCGCTCCCCCGCTGGAGATCACCCCATGACCATCGCCATCATCGGCGGCGGGTTGGCCGGCTGCGAATGCGCCCTGGCCCTGGCCCGCCACGGGATCGACGTCACCCTGTTCGAGATGAAGCCGGAACGCTTCTCGCCGGCCCACCACAACCCGGACCTGGCCGAACTGGTCTGCTCCAACTCCCTGCGCTCCGACGAACCCGTCACGGCCGTCGGCCTGCTCAAGGTGGAAATGGCCGAGCTCGGCAGCGCCGTCATCGAGACGGCCCGGGCCACCTGCGTGCCGGCCGGCAAGGCCCTGGCCGTGGATCGCGCCCGCTTCGCCGCCGCCCTGACCGCCCGGATCGCCGCCGAACCGCGCATCACCCTGGTGCGCCGCGAAGTCATGGGCCTGGCCGACCCGACCCTGGCCGGCCACCACGCCATCGTGATCGCCGCCGGCCCCCTGGCCTCGGACCGGCTCGCCGCCAGCCTGGCCGAAACCGTCGGCCAGGAAAGCCTCGCCTTCTACGACGCCATCGCCCCCATCGTGGAGACCGATTCCGTGGACATGGCCCGCGCCTTCTGGGCCTCGCGCTGGCAGGAGGGCGAAGGCGACTATCTGAACTGCCCCCTGGACGAGGCCGAATACAAGGCCTTCGTCGCCGCGCTCCTGGCCGGCCAGAAGGTGCCGGCCCGGGAGTTCGAGACCGAAACCCATTTCGAGGGCTGCCTGCCCATCGAGGTCATGGCCGAACGCGGCGAGCGCACCCTGGCCTTCGGCCCCATGAAGCCGGTGGGCCTCACCGACCCCACGACCGGCCGCCGGCCCTACGCCGTGGTCCAGCTGCGCCCGGAAAACGTCGAACGCTCCACCCTGAACCTCGTGGGCTTCCAAACCAAGCTGGTCTACGGCGAACAGGAACGCATCTTCCGCATGATCCCGGCCCTGCACGACGCCCGCTTCACCCGCTTCGGCAGCATCCACCGCAACACCTTCGTCAATGCCCCCAAGGTGTTAAACGAACGCCTGGAACTCGTCGCCCGGCCCGGCGTCTCCCTGGCCGGCCAGATCACCGGCGTGGAAGGCTACGTGGAATCGGCGGCCTGCGGCCTGTGGCTCGGCCTGTCCCTGGCCGCCCGCCTCGCCGGTCGCGAACTGCCCCAGCCGCCCCGCGAAACCGCCCTCGGCGCCCTGCTCGGCCACCTGCAAAGCGACGCCAAACACTTCCAGCCGTCCAACGTCAATTTCGGCCTCACCCCGCCCCTGGCCGAACGCATGCGCAAGGCCGACCGCAAACACGCCTACCCCGAACGCGCCCGAGCGGCGTTCGCCGCCTGGCGGGAAGAAAACGCATAAGATGCCTCCGGCGGCCGGGGGAATCATTCCCCCGGACCCCTGGAAGGGGGACCCGGATCGGGGATGGAAGGGAGAATCGGTCGATGGCGGGGGCATGGTCGTTTGCGCCGCGATAGGCCACGGCCCGAAGCCGTGGCCTATCGCGGCGCAAAGGTGCCGGCGGCGAAGCGCCGCAAGGGGAAAGAAGGGGAAGATTCCCCCCGTGCAGGGGGTCTGGGGGGAATGATTCCCCCCAGCCGCCGGAGGCATCTTTGTCTTATCCGCCGAAGCCCTTACCTGGTCTTGCTTACACGGCCCAGGCCGTGCTGGTCTGGCGGGGGCCGGAGCAGAAGCGCATGGCCAGTTCGTAGGCCACGTTCACGTCCTTCATGGCCTCCTCGTCGCCGCCCAGGTCGGGGTGGTGGATGCGGGCCATATGGCGGTAGGCGGATTTGATTTCATCGGCCGAGCAGGGATAATCCAGGCAGAGGATGTCGTAGGCGCATTTGAGGTTCATGCCGCATTTGCGGGCCATTTGCCGGGCCCGGTACTGGCGGTCGCTGTCCATGTGGAAGCCCTGGCTCCGCGTGGTGGTGCGGGAGGCGGTCCGTTGCGAGGAAGCGGTCTGCCGCGTCCGGGTTTCGCGTTCGGTCCCCTGGCCGGTCGTCCGGGTTCGCCAGGTATGTTCGGTCCGACTGCGCTCGCGGCTGCCGAAGCTGCCGGCCGAGCCGGTCGTCCGCGAGGACGAAGCGCCGGCGCGGAAGGACGTGCCCTTCCCGGTCCCGGCACTGTCGCCGGAGGCCTCGGTCTTGGCCTGGCCGCCGGCCGTAAAGCGAAATTGGCTGCCGGCGCCGCTTCGGGTCTGGCCGCCGAACGCGGCGCGCCCCTCGAAGCCCGGCTGCCGGGCCTTGGTCCGAAAGCGTTCCGACGTCCCCTGGGCGGTGCCGGCGGAAGCGCCCTGGAAGCGCTCGCGGCCGGTCTGGGTCTGCCGGGTGTTCTGGGCCCGAAAGGGTTCGCCGGCCCCGGCGGTAGCGGACCGGGACTCCCGGGCGTGTCCCGAGGCTTCGCCCCGGGCCGCGCCGGCAAAGGCGTTGGCACCGTTGCGAACCGATTTCAAATTGTGGAGCACTTCCTGGAGATGAAGCAAAATTTCCTGCAAAATGACCCGGGTGCGATTGAGTTGCACCTCCAGGGCATGCCAATCCGTAACGCCGTGGGAAGCCTGTGCGCCGAAGCCCCCCTCGCCTTGCGTTTGCGTCTGCATGAAGTGTCTACCGTAGGTTCCGACGGAGGCCGGGCTGGCCGGCGGTCCGGGCTGGATGCCGTAACAGAGCGGGATTGCAGAAAAAACAAAAAATAGTCATCATTTTTCTCTATCTGCTTGTACTGAATCGACTTCGCCAAGGCAAGGCCAATTTCCCACGACGCCGATTGTCGGACTCTGGCCTAGTGACAGAGGGTTGCGTTTTGTTGTAAGAGCGCAGGCTATACGTCAATCACCCCGTGCATGGGCAAGGCGCATTGTCCGGCTGCGGGGTCCCGAGGACTGCATGAAACCGACCGACGCCGAAGTCGCCAAGCCTTTTGTCGACGCCACCAAGCACGTACTGATCATGATGGCGCAGCTGGAGCCCAAACCGGGCGCGCCGTACGTCAAGAAGGACCCGAGCGCCTCCGGCGACGTCTCCGCCGTGGTGGGACTTACCGGCGACAAAAACGGCAGCATTTCCATCAGCTTCTCGAAAAAATGCGCCATTGCCGTCGTCAAGAACATGCTCGGCGACGATATCGCCGACATTATTCAGGATGCCAAGGACGCTGTGGGCGAAATCACCAACATGATCTCGGGACAGGCCAGGGCGGGCTTAAGCCAGCTCGGCCTCAACCTGTCCGCCTCCACCCCCACTGTCATTTTCGGCGACAACCACAGCATAAGCCACGTGACCTCCGGGCCGGTGGTAGCCATTCCGTTTTCCACCGAGCACGGGGAGTTCACCCTGGAGTTCTGTTTCGAGTGATGCACACGACACCGCGCGTCTCCGGACGGACGGCCGCCCTTGTGGTGACCCCCATGCCGGAGATCTGCTGTCAGGGCAAACGCCGCCAACCGGCTCACGCCGGTGAGGCCGCTTTGGTATCGCGTCCATCGCACCGATCGACGGACTGGGGGGTGTTGTGCGCCGCAGCCGTCCTGGTGGCCTGCTGGCTTCTGGGCCAGGCCGCACCGGGACGGGCCAGCGAAAACGCCCCGGCGCCGGTCAGCATTGACGCCCAACTCTACAAACTCCCCAGCGACGACCCCTCGGGGCCGCTGCTCGCCGTGCTGGAGCTCAAGCCGGCCCCGGGTTGGCACGCCTACAGCGCCGATTCCGTGGATGCCGGCCGGCCGGCCGCCGCCGACCTCTCCGCCGGTAATGCCTCGGTTCCGGCCCTCTTCCCGCCGGGCGAGCCCCGGCCCGACGCCTTCGAACCGGACAAGACGGTGCTGGTCTACGACAAACCGACGCCGATCTACGTGCCCTTGACCGCCGACGAGAGCGGCGCGCCGGCCTTGACCGGACAGGTGCGGATCTTCTCCTGCTCCAACGTCAGCTGCTGGCCGTCCTCCCTCCAGGTGCATCTGCCCCTGGCCGGGCGGACCGACGAGTCCTTGCCTTCGGCCGCCAAGGCGCCCTGGTGGCCGCAATTCGAGTCCCTGCGCCAAAACGGCGGCGCCCAGGGGAAGGCCAATGCCCCCCAGGTGGCCGAAGCCACCGCCGGAACGGACGCCGGGCCCCAGGCCGCACCGGCCTTTGTGCCCCGCTTTTTCGCCCCCGTCCTGGAAGTGACCGGCCTGTTCAAGGCCGCCGCCCTGGCCTTCCTGGCCGGACTTATTCTCAACTGCATGCCCTGCGTGCTGCCGGTGGTCAGTCTCAAGCTGTCGGGGCTGCTCGCCCTGTGCGGCGACGAAGGCCCCAGGGAACGGCGGCGCATCCTGCGCGAGCACAACGCCTTTTTCGCCCTGGGCATCGTGGTCTATTTCCTGGTCTTAAGCGCCATCCTCGGCGTGTTCGGCCTGGCCTGGGGCCAGATGTTCCAGTCGCCGTCCCTGGCCGTCGTCGTGGCCGTGGTCATGTTCGCCATGAGTCTCAGCCTCTTCGGGGTCTTTCATCTGCCGGTGGTGGATCTCCGGCTGCCGACCGGCGGCCGGCGGCACACCCGGCGGGGAGCCTTCCTGGCCGGGGCCCTGGCCACCCTCCTGGCCACGCCGTGCAGCGGCCCCTTCCTCGGCGGCGTCCTGGCCTGGACCGTGCTCCAGCCCCTGCCCGTCATCATGACCGTTTTCGCCACCATCGGCCTGGGCATGGCCTCGCCGTACGCCTTGCTGGCCCTCCGACCGCGGCTGGTGCGTTTCCTGCCCCGTCCCGGCGGCTGGATGACCGGCCTGGAACGCGGCATGGCCTTTCTGCTGGCCGCCACCTGCGTCTATTTCCTGACCCTGGTGCCGGCGCCGCGTCTGCCGTTGGCCCTGATCGCCCTGTGGACCACCGGCGTGGCCGCCTACCTCTACGGCAAGGGCGCCAACCTGAGCCAAACCGCCCTGCGGCGGCGGACCATCCGCGGCCTGGCCCTGGCCGTGGCCGGTGCGGGCCTGGCCCTGGCCCTGTTCCACACGCCCGGCGCCGAACCCCACTGGTTGCCCTACACGCCCGAAGCCTTCGAGAACCGGCTGGGCAAGAAAAACCTGGTCGTGGACTTCACGGCGGACTGGTGCCCCACCTGCAAATTCCTGGAGCGCACGGTCCTGACCCCGCCCCGCCTGGCGCAGTGGGCCCAAAGCCATGACACCGAGTTCATCCAGGTGGATTTGACAAATCAGAATCCCCGGGCCATGGACTTTCTGCGCCAGCTGGGAAGCGTCTCCATTCCGGTGGTGGCCTTCTTCCCCGCCGGAACCGCCTCCGGCCGGCCGCTGGTCATGCGGGACCTGTACACCGCCAAGCAGTTCAACCAGGCCCTCAATCAAGCGTTCGGCCCATTCGCCTCGCCCGACGATCGCCACTAGGGCCTCCGCGCCGTTTCGGAGGTGCCCCGGCGTCTCGGGCGCACGGCGTGACCGCGCCTTGGAGCGCATAACACGGGGATTGCCCACCGCCTCCCGTTCGTACGGTATTGACCTTTGCCGATGACGTCTTCCCGATCCAAAAAATGGGCTATTCTGTTCGCGGTGGGGCTCACCCAGTTCGCCGTGCCGTTCATGCTGTCGGCCGTGGGCGTCTGCCTGCCGGCCATCGGCCGAGAATTCGGTGCCTCGGCCGTCGCCCTGAGCCTGGTCGAATCGGTCTTCCTCGGCGTCAACGCCATGTTGCTGCTGCCCATCGGCCGGGCGGCCGACATCTGCGGCCGGGGGGCCGTGTTCCTGATCGGCCTGGTCATCTTCGCCCTGGGCACCCTGGGCCTGGCCATGGCCCCGGACATGACGACCTTTTTGACCATCCGGGCCGGGCAAGCCGTGGGCGGCGCCATGACCCTGGCCACCGGTCTGGCCCTCATCTACGACGCCTTCCCCATGGAGGAAACCGGCCGGGCGCTCGGCATCAGCGTGGCCGGCATCTTCCTCGGCATCTCGGCCGGACCGTTTCTGGGCGGCCTGCTCGTTTCGCTGCGGGGCTGGCGGTTCCTGTTCGAGGCGGGCATGGTGCCCTTCGTGGTGGCGCTCGCGGTCTGCCTGCGCAATCTCGACTGGCGGCTCTCCCCCGTGCCCGGGGAACGCTTCGACTGGTCCGGCGCGGCGACCAGCACCCTGGCCATCGGCCTGTTCGTCTGGGGCAGCGCCCACGTGGACGGCCTGCTGGGCCGCTGGTGCCTGCTCGGCAGCGCCCTGGCCTTTGCCGCCTTCCTGGTGGTGGAACACCGCTCCCCGGCCCCGCTGCTGCAACTGAGCCTTTTTTCCGCCAACCGCCCCTTCTCCCTGGGCATCGCCGCCATTGCCATCCTGGCCCTGGGCGCGTTCGGCATCGCCTTCCTGCTGAGCCTCTATCTCCAGTACGGCCGCGGCATGACCGCGGCCCAGGCCGGCCTGGTGCTGGTAATCCAGCCGATCATCCAAAGCGTGGTGGCCCCGCTGTTCGGCCGGGTGGCCGACCGGGCCCCGGCCCACATCCTGTCCGGCATCGGCGCCCTGCTGGTGGCCATCGGCCTCGGCATGGCCGCCGTCCTGGACGGAAACAGCAGCCTGGTCATGGTCGCCAGCGTGCTGGTGGTCATGGGCTTCGGGACCGGCATCTTCTCCACGCCGAGCACCCTGGTCGTCATGTCCTCGGTGGACCAGACGCGCTACGGCATCGCCTCGGCCGTGACCGGCCAGTCCCGCACGATCGGCATGATGGCCTGCATGGCCGCCGTCAGCATGGTCATCGCCGCCTTCATCGGCGACCAGCCGCTCGGCCCGGCCGTTTTCGACCGCTACATCCAGGCCATGCACGTGCTTTTCGGCGGCGGCTGTGCGCTCAGTTTGCTGGCTACCGTCCTGTCCTTCCTGGCCGGCGACAGCCGACGCAGAGAAGAGAGCCTCCGGCGGCCGGGGGAATGATTCCCCCCAGCGGGTCCAGGGCAGCGCCCTGGTCAGGTGAGTCCAGGGAGGGGCGACGCCCCTCCCTGGCCGCCGGAGGCATCTTCGTCTTCCTCTAGAACGCCCCAGGCCAGGTCAGGGTGATGTACGGCATGCCGGACAGCACCAGGATCATAGCGCCGATGGCGCCGGCGGCGATGGCGGGGCCGTAGCAGATCCGGAAGCCTTGGCCGCCCGCGAGTCCCCGAAGACGCATCCAGGCCAGCCAGAGAACGATTTGCAGTCCGCCGGCCAAGCTGGTGAACAGCACCGCCGTCACGACCCCCCCACTGCCGAGTCCCGCCCCCACGACGGCCATGAGCTTGACGTCGCCAGCGCCGAGCACGCCGAAGGCATGGGGAATGAGCATGATCAGAAAGCCGCCGACCAGGCCCAGCGCCGATTCCTTGAGCCCGGGCAGGCCGGAAAAGATGCCGTGCATGACGAGCAGCAGGACCATGGCCGGGAAGGTGATGCGATTAGGGATACGGCGGCGGCACACGTCGACGACCGCGCCGGCCAGGCAGGCGGCGGCGGTCAGGCCAAAGCTGAGGGCGGTTTCCAGGTCGGGGGGCATGACGACTCCGGGGTTTCGGCTTCCTTAGCGGCCGCCGGTCCTTTTGTCCAACGCCGGCCGTTCCTCCCTTGCCGGATGCGCGCTCCGTTGCTATTGACCCACGTTAGGGTCACTGACCACGGCGGGCGCGGCGATGGACGAACCGAGCCGAAACCTTCTGGCGCAAAGGCGGCGGATATGCCGACAATCCCTCTCCTTCAGGCACGGCCGGGCATGGTGCTGGCCACCGGGCTGGTGAGCCCCGACGGCGCCTCTTCGTTGCCGGCCGGCACGGTCCTGACGCCGGACCGGCTGCGTCTGGTGCTCGGCTGGCGGTTGCGGGAAATCGACGTCCGCGACGCGACCGCGGCCCAGGCGTCACCGACCGGCGACGAGGCATTGCGGGCGCTGTTCGCCCTCCAGCCGCTGGACGAGCCCATTCCGTCCGCCCTGTTCGCCCTGGCCGGGGAACGGGCGGACGCCCTGGCCGCCTCCCGGCCGGCCCGGCTGTGCACACCCCGGCGACCGCCGACGGCTACGGTGCCCACCCCCGAGGAGATCCTGGCCAACGATCCCGTTCTGGTCTCGCTGCCGGAAATCTTCATGCGCATCCGGGAAGTGGTGAGCGACCCGTCCTCCACGGTGGAGGAGGCCACGGCGGTCATCAGCAAGGACCCGAGCCTCACAGCCAAGCTCTTAAAACTCGTCAACAGCGCCTTTTACGCCCGGACCCTGCGCATGGCCGGCGGGCTGCCGCCGGGCCGGGTGGACACCCTGTCCCGGGCCGTGATGCTCCTGGGCCTGAACCAGCTTTCCACCCTGGCCATGGGCGTGTCGGTGCTGCCGCTTTTCAAGGATATTCCGGCGGAGTGCGTCAACATGGCGCAGTTCTGGCGACACAGCGTGGGCGTCGGCATCCTGACCAAGCTGCTGGCCGCCCGCCTGCGCGACCCGAGCCCGGAGCGCTTCTTCGTGGCCGGCCTGCTCCACGATATCGGCCGGCTGGTCCTCTTCAAGCAGACCCCGGAACTGGCGGCCGCCGCCCTGGCCGAGGCCGGGCGTTCCGGCCGGCTCCTGCTCGACGTGGAACGCGAGCTGTTCGGCTTCGACCATGCCGTGCTCGGCGGCATGTTGCTGCGCAAATGGCGCTTTCCCGAAAGCCTGGAACAGGCCGTCTGGCGCCACCACGATCCCCTGGCCGGCGACGTGCCCCTGGAACCGGCCCTGGTCGGCGTAGCCGACATGATCGCCGGCGCGGTGTTGCCCGGATGCAGCGGCGAACGCCTCGTGCCGCGCTTTCATCCCGAAATCTGGAAGCTTGCCGGCCTGGGGCCGACCGAACTTCCCGAGCTGGTGGCCACGGCCGAAGCCCATCTCGAGGTCATCAGCAGCATGTTTTCCTGAACCGGCCGGGGCCGCCGTTTCCCGCCTGGCCCCAAGGATCGCCATGTCCACGCAGCAGCCGCCGTGTCCCTTGTTGTTGCCCGCCGACCAGGCCGACGCCGTCCGCTACGCCTCGCTCCACTTCCGATCGCTTTCCCTGTCGCCGCGCCAAATCTGCGACCTGGAGCTGTTGCTGACCGGGGCCTACGCACCATTGACCGGCTTCCTGGGGCAAAGCGATTGCGAAAACGTGCTGGCCGTCATGCGCCTGGCCGACGGCACGCCCTGGCCGCTGCCCGTCAGTCTGGACGTGCCCGACGCCCTGGCGGAGGAACTCCGGCCGGGCGAACGCCTCGCCCTGCGCGACGGCGAAGGTTTCATGCTGGCCGCCCTCGACGTGGAAAGCGTCTTTCGCATCGATCCGGAGCCAACGGCCCGCACCCTCTTTGGCGTGGACGACCTCCAGGCCCATCCCGGCGCGGTGGCCTATCTCCGGGAGACGCATCGGTACCGGGTGGCCGGTGCCGTGCACGGGCTGTCCCTCCCCATCCACTGCGATTACACGGCCTTGCGCCAGACACCGGCGGCCATCCGATCGGCTCTGGCCCAACGCGGCTGGCGCACGGTGCTGGGCTGCCTGAACGGCCCGTTTCCCGGACGCCGGGACAGGGCCGAAATACTGGACGCGGCCATGGGCTGTGGGGCGAGCGTCCTGCTCCTGCACCCGGCCGGCAACGTCATGGCCCCGGGAGCCGAACATTTCGCGGCCGTGCGCTGCGCCGCGCATTTTGCCGACACCTTTTCGCCCACCCTGCGCTTCCTCGGCCTGCTCCCCTATCAACCGCTCTGGGCCGGCCCGCGCCAAGCCCTGCTCGAAGCCCTGCTCGCCAAGAACTGCGGCTGTACCCATTTTCTGGTGGAGCCGCACCACGGCGACCCGATGGCCCATCGCGGCGCCACGCCCTGTACCCCGGCCGGAGCGGCCCAGCGCCTGGTGGCCTCCTTTGCCGACGAGACCGGCATCGCCATGGTGCCGCGGTCGGCCATGGTCTATGTGGAGGAGCGGGCGCAATACCTGCCCCGGGCAGCGGTTTCCGCCGACGAAACGGTCCGGGAACTGGCCGACACCGAACGGCGCCGCCGGCTGGAGTTCGATCTGCCGTTGCCGGACTGGTACACCTTTCCCGCCATCGAGGCCGAACTGCGGCAGGCCTTTCCACCGCGGTCGCGCCAGGGCTTCACCCTGCTCATGACCGGCCTGTCCGGCGCGGGCAAATCCACCCTGGCCAAGCTGCTCTACGTCAAATTCATGGAACTGCGCACCCGGCCGGTCACCCTGCTCGACGGCGATATCGTCCGCCGCCACCTGTCCAGCGAGCTGACCTTCTCCAAGGCCCATCGCAATCTGAATGTCGAGCGGATCGGCTTCGTCGCCAGCGAAATCACCAAGAACGGCGGCATCGCCCTGTGCGCCCCCATCGCCCCCTATGCCAGCGCCCGGGCCCAGGCTCGGGAAATGGTCGGCCGCTACGGCGGATTCGTGGAAATTTATCTGGCCACGCCCCTGGCCGTCTGCGAACAGCGCGACCGGAAAGGGCTCTACGCCAAGGCCAGGGCCGGCATCATCAAAGGCGTCACCGGCATCGACGATCCCTACGAGGTGCCGACCGACGCCGAAATCGTCCTCGACACCACCCATCTTTCCCCAAGCCAGGCCGTCCAGGAAGTCCTGCTCTACCTGGAACGCCAGGGCTACCTGGCCTGACGCCACGGCCGCGCGGCAAAGGGAGTCGGGAAGGAGGGAAGGAGGGAAGGAGAGAAGAGGCCTCCGGCGGCCGGGGGCATGATGCCCCCGGACCCCTCAGTGCGCGGCCGTCCAGGCGGCAACCGAAGACGCTTGCCGTCTGGGCGGCCGCGAAGGGTGCGTCAAAAGGCCCTGGAGTACAGGGGGAAACAGGATAGAGGGGTGGGGGGAATGCATCCCCTAAGCCGGGGAGAGCAGCGCCCTGGTCGGGAAGGGTCCGGGAGAGGCTGTCCTGGTCGCTCCTGGGGGGAGGGAATGGAGCGGTAGGGCAAAAAAAAAGGCCGGAAGCACGCGGCTTCCGGCCTTTGGGGAAAAAGTCCTGGCGACGACCTACTTTCCCACGCAAAAATACGCAGTATCATCGGCGATGGAGGGCTTAACTTCCGAGTTCGGAATGGGA
>Ga0268360_1001632_pt1 | contig 21709 bp, 17 predicted proteins | sample BioMet11_FD_192465 | JGI IMG/M metagenome (GOLD analysis project Ga0268360, IMG submission 192465) | Sewage microbial communities from Oakland, California, United States - Biofuel 11 (Illumina Assembly) | ecosystem: Engineered > Wastewater > Sewage > Unclassified | place: USA: California... | reverse complement strand
AGTTTACCATCAACTACGATTCTAATAAATTGAAATTTTCGGGAGTCGACAACTGGAGTGAAGGAATACAGGATGTAACGGTAAATAGCAAAATACCAGGACAGCTTACGTTTGTATGGGCAGCCGATGTAGCCGGGGTTTCGATAGCCAACGGCAAGTTATGTGATTTGCATTTTACTACACTTACCAACGAGACGAGCATTATTTCCTGGAGCGATAGCCCAACGTTGCGCGAATATACCGATTGGAATGGTAACGCATACGAAGCAAGCTACATCGATGGAATGACCGACGTAACGACTTCGATTGCTGAAACCAATAATGCTTCTTTGTCCATTTATCCTAATCCAAACAACGGATCGTTTAACCTGATATTAAATAATAAGGTTCAATCCATGGATGTCAGGGTTTACAATGCAATGGGATCTTTGGTTTTTCAGAAATTGTTTGCCAACATTAACAACTCATTGGAAATTAACCTGAGCGATTTGCCTAAAGGTATTTATCTGCTCAACGCCAATGGAAAAGATGTAAATTTTGTGAAACAATTGGTTATTAAATAAAGATCGTATTTTTTCACTATTAAAAACATCCCATTTTCCCAATGGGATGTTTTTTTTATAGTTTTAAGCATTGGTTTAAACTTTTTATTATCTTTGAATCGGATAATTCATCATTCTTTTTAATCATATAAAATTTGTCATTATGAAAAAATTACTACTTATCGGTATTTTTTTTAGCTTTTGTCTGTTGGGTTTTTCACAGGGTAATGGAATACCCGGAATGAAAAAACAAACCGGTTTGCTTGTGCCAACCGTAACTATTCAAACCGTTACGGCGTCGCCTGGCGCCGTTGTTTTACCGGTTCATGCGAGTAATTTTGTGAATCTGGGCGCTTTTCAGTTTACCATACTGTATGATGCCTCCAAGCTCACTTATAATAGTATAGCTAATTGGTATACCGGAATTATAGGCGTTACTATCGGTACTCCGGCTCCCGGGCAGATTACTGTGGTTTGGGCTGCCGATGCTCAGGGGATTGATATTGCTGACAATACTTTTTTTGAAATCAATTTTACAGCAACAACCACCGGAACGGCAACGGTTACCTGGAATGACGATCCTACGCCCCGTGAATTTGCCGATTTCGGCGGAAATGTTTTTGTACCTGCCTATGTTGATGGCGCAGTCCATATTCAATCGGTACCCACGCACTTTGCTTTTGAAGGTGGAAATCCTGCCGATCCGGTCTGGACCATTTACTTGTCGGAAGCCACCCTGGATGGGGTAGCCCTGCAACCTTCCGACGAAATTGCTATTTTCGATGGCAGCGTAATGGTTGGTGCATTTAAACTTACCGAAGTGCTTACTTCCAATAACTGGTCAAATAATTTTGTTACCGCTTTCCGTACCTTGACCAATGGTTCGGGATATACTCCCGGTCACACCTACACATTCAAAGCCTGGGATGCCAGCGCTCAACTGGAAGTGAGTAATCCTGCCGTAACCTTGCTTAATCCTTACGGAGATGCATACACCGGAACCACTTTCCCTGATGGCGACGGAATTTACAGTATTGCCAACCTGCTCTATGCTACTACGGTTTCGCAAACCATCAACCTAAATGCCGGTTTCCAGTTTATCTCATCTCATGTTATTCCTGCCAATCCCTTGATGACCGTGGTTATGGCCGATATTTTGAACGATAATCTTGCTTTTGTCCGCAATTCTACAGGAAGTATGTTGCGCAAGGTAGGACCCAACTGGGTTAACAATATCGGAAACTGGGCTGTTGCCGAAGGTTACCTTGTCAAAATGAATGTATCCGACAATTTTACCATACAGGGAACTGCCGTTGATCCGGTTTCTCCAATTAATCTTAATACCGGGTTCCAGTTTGTGAGCTATTATCCTGCTACTTCCATGGATGCTTTGACGGCTTTTGCAAGTATTGTCAATAATAACCTTTCTTTTATCCGGAGTTCGTCAGGAGCGATGCTGCGGAAAATTGGACCTAATTGGGTTAACGGAATCGGAAATGCGAACCCTGGTGAAGGGTATCTGATAAAAATGAATGCTCCCGGTGTTCTGGCGTATCCGGCAGCAAAATAATTATTTTTAACATCTAACGTGTTTTTTAGCACATTGATGTATACCGCTTCTACGGATTCAGACTGTTAAAAAGTTTTAATCTTTGGCTTTGGTTCTATCAATGTGCTATTTTTGTGTCATCAATTTTCAAATATTTTGGCTATGGGTAAAATAAGATCGTTTATTTTAAGTGCACTGCTGATTCTATCAGGCTTTCAGATTTTTTCGCAAAATCATAACAAAAGTAAAGTCCGTGGACTTGCCGATGCGGTGGGCTATGCCTCTGAAAAATATCAAACCGACAGCATTGTCAACCGTATTAAGCGCACCTATGGCGCTTCTATTGCCAGGTTTCATTTCAAGGCAGGGGTAACCAAAAAAACGCAATGGAAAGTAGCTATTTGTCCGCATGATGACTATGCGTATGCCGGTCAGGTTTATCAATCGGTTTTACCCAATGTGCAGTCGCCGGTAGTTTTTGTTTTTGGTGTAGCACACAAGGCTCGTCAGTTGGGAATACAGGATAAAATCGTTTTCGATTCGTATAAATACTGGCACGGACCTTACCGCAGAATTAAAGTTTCGCCGGTGAGGGAAGAAATACTGAAACTTTTGCCCAACCAAAATTATATCATTAGCGATACACTTCAGCAAGTGGAACATTCGGTGGAAGCCGTGTTGCCGTTTTTACAATATCAGAATCATAAAATCCGTATTGTATCTATTCTTGTACCGGCAATGACGCTAAGCCAGATGCAACAGTCGGCGGATACCCTTGCCGGGATTATTGCCTCCATAGCTCATAAACATAAGTGGGAGTGGGGCAAGGATTATTCCTTTGTTATCTCGTCGGATGCCGTGCATTACGGCGACCAGGATTGGAATGGAAATAACTACGCCAACTATGGTGTGGATACCGCCGGATACCGTAAAGCCGTGGAACATGAAATAAAAATTATGCAGAGCATCACGGGCAATCTTTCCGACATTCTGGTAAAGAACTTTTCGGGCTATACGGTGGACGATAACGATTACACCAAATATAAATGGACCTGGTGTGGACGCTACAGTATTCCTTATGGATTGTATGTTGCCATCAGGTTGCAAAATAAGCTGGGAATTCCTCAACTCAGGGGCAAGATTTTAGGGTATGCCACCAGCCATGATCATAATCCTTTGCCGGTAAGCGATCTTAAGATGGGCGTAACTGCTCCGCAGAACCTCCGGCATTGGGTAGGTTATCCGGCGTTGGGGTTTAAGTAGGCAGAAAGCAGAAGGCAGAAGGCAGAAGACAGAAGACAGAAGGCAGAAGGCAGAAGGCAGAAGGCAGAAAGCAGAAAGCAGAAGGCAGAAGGCAGAAGGCAGTAGGCAGAAAGTAGCTAATAGCTAACAGCCAATAGCTAACAGCTAATAGCCAATAGCCAACAGCCCTTCTATCTCCGGTAGGTTGTCCTGCATACGTAGGAATTCATGTATTTGGTTTCTGCCTGTGCTTCAAAGTATATTTTCCCGATATTAAAATTGGATTGCGATACCTTAAAAATCATTTCACCCGTTCCGTTTTTGGAAGGTAATTCTTGCCGCTTGACTTCCGAACCATTGTCCTTTAGGATGAAGAATCGTGCGGTGTTGTTATTGTCTGATAGCGTTAACCGGAGAATAAATTTATGCTGGGCGGCAGTTTGATCCACCGAACGGATGATGATAGAAGGATTATAAACCACCAATTTTCCATCTTCGGTATATTCTTTAAGTCCGGGTGCGGGATTACCATTGCTGTAAGGTATTTCGGCGGCTACTTTTCCACTACGGTAAAAGCGTTTTTCGATCCCCTGGCGCTTATTGTTCTTGTAAGGAGTGATGCTGCAAATTTTTCCATCGCTGAAAAACCATTTTACATCCCTTTCGCGTTTGCCGTTCACATAAAAAAATTCGTAACTCACTTTGCCGTTCTCGTAATAATTTTTTGCCACGCCGTTCAGGGTATCGTTTCTGAGGGTAGTTTCCGACAGAAGCGTCCCGTTTTTGCGGAACGTTTTTTTGGTTACCGTTCCGTCGGGGTTTACCTTAAGGGCAGTCTCTTTGTTCGTTTTTTCGGTGGGATTGCTGCATCCGCACATCAGCAGCAAAAGGATAGAAATGATAATATTTGCCGTCTTCATGATTATGGATTGTTAAACATTTTTAATGCAAAGCTACAATGATTTTTTTATTGCATCTACCTTTACCGGACAAAATTATGATTTCTTTTCTGCAAATACATCAATAATTTTTTTCAGATAGGTGTTTTCGGTTTCCAGTCGAGCCAATTCCACTTTCAGCGTGTTGCATTCCTGAGTCAGAGCGGCAAGCTCCTGCCCAATTTTTTCGGTTGCTGTTTTATCCGTTGCCGGTTCGGCAATTTGCAACATGTTGGCTATTTCGCGGAAAAAATTGTATTGAAAAGCCCTGGAGATGCGTATGAGCTTCTCCACCGGCATGGATGAATTCCTTAGCGTGTAAGCGGCATTGGGAGCGGTCATTTTTATTTTACGGGCAAGCTGTGCTTTGTTCAGGTGCTGGTCTGCGACAACCCTTTCGAGTATTTTCCCGACGTGAATTTCTGTTTCCATAGCATTTGGTATTGTTAAATTGATGCAAAAGTAATAAAAATTATTTGTTCAATTAAAATTATTATTTTAACAAATAAAGGAAATATTGTATCAATTAAGCTTTTTTTTACATCAAGTATACGAAATCTTATATCAATTAAGCTTTTTTTTGCATCAAGTATAGGAAATTTTATATCAATTTTAATTTTTATTTTAACAATAATAATTATTATCGTTTCAATAATAAAGTTTATTGTTTCATCGGATTCAAGAGATTATTGAACGAAACCCCATTAAAAAGCAAAGATTTTCCGAAAAATTTTTAAGATGCCCGGTGATGAATTATTCGATAAAATGCAAGGGAAAATGTTCTGGATTACTTAGCGAAGAAAGTTCAATGTCAATATCTAAGGCTTCCCATCGCATTTGGTTGGGCGAAATTATCTGCATCGAAAGTATCTGATCAATGGTGGCTTTTTTAAAAGAAGGATAATCGGAAAAGGGAACAAAGTATTCCTTTTCGCCTATCCAAATCCAAAAACCACTTTCTATAATATTGGTTACGCTACTGGTTAAAGTGCTTGTTCCGTTCATCAATAAAGTCATTTTCTTTTACAAAGATACAAAAAAACAGATTAGTAATTTAATCAGGAAAAACGAAATGTTGTTTACTCCATTTTACCGGTCAAATATGCCCGTTGACCGAATTATTTTGCCGGATAAACGTTTTTAGACGTATTTCGCAATAATAATTTCGCATATCAAATAATAAAACATTTATAGCTGTAGTTATTAAAGAAACATAAATCGAAATGAAACAAATTGCTACATTATTCATTATGATGGTAATCCTTTCCGGACTTACCACCGTAAAAGCCCAGACAAAAAAAGAAACCCTCACAAAATACACCGTTTCCGGTGTAATTATGGACAGCATCACTAAGCAACCGCTTCAGTTTGCCAATGTGGGCTTGCTTAAGGAAAGCGATAAGACTTTTGCCCGTGGCACGACTACGGACGATAAAGGCAATTTTGAGATACAAGGCGTGAAACCCGGTAACTATTTTATCCGTATATCATTTGTCGGTTACAGTTCTGAGTTGTTGCCCATCAAAGTAGAAGGCGATGAAAAACAAATTGACGTTAAGACTATTTTAGTGAAGCCGGTAACCCAAAGCCTGAATGCGGTGGAAGTTACGGCCAAAAAGCCTATTTATTCCTACAATTCCGACAAAAAGGTGTACAACGTTACCGAAGATGTCAGCGTGCAGTCCGGCGTGGCCAGCGATGCCTTGCAGAATGCTCCCGGCGTGGAAGTTGACATGGAAGGCAATATTACCCTGCGTGGCGTTTCCAATGTAGAGATATGGATCAACGATAAACCTTCGCGACTGAGCGCCGATGGGCTGAAAAGCTACCTGCAACAGCTTCCCGCCAACGCTTTGGAACGTATCGAAGTTATTACCAATCCTTCCGCCAAATATTCGGCAAGCGGCACGGGCGGCATCATCAACGTGATTACCAAACAAACCATCAAAAAGAATTTTTTCCTGAGCTTAGGCGCTTACGGAAGTACCCGCCCCAACTATGCTCCCTGGCTTTCCTTTATGTGGTCGAACGAAAAATGGAAATTTAACCTGTATGCCACCAATGGTTACTACCAATGGAAAAGTAATTCCCGTTCCGAAAGCCTGATCAAAAAGGATAATATTCCTTTGTATTCCTATAATGAAAAAAGTAAAAGAACTTCTGATAACAATTGGACTTACCTCTATCTGAACACCGAATACCAGATCAGCAAACATACTTCCATCGAAGTGTATGGCGGTAGCAGCTATAACTCCAGTAAATACTCCAGCAACAGCGAGGCATTCAAAAAGGATTATTTCCCGCAGGGCACCGACAGCCTCGACAACATTCTTTATCATTCCGATAATAAAAACTTTGGATTGAATAATTATTATGCCGGCACTTCCTTTACCCACAACTTTAATGATAAGGGTCATAAACTGAGCGTTGATTTATACGGCTGGGGATATGTGGATAAACCCAATTCCAGTTCCAGTGAATTACACAGCAATGAAAGCCAGACCGACAAATACCGTAAAATTTATCCCAGCTACGAAACTTCATCCGTCGTGTTAAATGCCGATTATACCTATCCCATCAACGACAGCACATCCATCGAAGCCGGTTTTAACGGCAACCTGCCGTATGAAAAAAATATGAGTAAAATTGACAGTCTCAATGTCTCTGATTCCGTTTGGCATTTTAATGAATTGCTCAGCGACCGTTATAAAAACCAGAGTAAAAACTTTAATGCTTATCTTTCCTATAACGGTAAATTATGGGGAATAGGTTATAAGTTGGGAGTGCGATCGGAATACAAGGATTATTACATGAATTCCATCAGTATGAACCGGAAATTCACCCGCGATTTTTTCAGTCTCTATCCGTCCGTCCATTTGAGTTATGCTACCAAAAGCATGAATAATTTTACGTTGAGCTACAGCCGCCGGGTGGAATATCCCGATTACCAGTTGAACCCCTTTATCGATTATTCCAATGCGGAAGGTATTTCGGGCGGCAATCCCGACTTAAATGCGGCTTATACCAATTCGTTTGAAGCCGGTTATGCCAAGTATTTCAAGAAGGGCGGCTCCTTTAGCCTGTCGGTTTACTACCGTTATACCGGAAAAGATATTACCGATATTACCGATGCCATTTACGATACGGTGCTCCAACGCAACACCCTGTTTTCATCCTACACCAATTCCGGAAGCAATTCCTTTACGGGAGGTGAAATCACCGGCAACCTGCGCCCGGCTAAATTTATCAACATCACGGCCAATGCCAATCTGTATTATCTTAAAATAAAAGCGGATGTTACCCCCATGAACCTCGAACCCTATAAGGTAAGACGCGAAAACATGAGCTGGGACAGCAAATTATCGGCTAATTTCACCATCCACAAAACCATTCAGTGGCAGGTTATGGGCATTTACCGTTCGGAAAGCAAAACCGTTCAGGGCTCCACCGATCCGGTATACTACATCAACTCCAGCCTGCGCTCCGACTTTTTCAACCGTAAACTTTCGATCAACTTAGGCGTACAGGATCTTTTCGACTGGCAAAAAACCAAAGGAACCACCAATACTCCTACGTATTCGGGCAGCAACAATTCCAAATACATCACCCGCTACATGACCTTTGGCATTACCTTACGTTTCGGAAAGATAGAAATGGAACAGGAAACAAAAACAGGGCAGGATAAAGGCGGAAAATAAGACCGGTCAGATTATTTTTTAGTCTGCATTTACCACGAGGGGTTCTTATTAAAAAACACTGTTGTCCGATAAAAGTATCCGGACTAAAGTCCTTGAAGTAGTTTCGATTTGTAACTCCAGGCTTAAGCCTGGAGCTAGTAAAACACAGTAAACATTGGGCTTTAGCCCTTCAAAGCAATTTTTTATCGGACAATAATGAAAAAAATAGTATTTTTGTTAAAAAAATAGCACCAATGAGAACCTTAACCTTAAACATACCCGATAATCCGGAGCTTAATGATACAGATTTATCGGTGTATATTGCCATTTAAAGTACTAATTAACGTTTGTTGAGTTGCTATGGTAAGGCAAAAGGATGAATTTGTTTCGGATAAAAAATAATTTCTTTGATATTATAAAAAATGGAAAAAGAAACGATAAGCAAACTCAACCAAATATTTGAAGAATACGCCTACGAACAAGATGGTGTCGAATATTGGCTTGCCAGAGAATTGCAAGAATTATTGGATTATACCCAATGGCGTAATTTTTTAAATGTTATTGATAAAGCAAAAACTGCTTGTAAAACCTCTGGTAATGAAATATCCGATCATTTTGCTGACGTCAGCAAAACGATATCCATGCCAAAAGGTGCCGAGAAGCGAATTGATGATCTCATGCTCACTCGTTATGCCTGCTACCTCATTGCACAAAATGGCGACCCCAAAAAAGAACAAAACGTAAATAGCCAACAGCCAACAGCCAACCGCTAAAAGCCATTCTCAAAGTTCAGACAGGCATCCGCAACTTTCAAACTTCAATACTGTTTTATCAAATAACCATCCGCCAAGTTCAAGTAAGCATCCGCCAAGTTCAAACTTCAATACTATTTTATCAAATAGCCATCCGCAAAGTTCAGACAAGCGTACGCAAAGTTCAAGTAATCATACACAAAATTCAAGTAGGCATCCGCAAAGTTCAAATAACCATCAGCAAAGTTCAAACAGGCATCCGCAAAGTTCAAATAGCTATCCGCAAATAGCCAAAAGCCAACCGCCAAAAGCAAAAAGCCATTCTCAAAGTTCAGACAGCCATCCGCCAAGTTCAAACAAGCATACTCATTTATCAAGTAAGCACCCGCAAAGTTTAGACAGGCATTCTCATTTATCAAATCGCCAATCGCTAACAGCTAATCGCCAAAAGCCAACCGCCAAAAGCTAACCGCCACTTGTAATCCTTTTAAAGTAGCCGTTCATAACTTCAACCCTAATTTTACATCTTCCTTTCATAGAAGACAAGCAGATTGACATATTTTTGTAACTTTGCCGGCGTTTTGATTCATAAATCATGATTCTGCTTTTGGAATCATGCATTTACCAATCTGAAATTATAACCCGAAACTACAATGACCGAAATTCCCAGCAAGTACGACCCTTCACTGATCGAAGACAAATGGTATCAATATTGGCTTCAACACGATTTTTTCCGTTCCATTCCCGATGAAAGAAAAGCGTATTCCATCGTCATTCCGCCGCCCAACGTTACCGGCGTGTTGCACATGGGACACATGCTTAACAATACCATTCAGGATGTGCTCATCCGCCGTGCCCGTATGCAGGGTTTTAATGCCTTATGGCTTCCCGGAACCGACCATGCAAGCATCGCTACCGAAGCAAAGGTAGTTGCCAAACTGAAAGAAGAAGGCATCAGCAAGAGCGACCTGAGCCGCGACGAATTCCTTGACCATGCCTGGAAATGGAAGGAAAAACATGGTGGCATCATCCTCGAACAACTCAAAAAATTAGGCGCTTCCTGCGACTGGAGCCGCACCCGTTTTACCATGGATCCCTCCATGTACGAATCGGTGATTGATGTGTTTATTGATTTATACAACAAAGGACTTATCTATCGCGGCGTTCGTATGGTGAACTGGGATCCCAAAGCGTTGACGGCTTTATCCGACGAAGAAGTGATCCATAAAGAAATAAATTCCAAACTCTATTACCTCCGCTATCAGGTGGAAGGAACCAGCGACGAATGGGTAACCATCGCTACCACACGCCCCGAAACCATACTTGGCGATACGGCGGTTTGCTTTCATCCCGACGACGAACGTTTCCAGCATCTGAAAGGGAAACGCGTGCTGGTGCCGCTGATCAACCGTAGCATCCCTATGATTATGGACGAATATGTGGATCGCGAATTCGGTACCGGATGTCTGAAGATTACTCCGGCTCACGACGTGAACGACTATAACATCGGCATCAAACATAAACTCCAGTCGATAGATATTTTCAACGACAACGGGACGCTCAACGAAAAAGCTCAGTTGTATGTTGGCGAAGACCGTTTTGTCGTTCGCAAAAAGATTGCTAAGGAACTTGAAGCAAAAGGCTATCTGGTAAAGGTAGAGGATTACGTGAATAATATCGGTTTTTCGGAACGCACCGACGAGGTGATCGAACCTAAGCTTTCGATGCAGTGGTTTGTCAGGATGGGCGAATTAGCCAAGCCAGCCCTCGATGTGGTGATGGATGATACCATCCGTTTTTATCCCGAAAAATTTAAAAATACTTACCGCCACTGGATGGAAAACTGCCGCGACTGGTGCATCAGCCGACAGCTATGGTGGGGACAAAGGATACCGGTGTATTATCTTCCCAACGGCGAAATGGTAGTTGCCAAATCGAAAGAAGATGCAGTTAAAATTGCAGAATTAAAATTTAAGATTGCAGATCTGAAAATAGAGGATATTACACAGGACGAAGACGTGCTGGATACCTGGTTTTCATCCTGGCTGTGGCCCATTTCAACACTCGATGGCATCCGCCATCCCGACAATCCGGATATCAGCTATTATTATCCGACCAACGTTTTGGTAACGGCTCCCGAAATTCTTTTCTTCTGGGTGGCACGCATGATCATGGCCGGACTGGAATATCGCCACGAAATTCCTTTCCACGATGTGTATCTTACCGGAATCGTCCGCGATCATAAAGGCCGAAAGATGTCGAAATCTCTTGGCAACTCACCCGATCCTATCCTGTTGATGGAAAAATACGGAGCCGATGGCGTGCGTATGGGCATGTTGCTTACCTCGCCGGCAGGCAACGATCTGCCTTTCGACGAAACGCTCTGCGAACAGGGTCGCAACTTCAGCAATAAAATCTGGAACGCCCTTCGACTGGTCAAAGGCTGGGAAGTGAACGAAACGCTGGAACAACCGCAGTATGCTAAGGCATCCATCACCTGGTTTGAAGCTAAATTCAACGAAACACTGCTTACTATTGATGATCATTTTTCAAAATACCGCCTTTCGGAAGCCCTGATGACGGTTTACAAACTCATCTGGGACGACTTCTGCTCATGGTATCTCGAGATGATAAAACCGGCTTACCAGCAGCCTGTTGATCGTCAAACGCTGGAAGCAACGCTTTCGTTTTTCGAAAAACTGATGAAGGTATTACATCCGTTTATGCCGTTTATCACCGAAGAAATCTGGCATCAGTTGAGCGAACATACCGGAAAAGATTGCATCACGATTGCCGTTATGCCGGTGACTGAGACTTATGACGAAAAAATATTAAAGAGTTTTGGCTTTGCCCAGGAAGCAATCATGGCGATACGCAACGTTCGTAAGGAAAAAAATATACCTTTCAAGGATGCCCTCCGCTTGCTGATAAAGAAAAACAACGGCGATACTCCCGACCTGACTTTTGATGATGTGGTGGTAAAACTCTGTAATCTGTCGGAGCTTACCTATACGGATGAAAAATTGGACGGAGCCCTGAGTTTTATCGTTCGTTCCACCGAGTTTTATATTCCGCTTACCGCTTCGGTGGATGTGGAAGGTGAAATTCAAAAGATGGAGGACGAACTGAAATACACCCGCGGATTTCTGCAATCGGTTGCCAAAAAGCTAAGTAACGAGCGTTTTGTGAACAGCGCTCCCGAAAAGGTGGTGGCTATGGAACGTAAGAAACAATCCGATTCCGAAGCACGCATCAAAGTGCTGGAAGAACAGATTGCTTCGATGAAAAAATAGCAATAACCACAATAGGCACAATATTATATTAACCACAATAGACACAATATTATATTAACCACAATAGGCACAATAGGGCACAATAGGGTAAATAGATTTTGATTAAAGACATAGAAATTTTAAACGGCTGATGTATATTATTATTAATGCTGCTATTGAAGTTTACAATAGGCACAATAGGGCACAGTAGATTTTGATTGATGATGACCCAGAAATATTTAAACGATCTGACGCATACTATTATTGGTGCTGCTATTGAAGTCCATAAGGAATTAGGGCCGGGTTTGCTCGAAAGTATTTATGAAAAGTGCCTCATCTATTTACTAAAAGAAAAAGGACTTACGGTAATTTCCCAACAAAAAGTCCCTGTTAAATTTAGAGACCTTTACCTCGATTGTGATCTTCGATTTGATTTACTGGTCGAAAATTCCATTATTGTAGAAATAAAAGCCGTCGCTGAGTTTTTGCCTATTCATGAGGCGCAGTTGCTGACATACCTTAAACTCATGGAAAAGCCGAAAGGAATTCTGATAAATTTTAACTGTACCAATATTTTTAAAGAAGGACAAGAAACAATAGTAACCGGGCTTTTTGCAAAATTACCCAAAGGTTATTAATATGCCCTATTGTGCTTTTTAAATAATCCTAATGTGTCCTAATGTGCCTAATGTGGTTTCTAAAATGATCCTAATGTGTTCTGTTGTGCCTGTTATATTTTTTTAAATGATGCTAATGTGTCCTGTTATACCTGTTATAATTTTTTAAATGATGCTAATGTGTCCTGTTGTGCCTGTTATATTTTTTAAAATGACGCCAATGTGTCCTAATGTGACTGTTATAATTTTTTAAATGATGCTAATGTGTCCTGTTGTGCCTGTTATATTTTTTTAAATAATCCTAATGTGCCCTAATGTGCCTATTGTGGTTTTTAAAATGATACTAATGTGCCCTAATGTGCCTATTGTGGTTTTAAAATAATACTAATGTGCCCTAATGTGCCTATTGTGGTTTTTAAAATGATACTAATGTGCCCTATTGTGGTTAATACCGTCTTATGAGAATATCCGAACCCCTGAAAGCCCTTAAGGAGCCTTTGTTTACAAAGCTTTATGTTGCGCAGGCCATTAGTCTTCTGGGCGATGCTTTCACCTGGATAGGCATTGCGCTTCTGGCGTTTGAATTTGGAGGCAACCAGTCGGCAAAAGTATTGGCTACCGCCTTAACCCTGAGGGTAGCGGCTTTTATCGTTTTTGGTTCGTATGCCGGCGTGCTTGCCGACCGTTTCAATCGTAAGAAGATTCTGATCATTACCAATCTATTCCGTATGGCAATTGTTTTTTCGTTGGTATTTGTTACCAGCGTCTGGCAATTGTATGCGCTGATTTTTCTGCTTAATGTGTTCAATGCATTTTTTACACCAGCCTACAAAGCCTGTATTCCTCAACTTATTTCCCGGAAGGAAAACTATGGTAACGCCATTGCTTTATCCAACGGAACCTGGCAGTTATTGGGAATCCTCGGACCGGGTCTTGCCGGTGCATTGGCCGTAGTATGGGGCTCGCGGCAAATATTTTTCTTCGATGCTTTTTCATTCGTCATTTCTTCCGTTTTGGTTTTAATGATACCCATGATTTCGGTAAATAAAGAGGCAATTCAGATGCGGTCGTCGTTTCTAAGCCTTTGGCACGACATTTTGAACGGAACGAAATTATTATTTAAAAATCCGCCTATCCGTTTTTCGTTATTGATAGAATTAGTTGCCGCCATAGCCGGCGCTCAAATCCTGGTGAATACCGTCGGGCATATTAAAGGTGATTTGTTGCTCACCGACAAAGAATACGGCTGGGCAATGACTGCTTTCGGGATAGGGGCGACCATTGCAGCCTTTACGGCAAATTCCATAGATAAATCGAAAGGGAAAACGATATTGCTGATGATGGGTGCATTAACGCTGGCTTTGGCCGTTTCGTTAGCGAACATGGTTTCGTTTGAGGCGCTGATGATCCTTTGGGTAATCGCCGGACTGGGACAGAGCTTTGCCGATATGCCTTCGCAAATACTCATTGCCGAAAACATAAGCTTAGCGCAACAAGGCAAAGTGTATGGAAGCCATTTTGCATGGTCGCATTTATGGTGGGCTATTGGCTACATCGTTGCCGGATTTGCAGGAACCTGGTTTAAAACATACGACTTTTTGATCGGCGGACTATTGGCTTTGGTATTGTTGGCTATCCTTTGCCTGCACCGTTTTTTAAAATAAAAGCAATATATTTTATCCGATAAAACAGCACACGTTGAAAACGCAATTATTTTTTACGAAAAAGCTTCGCACCCGTTGAAAATGCCATTATTTTTTACGAAAAGGCTTTGCACCCGTTGAAAATGCCATTATTTTTTACGAAAAGGCTTTGTACACGTTAAAAATGCCATTATTTTTTACAAAAATGCTTTGTACCCGTTGAAAATGCCATTATTTTTTACGAAAAGGCTTTGTACACGTTGAAATTCCATTTTTTAATCTTTCCTCAAAATTTTATCAACAAAACATCTTTCATTTTTAGTTATTTTTGTATTATTGCAATAGATAAAAAGTAATGAAGATAAAAAATGCAAAATCATTATAAAAATGAGGCATAAAATATTTTTTTCATTACGTATCGAACGATTACCAAATAAATAAGAAACTAAACCGGAGATAACCGGTATATGGGGTTACACAATTGTTATGGGCAATTATAGAAAAGACTAAAAATGAACATTCAGAATAAATTAAAAGACTTAAAAGACCAAAAAAGTTATAGCATACCTGCTAAACGAATAAAGGAACATTTAAAACCAATTTTGAGCAAATCAAAAGAATTGCGTAAAAGATGGATGTGGGAATTGCTTCAAAATGCTAGTGACTTAGGAGAAAAAATAAGTACTGAATTTGAATTTACAGACAATCAAATAATATTTAGGCACAATGGGAAACCATTCACACTTGATGAAGCATTTAATTTAATAATGCCAGATTCCACAAAAGATGATGAAAATACAAAGTCTAAAAATGTAATTGGTCAATTTGGAACTGGATTTATTTCTACACATATTTTATCCAGAAAAATCAGGGTAAAGGGAATAGTTGAAGATTGTGAAGATGACGCTTTTTTTAATTTTTCCTTCAACCTTGATAGAAGTGAAAGGAAAGACAAAGATTTTCTCATTCAATCAATTAAAGATTCAGAGATGGAATATGGGGACTCATTAGAAAGGATTGAAGATTATGAGCCTTCTGAATTTGATACTGAATTTACTTATTTCATTGACAAAACCTATGCGGAATTAGATAGCTCTGAATCAATTGATGAAGGTTTTAAGAGTTTTTACGATTTAATTCCTTTTGTTTTTGCATTTAGACCTCAGTTAAAAAATATAAATATTAAAGATAATAGGAATGGTAAAAATGAATCTTGGACATTTAAAAGAAAAAAATTAAAAAGTGAGATTGAAGATTTATCCTTAATAAAAACTATTTGCAAACGAAATGGAGAAAAACATTGTTCAATAACAATTGGAACAATCACAGAAGAAGAAACCACAATAGCAATTAGATTAGAACAGATAGAAGATGAGAAATTTAAAGTTCTACCCTTCCCCGCAGATTCACCTAAACTTTATTGTGCATTTCCTATGATTGGAACAACTGATTACAATTTTCCTGTAGTAGTGCATAGTGAAAGTTTTGTACCTAATCGAGAGAGAGATGGTATTGAGATTACAGAATATGATGAAGAAAACAGAAATAGGTTGGTAGAATCCAAAGATGCATTCTGTGCATTAATTGATATTGCAGAAAAAAACGAATGGACTGATTGCTTCAACCTCTTTAATCTCATAAAAGTTGAATTAAGGGATGAAAATTCAAAAAAATGGTTTACAAAGAATATTTTTAAACCGATAAAAAACAAATTGTATGAAAGCAAACTGATTGAATTAGATACCAGTTTAGATATTGATAATTTTAGAAAACCATTAATTGAAATTTACATACCCTATTATGACAAAAGAGAAGCAAACAATGAAGATTTAACAAAGTCAATTTATGATTTTTCATTCAATATAATACCTGAAACAATACCAAAGAAAGAACATTTAATAAGTTGGTACAAGACCCTGGACTTTGAAATGTTTGCAGATGAAAAATTTGGATTAGAAGAATTACTGGAAACAATCAGTGACAATAACTCTAACCTTGAGAGTTTCAATAAAAACTACTCAATGTCAACAAATGAAACAATTGATTATTTAAAGAAACTTATTGAATTTGTTTTGCAACTGGGGGAAAAAAATTTGTTAAATGAATATTCAATCATCCCTAACCAAAACGATGATTTAGTTAAACAGAAAAAATTAAATATTGATAATATTTATCATGAGCATCTCGAAGAAGGTTATGCCGAAAAATTAAAAAAAATAAATACTCAACTAACAAATGAAGACTGTAAAGACTTCCTGCTGCATCCTGATTTTGAAGGAATAAAAAATCTAATTGATGAAGAAGACACTTTTAAATTAAAGGAATTAGCTAAACAAACCGATGAGGGGTTAAGAACCTATAAAGGTAATTTTCAAGATGAAGATTTTCTTAAAATTCTCAAAGACCTATTTCATTGGTTCACAAACTGCGGAATATCACAAGAAACATTAAGTAATTATTTACCTTATTTTTCATTGAATAAATCTCAATTGTATCTTAATACAAAATCAGCAAAAGAACTTGAATATGCATTTGATATTGAAATTAGTGGGAAAAGTGAAGTTTTGGCAAAAATTGCAAACAGTAACTTGAAAGAAGAAGAACTTGCAATAATTGCAGAGAATCCAGATTTAGTTTTCTCATTTATTAGTTGGCTCAATCATAAACAACAAGACAATCCAGATGAAGAACTTGGGGACATTGGTGAAGAATTTTTAAATTATGAATTATGCAAAATTTTTGGAGAAAAAAGAGTTCTTTGGGAAAATAAATCAGAATACGATTTCAGAATTTTAAATCCAGATTTAGAAACAACCAAATATTACATAGACGCAAAAACAACGGCTAAAGGGATTGCAAATACAGTAAATGTTCCTTTCTATATGCGGACTGCTCAATGGAATTTCTTGGAAAAGGAAAAAGCATTGAATAAATATGTGATTGCAAGAGTTTATAAGAATGGTGGAGATTTTGGAGTAAAATACATGAAAATTAGTTTAACAAGAATGAATTAATAAAAATAGTAATTAAAACTTTATTTTACTTGAAATGAATGACATAATTTGCGATGTAAATATTTGGTACAATATTGCATCAGGTAACATTAAAGAGCAAGATATTAACAACCTTAACCTGATTGGTACTGCTGTTAATATTATAGAGCTTGCAAACTCCCCTTATTTAGTAAATGATCCAGAATATTTTAAAAGCGTTATTTTTTCATTTATCAGGTATTATCACCAGATTTATGTTTTTTCACCCTTTGACCACATAATGGCAATTTTCGACAAAGCATTTATTCCTAATGATTGTGCAAGTTTGGAACTACTTAATGAATTTTCACTTTTTATGGAAATTGAGTGTTTTGATGACATATCTGAGAATGACTGGTTAAAAATTAAAGAGTTAATTGAGAAGAAAAAGCAAGACAAAAACTATATTGCAGAAATTATAAATAGTGTTCTAATTTATGCACAAAATGAAATTAGATCTAAACATATAAAGAAAACATATCCTCAATTTTGCCATAAAGATTCTTGGAAGAGATTTTTTATAATGCTAATATCAGCCTATTCAAAGAAATACTACAAAAAAGAATTTATTATAAAGATTGATGACAAACGTTGGGAGTTTCTTGATTTCTTTTTAACTACTTGGTCTGAATATTTTAAAAAGTTGGATGTTCATGTTGGGAATAAATTTCATGATAATGACATTCATGATTTGTTTAATTTAGTTTATGTTCAGCCTGATAAAAAATACTGGACATGTGAAACAAGAAGTTGGGTAAGAGTAGTTATGAATAATACTTCGATTAATGCAATGTTGTTTCAATTAGACAATTGTAAGAATGAAACCGGAACAAATAAAAGCCCATAATAGGCGGTATATTTTATTATCGAGACAGTGCTGAAATTAATGATTGTAGCTCACATCAAACTTCATCGCATTTTGACAGTAACGTACTCCGGAATCGGCAACAAAAAACATACCGTCAAAATGTTGAAAATGCAATTATTTTTTATGCAAAAGCTTTACACACGTTGGAAATGCAATTATTTTTTATGCAAAGACTTCGCACACGTTAAAAACCCAATTATTTTTTACGAAAAGGCTTCACACACGTTGAAAACGCCATTATTTTTTACGAAAAGGCTTTGCACACGTTGAAAATGCAATTATTTTTTTTGTAAAAGCTTTGCACACGTTGAAAACGCAATTATTGTTTTTGTTATTTGGTTTTAAACGAAAATATTCCCCCTGCTTACTATTATTCATCTAAAAAACAGTAAAATACATTATTTTGTAAAAAATTGTAATTATTTTGTAAAAAAATTGCAAAATAAATTTATTATTCCCATGGATGATACGGAAAAAAATTGTTAATTTTGTGTTTATAACCAATAAACAACATCGTTATGAAAAAAACACACAATTTACTTAGCAATTTATTTCTGCGTATTTTTCTTTCCAGTCGTAAGAAGGGTTTAGCTGCATCCTCCGACCATCTGGAACGCCTCGTTGCCCATAAGGACGACGAAGACATCAATCATCTTTGGCTGCGTACCGAACCCGTGGTAACACAGCTAAAGAATACCTATATCATCTACGAAGCCGCCCGCGACTTTTCGCGCGGCGAAACTAACCGCTGGCAGGCGGTTCTTGATCAGGAACGCGATGTAGTACGTCGTATTAATCATAAAATACTCGTGGTTTTTGATGAAAAATCATCTAATTATTTTAGCATTTTCCCTGACGGACTCAGCGGACTCTACCGGGGCTCTTACGAGCAGCGTATCACTCAATTAGGCGCTTTTGTTGAAAAGCTGCATACTTTTCCCGAACTTGCCGATATCTACACCGAGGCAAATATATTTTATCAATTAGTGCTCGATACTCGCAAAGCACAACAGAATAAGGGTATTTCGCTGGAAACGGCTTCTGATAATTTAAATATAATTCTTACAGAAGTAGCTCAGGTGATGTTTGGCAACCTGGGTTTCCTGATTTATAAATTTGCAAAGACTCCTGAAAAAATACAGGATTATTTCGATTTTGCATTGATGCGTCCGCGTATGAAAGCCAAAGGCGAAGAAACGGAGGATGAAGGGGAAACCCTGACCGTTCCTCCGGCTACTATCAAGGCTTCCGGTATAGCCTTTACCGGAGAGACCCGGTTTTCATTTTATAATTCGGGAAATGTTGCATTGGAAATTTATACGGCTACCGTTGCCAACGCACCTGTGCCGGCTAATGTGCATATCCTTCAGCCTGACGGCGAACTGAATATTACCGCTACTGAGTTAGGCGACGCCGGTAACAGCATTCTTTTGGTTAACAATCGCGATGCCATTACCGAAGGAGAGCTCGAAATAACGGTGATGGAATAAACCCATCAAACCCCTGGGGTTTTAAAAACCCCAGGGATTTTGATGGGTTTTGAAAGAATAAAAATTTATGGGAAATATACGAATACCTTTGGAACCCGATAGATATTATCATATTTTCAACCATGCTGTTGGAAAGGATAATTTATTTAAATGCGACGATAATTATTTGTTTTTTCTAAAAAGATACCGACAGCATATTTTACCCATCGCCGATACATTTGCATATTGTTTAATGCCCAATCATTTTCATCTGCTGGTAAGGATAAAACCGTTAAAAGATTTAGTAAACCCTTGGGGTTTTAAAAACCCCGATGGTTTGGATTCTGTAAAGGTGGAACATTTTTTATCTCATACATTCGGAAGTCTGTTTAATTCCTATACAAAAGCTTTCAACAAACAACAAAACAGGAAAGGGAAATTATTTCTGGAAAATTTTGAAAGAAAACGGATAAACGAGGAGAACTATCTGCGAAATATTATTCAGTATATCCATTTCAATCCGGTATATCATGGTTTTGTTAATGATTTAAGGGATTGGAAATATTCATCTTTCCAATGTTTTCTTACAACCAAAGCAACGGATATAAAGAGAGATGAGGTAATAGAATGGTTTAATGGCAAAGAAAATTTTTTAGCTTTTCATCATCAGGAAATGGATGAAAAGCTGATTTTAGAAATGGAATATATTTAAAACTTCAGCCCATCAAACCCTCGGGGTTTTAAAAACCCCGAGGGTTTGGTTTTTTTTATTTCATCCCAATTCGTTTCCCTTCTGCCGAAAGGCTTACCACTTCGTTTATTCTGCGCCGCAGTGTTTCTTTTTTTACTGTTAGCGCTGCAACTTGGGTTAAGAGATTTTTAGCAATTCAAAGTCAACCATTGATAATAAGGAAAACGAGTGCTACTGTGGTAGCAGATAATCTTTGTGTGGGGGAGAGGGATTACCATAATGCGCGGCGTTCAGGTAAGAAATTTATAAGAAGGAAAAACTAAAACACCTGTTTTTTAGAAAAAATGATAGAGCGGTAAAAGCTAAACCCGAAAAAAAACTTCCGGAAGTTTTATCCCCCGGAAGCGTTTTATGATTAAAAGTTTTCGGCCATTTCTTCAAAATAAGCCTGGGGATGTTCGCATGCGGGGCAGTTCTTCGGAGGTTTTTCTCCTTCATACACAAAACCGCAGTGGCGGCAAACCCATTTTACTTTCTTGCCTTTATTGAAAACGGTTCCGTCCTCAATATTTTTCAGCAGTTTGCGGTAGCGTTCCTCGTGGCGTTTTTCCACTGTTTTAATCAATTTGAATTTAGAAGCTACTTGTTTAAAACCTTCTTCCTCGGCAACGCGGGCAAATTCTTCGTATAGTTCAGCCCATTCTTCATGTTCACCCTCGGCGGCTTCCAGAAGGTTTTCGGTAGTCGTTCCAATTTTGCCGGCAGGATAAGTTGCCGTAATTTCAACAGGGCCTCCTTCCAGAAAACGGAAGAACACTTTGGCATGAGCGCGTTCCTGTTCAGCCGTTTCGAGAAAAATAGCGGAGATTTGTTCGTAACCTTCTTTTTTTGCTTCTTTGGCAAAAAAAGTATAACGGTTGCTCGCCTGCGACTCACCGGCAAAGGCTTTCAGCAGGTTTTTTTCTGTTTGTGATCCTTTAATACTTTCCATAATTTTTTTTATTTACCAGGTTAAAAATTTAATTCAAAGATACTAAAAAATGTCTTGAGTTTGGATTGTCTAAAATGCCTAAAGTTATAATTTTTCTTAAATCACCTTAGGTACCTTAAACTTTAGCTCACTTTAGGCATTCCGAATTGCTAAGTCGTTCCTCCTAAGCGATTCTATATCGGGACTTCGCTCAACTTTATAAATCCCGAATCGCTTCGCTCGGGACTTCACTTCGCTCAGCTTTATAAATCCCGAATCGCTTCGCTCGGGACTTCACTTCGCTCAGCCTTATAAATCCCGAATCGCTTCGCTCGGGACTTCACTTCGCTCAGCTTTATAAATCCCGAATCGCTTCGCTCGGGACTTCGCTTCGCTCAGCCTTATAAATCCCGAATCGCTTCGCTCGGGACTTCACTTCGCTCAGCG
>Ga0268360_1001631_pt1 | contig 21739 bp, 17 predicted proteins | sample BioMet11_FD_192465 | JGI IMG/M metagenome (GOLD analysis project Ga0268360, IMG submission 192465) | Sewage microbial communities from Oakland, California, United States - Biofuel 11 (Illumina Assembly) | ecosystem: Engineered > Wastewater > Sewage > Unclassified | place: USA: California... | reverse complement strand
ACTACAATAAAATAATTATAGTCTTCCCGGCAGGCATTCTTCAGCCTCCTTTCTTCAATAAGGATGCTGATGACGCTGTTAATTACGGTGCCATAGGTGCTATTATAGGACACGAGATGACTCACCATTTCGACAGCCAGGGAAGAAAGTTCGATGCAAGTGGAAATTTGACGGATTGGTGGACACCAGAAGATGCCGATAACTTCAACAACAGCACGGAGGTTCTGGTGGACGAGTATAACAGGTTCGAAGTTTTGCCTGGCCTGTACGTCAATGGGGACCTGACCCTGCCTGAGAACGTAGCAGATTTTGGCGGATTGACCGTGGCCTATCACGCTTATAAGCTCTCATTGAAGGAGGATCCGGAAATGATTGATGGATTCACTGGAGACCAGAGGTTCTTTTTAAGCTTCACCCAGGTATGGAGAGAATCGGACACAAATGAATCACTGAGGACGTTAGCACTGACTGATACCCATTCACCAGCCAGGTTCAGAGTCAATGGAGTGGTTTTCAACGTGCCTGAGTTTTATAGGGCGTTCCCGAACGTAAAGCACTCGGATAAACTCTACAGACCAGAAACTGAGAGGCCGGTGATATGGTAAAATTATCGCTGGAAGCCGTTTTGTTCCTGAAAGCGAAATACAGCACCTATGAAAGTCATGAACCTTGAACGATAGTACCTGTTGGCAGCTCTACTCTGCTTTGAAGTTATGCAGTGAACCTGTGGGAACCCGGCAAAAGATAGGACACCCCGTTAAGTTATAGTGCTACGATTCCCACATAAATCCATTATTTTGTGAGGATTGTGAGGAATTTGTTCATCGTATACGGATTTTGAAGTATGGGTTTATGGATGTAGTCTGGAATCGATGCACCAGAAAGTAATTAAAGTAGTATCGGGAAGAAGAGCATGTCATGGACAAAAAAGTCATAATCCTATCGATTGCTTTTGCGACCATAGCCTGTATTCAGCACTTAATTACAAAAGGCAATATTAATAGGGAAACACTCACGATTGCTATATTAAGTTCAATAATTCTCGCATTTTACTTTACATGGTTTATACCTGAGCTCAACCTCAGAAAAAGGGACGCGTACTTTCTGACATGCATTACGCTGTTTGTTGTCGCGAGCCTTAACAACTTCATTGAGGCATACTTCTTCACAGATGTATTCAATACAACTTTTACTCTGGTAGCCGCCGTCACAGTTTCGTTATTGACCACTTTAATCCAAACGGCTCTTGCAATCTATATTCTGAAACCTGAAGGCAACATAACTCTGAGAAATGCCATCCGTGAACACGTGAGAGCAAATGAACATTATGTACTGCGTATTATAGCCGCATCCCTTGTCTATTTTCCGGTGTACCTAACATTCGGTCTCATCATATCACCTTTTGTGGTCCCCATATACACAAATCCTCAGAACGGCCTTTCAGTCCCCTCTTTCTCAATTATGTTCCCGCTTGAGCTAGTGAGGGGTGCAATATATGCCATTGTCCTTGCAGCAGTTTTTGCCAGCCTGAAAAAGCAGAAGAACCTGAATTTCAAAGTAGCTGCAACTCTATTATTTATTCCAGGCACCTTCATACCGCTCCTTTCAAGTCTCACACAGGCAAATGCATTCAGCCAGGTCGCTCCATATCACATATTCGAAATTCTCGGTGATTCCATAGTTTATGGTTATATAGTATCCCGAATTTTTCATAAAGTTTAATCTCAGAAATTTGCAATTTCAGCCTTGTCTCTACAAGTAAATGATTATGAACATGATTCTGAGCATAAAATTGCTGGCTGTATTTTTGAGATCTTAGAAACTCTGGCAACCAGCGTTTAGAAAAACATTTAATTTTGAGTTTTTGAACCGCAGATGTGTATAGCTTTTTTGGACCCCCGAGTACTCAACGACCGCGAAGCGGGCGGCCTTTCAGAAAAAAAGGAAAAAAATATTAAATCCGAAAAAGCAGCAATATTATCGTTTTTTCTCACCTTCCCTCTCTTCTTCTTAATCCTCTCAAGCAAAACCTCCGCCGTTTCATAATCTCTGCCTTCTCTTCTATGACGCAAATATTATTTTAAAGTAAGATGGAATTTTGTAACACGGAAAAGGCAGCCTGCCGCATAGTGCTTCTATCTGGATATACAACCACGGAAAACACGGAAAGCACGGAAGAACCACGCCTTTACTACTTATTTCCGTGTCTTCCGTGCTTTCCGTGGTTTTCAAAAAATTCATTTTGGACATACTTTGGAATCGATGCACTGGTCCCCTGAAAATAACTTTATTCAAGCATCAGGATTAAATAGAATCTCGAAGGACCAACGCTCTCTCCTCATTCTCTCCTTTTCGAAATTGATATTTTAACTACGTGAATTCTTATTGAACCTAAAACTTAATGTTACCGTAGAAATCTATAATTCTGTCAGAATTACATTTAATAAATTGATTAATTAAAAAAATCATCTAGTCAAAATTCACAAAAATTTGCGAATTCAAAAAGTTATATAAAAATCAAATGAAAATTCTATTAATATAAACAAGCAAGATATCTGGTAATTTAATGAAAAATCTAAATCATAAACAAAGGGCTCTTCTTTACACTATAGACAGACTCCACGAGAGGGACTTATCTTCCAGGTTAATGATAACGAAGAGTCTTTTTTTGTCATCCCACGTAGAAAAAATAGACAAATTGATGAAATTCTATCATTTTTTTCCTCATCATTACGGACCTTTTTCCAATGTTTGCTATGCAGATATCTCCACACTGCAAAAAGAGGGCTATATCATAGAAAAGGAAAAGAAAATTGAATTAACCGAAAAAGGGAAAGGAGCCTTGAAGGGAATTGACCAGAAAGCAACATTGAAAATAAATCGGGTTGTTAGAAAATTCGATTCAGAAAAAGAAATTATGGAATACGTGTATCGAAAATTTCCTGAGTATACCATAAGAAGCAAACTTCTTCCCCCTCAAAAAAATGTAAAATATGATCCTGGCCTTTTCACTATCGGTTACGAAGGAAGAGACATTGACCTTTTCCTTGATATCTTAATTCAGAATGCTATAGATGTTCTTGTTGATGTCAGGAAAAACCCTTTCAGCATGAAATTCGATTTCACAAAAAATAGCCTTAAAAATTATCTCGAAAACTCAGAGATTCGATACCTCCACATCCCCGAACTTGGTATAGAAGGGGAAAAAAGAAAAGATCTTCTCACACTCAAAGATTACAAAAAACTCTTTGAGGACTACGAAAAAACGACAATAAAAGACAATCCCGAGCTTATAGATAATATTGTGGAATTAGGCCGAAGTCACCGTGTAGCTCTAATGTGCTTCGAAGCCGATGTAAATATGTGCCATCGTGGAGTTATTGCAAGAAATATAGTTCAGAAAGAAAATGTGGAAGTTTTAAATATCTGAAACACATAAAAGCCATGTAAAACTATTATTTTATTTTTTGGAGGTTTTTCCTGATTGAAACAGGAAACCGAGAAAATCGTAGTTCTGGTGAGGGCTACACCAGAAGAAAGTAGAAAGCATGGATATCTTGTATGTGTTGCCGGAATAAATGAGAAGGGTGAATTCAGGAGAGTTTATCCTTTTGAATTTAGCTATGGGGAAAAGTTAATTGATTTTAAGAAGAAAGACCGGATAGAAGTTGTCCTGACGGAACCGGATAACGATCAAAGAAGAGAAAGCAGAAAGCAAATCAGCTATAGGAACCTGCATTCCCCTGTTAAGGACGAAGAGCTAAGAAATTTACTTCAGTCAAAAGTGAGTTCAATTGAAAAATTAAAAGAAGAAAATGCAAGTCTTGGAGTAGTTAAACCTGAACTTTTAGACGTAAAGATCAAAATAAATAGCACTGAAATATACGACCGGCAGCAGTATTTCAATTTGATTGGCGATTGTTTGATTGATAAAAGAGAAAAAGTCAAAATGTCTGTTGAGTTAAGATATCATTTCAGGTGCAAAAATGATCCTGCCTGTAAAGGACATCAGACCATCCTCCTCGACTGGGAACTTAACGAACTTACAAGAAATGTTATGCGGGAAGACACAGATCCGGCATCCATAGAAGAAAAGATTAGAAACAAATTCTATGACTACATGAAGAAAAGAGACCTCTATTTTGTGCTGGGAACCCATTTCCGTTTTAAGACCTGGATGATCATAGGAATTTTCTACTTAAAGAAGAAAAACGAAAAGCAAAAGAACCTTTTTGATTTTTGAAAGTTAAGGGTTTTTTCCATTTCTAATAGTAACTTTAGGAACCACATATACGCATTTTTCTTATTCAAATCAGGAATGGATGATTTTTGATATTGGGTGCCGATGCTCTCACCGGCTGCCAGGCAGCCGGCCTTTTCCTTAATGAAAAAAGAAAGAGACTGAATTTCAAAAAGCAGCACTGTTATTTTTTCTTATCTTTTATCCCTTTCTCTGCTTTTATTTTCTCAAGCAAAACCTCCGCAGTCTCATAATCTCTGCCTTCTCTTTTTGCAATTTCAGCCTCTGTCTCAACAAGTTGACCGGAAAATGCCTTTGCAAGAATGGACTGCCTTAGTTTTTCTGTTTTATCTCTTGCCACTGTGACTTTAGTTTCAATTGAGTCGGCAAAGGCAAAGAGGGCATCAACACGACGGACAATTTCTTGCTGTTCGGGGAGGGGTGGAATTTTAATCAAGAACTTTTTAATGTCTTTTTGAAATAAGTGTGGCGTTGCACTCCCGGTAATTCTTTGTCTAACAATATTTTGCATTTCGGGGCCGGATAATTGATAATATAAAAAGTCAGTCACAATTATCTCAGGAGAACGAATGACCAATAAAGAAGAATTAACTGTGGCTTCTTGAGGTAGATCATTCACAATTCCTATTTTTCCAATTCCAGATCCATCTTTTACCAATAAAATGTCGTTATTTTTCAGCATGATTTCTGGACTTTCAAAATACCTTTCCTCTGAAAGGTGATTTGCACTGGTAAAATCAACATATTTAGACGAACTCAAGTTATGAGCTGATAATAAAAGAGGACCTTCTTCTCTGTATTCCTCAGCTTTTAGCCCTTTCCAACCAATTCTTCCAGCGATATCAATAAAATTTTCAAGGTATTCGGTAGCCCACATCTCTGGAGCTAAATGTATTTCTTCCTCTTCATAATTCAGACTTTTATTTTTCTTCTTGCTTTCTGTTTTTTTACAATAGTCTGTTATTGAAATCTTGAAATCCTCTACCTCGGGATTTCTCCCTCTCCATTCTTCAGTTAACCTTCCATCACAAGCAGCCGCAAGCACCGATTCTCTGAACTTCTTCAAAATCTCCAGCACACTGTCAAGCTTTTCATTTGTTGCATCTAGGCGGGCGAAAAGTGCTTCAATAGCTGAAACGATGCGGTGCTGTTCAGGGAGAGGAGGAAGTGTAATTGGCCAATTACGAACAATCCCATTGGTAATATTGGGCTGAGCTCCACCTTGACCTGCTTTTATTAATTCTTCTCTTTGAGAATGAAGATAATAAAACAAAAACATACGGTTTATTGCTTGTGAATTTACCTGGCAATTTGCACATGCTTGATTTGTTGCTGCATCAATATTTAGTATGCCAAGTTTTCCAATTGTAGCGCCATATAATGCAACGGAAACAGTACCTCCTGGTAATAACTTTGCAGAAGAATTATCCAGCCCATTTTTTGTGATTTTTTCTTCAGTATCAGTTACAATACTATCGTTTAAATCTCCACTTTTGACCCATGGAATATCGCCTCCAAAGTATTCTTTTATCTTACGGGAGGGCGTACCGCCTGTACTCCATTTGCCAATATCATCAAGAACGGCTTCAGCCCACCCTTCAGGCAGTTCACTCTTCTGCTGCATACCCATTCCCCATCAAATCAAGAATCGCATTCAACTCGCCCAGCGCCGCTTCAAGCTCATCAATCGCCTCCGCTGCAAGCTCTTCAGGATCTGGCAGGTCGTCGGTATCGCTTAAGGAATCGTCCCTGAGCCACTTCAGAGAATCGATTTTGTAGTCGCGGGCTTTGAGCTCAGAGATATGGAAACTGCGCCAGCGGTCTTCCTGGGAATCCTTTTCATCGCGTTTTGCCCTGCCGTTGGGATCGGGGCCGAAGCACTTTTCAAACTCCGCGAAATGCTCTTTTGTAAGCGGGCGGTCTTTTTTCGTGATCTTCGGGACATTGGTCCGGCAGTCGTAGACCCAGGTCTGGTCTGTGGGTATGCCTTTCGTGAAAAATATCACATTGGTTTTCGTACCCGGGGAATAAGGCGTGAATGTGCCGTCCGGCAGCCGCAGTACTGTGTGGAGGTCGCAGTCTTCACAGAGCACCTTGAAGACCTCTCCTGCCTGGTCTGCAAAAAGCACATTGTCAGGGACTACGATTGCAGCTCTACCGCCGGGTTTCAGGATAGTCATAACGTGCTGGATGAAATTGAGTTGCTTGTTTGATGTATCGATAACAAAATCTTCCCTGCCTGGAGACTGATTTGCACCCTTTGTCCCGAAGGGAGGGTTGGTGAGCACCACATCAAACCTCATCGAATCAGGGATTTCATAAATCGAATCTCCTAGCTTGATTTCAGGCTCGATTCCGTGCAGATAGAGGTTCATAAGTGCAAGCCTGCGCGGGCGTGCCACAAGTTCCTGGCCGAAATAGGTGCTGTAGCGGATGCGTTTTGCAAGGTCGCGGTCAAAGGCTCCGCCTGCTGTCATAGCTTTCAGCCATTCATAGGCGCAGACCAGAAAACCGCCTGTACCGCATGCAGGGTCCATAATTGAAAAATCCCGGTGGTTCCTGGGGTCGGGTTTTGTGCACCTTACAATTGTCTGGATAACAATCCTTGGGGTAAAGTACTGACCGGCACCTTTCTTGCCTTCGCTTGCTGCTTTTTCCAGAAGGCCTTCAAAAGCTATTGCTTTGACATCAATATCAAGGCCTGTCCATTCGGTCTCATCGACAAGGGAAATGATCTTTTTAAGGCTCACAGGGTTGTGAAAAAGAGAGACTGCGCCTGCAAAGATGTCTCCAAGAAGATCTTCCTCTTTGCCAAGTTTTCGAAGTGCACCGTTATAGTGGTCCGTGAGTTCAGTACCTGATTTTTCCTTAAGGGACTGCCAGTCGCAGGCTTCAGGAAGTTTAATTCCTCTCTCGTCTGCCATTTTTAAAAAAAGCAGGTATGTAATCTGTTCGATATAATCGCCGTAGTCGATACCTTCATGCCGTAAAGTATGACAAAAACCCCATAATTTCTGTACAATATCACTCATGCTGCAACTGCCCTGTTAAATTCTGAAATCAAAGTCGAAAGCTGGCCTTCAAAAACACGGTTAGCTTTATTCCATCCACCGTAATCGGAAAACACAGGAATGTATTCAAAATCTTCTTTATCAATAGATAGGTTTGAGATCAAATGTGACTTGATCCGGCCAAGCCATAAAAGTTGCTCTTGTGTAAATTCTTTTCCCTTTGTAACCCTTTCAAAAGCAAGGCTGACACGCTCTTCAGATGTCAAAAGAGACTCTTCTTCACGGGCAGCATGCTTAATCATCGAAATAATGTCCACGAGCGCTTTATTATACTTCTCTTTATGTGCCCTTTGCAAATTTTCAACAGTAAACCGCTGTTGAGAGGATTCAAGTTTTTCTTTCAACTCTCCAAGAGCATCTGTATTCCATTCCTGAGGGCGGTCAAGAAGAATACTGATTGCAGCGATCTTTTCCGAATTTTCCTTTACAAAACTGGAAAAAAGCGTTAAATAGTCATCCGGTTTATATTCGTTACCGGCAGCGTCCTTAACTATCCAGGTGGACGAAACCGTGTCCCTTATTGCATAATCCACAAGGAAAGTTTTTGGCGGTCGAGGGTAATTTTCAAGCAGGTTCAAAAAATCAGGATTTCGGAGTATCTTCATAGTTCCTGTAAAATCCTCAGAGAGACGTCTTTCGAGCGAAATCGCAAAGCGGTTCAGGTCTCCATTCTCTATGAAAGCGCTGAACATATCCCTGGCTTCCCCACTCATCTCCTTATCGATTCTGTTTAGCCGCTTTGTAAGGACACGTACACTATAAGCCCTGTTCCGGTTATTCCATATGTCTTCAATAACCTTTCTTATCGGTTTCACTTCTTTTTCCGGCGGCTCGGCTGTTACACCAGTAACGCCCTTGAAATAATGAATAAGAGTTCCGCCAAAACAATCGAAAACAACAAAATGAGACTTATCAGGATGATGTTCACCTCTACGTGTACCGCGTCCAATCATCTGTTCAAAAAGGATACGGGACTTAACAGCACGTAAAAATACAATAAATTCGATATCAGGAATATCAACTCCTGTTGATAGAAGATCAACGGTTACTGCAATTCCAGGCTCTTTTCGATTCCTGAATTCTCGGATTCTTTGCAGAGGTCTGTCAACCTTGCCTGTAATCTTCTGCACAAAAGAATCACCTCTGCCAAATATATCTCTTGCAAGATCAACAATACGGTCAGCGTGCGATAAATTGCCTGGCAGGTCCTGTACTGCGAAAATCAGGGTTTTCGGAAAGCGCCCGTACTTTTCTTCATGCTCCTCTGCATAACGCTTAATTTCTTTAAGGATTTTCCTGTTTGAATCAATATTTGTAATCTCTCGTTCTATTTTGGCAGCCGAGAATTCACGCTCATCTTCAAGCACTTCGACTACAAGATTTCCGGAGTCAGGATCAATAGCATCAACTACTTCACCCTCGCGAAGAAATATTCCATTCATGCGAACGTTGGATTCGAGTGCAACAAGATCATAGTCAACCAGATACCCGTCTCTAACAGCCTGCTTATATCCATAATTGTAAACGATATCTTTAAAATAAGCGGAAGTGTGAGCAGCCGGTGTAGCTGTAAGCCCTACTCGAATTGCATCAAAGTGATCAAGGGTATTTCTCCACACCGAAACTTCCTGTGTAGAGTAGCCCCTATGGCATTCGTCAGCTATGATAAGGTCAAAAGCGTGTATCGGAATGTCTAGCTTCTCTGCGTCTTCGTCTTCAGGCTCTTCACTGCATGCCATCTCGGAATTTTGTCCAAAGAGATTAATACTCATCCGCTGGATTGTAGACACATATACAAAGCTGTGCTCTTGTTTTGGGCTTGTAAGATAAGCTTCAGGGATCAAATTTGAATCAAAAGACTCATTTTCATCCAGGTCGCCTCTTTGAAACCTTTGGCTGTAAACTTCGTAAGTTTTATCAAATTTTAAACCTTGCTCAGTTTCAAAAGATGAAAAAGCTCTTACAGCCTGTGCAGCAAGTGCTCTTCTGTCAACAAGAAATAGAACTCTTTTTGCAACACCTGCCTTCATTAGACGGTAAATTAGATTGACAATAGTAAACGTCTTTCCGGTCCCGGTTGCCATTGCGACCAGCATTGTCTGCTTATGATCAACAATAGCGTGTCCTATTGCATCACAGGCTTCACACTGGTAATACCTCATTCTTTTATTATCAGGAATATCAAAAAACTTAGTATTTCTGTCTTCATAATCAGAATTTAACTTTTCAACAAGCGCTTCAGGAGTGTGAAACCCGGATATCTGTCTCGAACGGCTAAGGGGATAACGAACATCATGGTAATGGATTTGTTTTCCATTTGTTGAATATAAAAAAGGGACTCGATACCCATTAAAATTAAAAGGATTCTCAGGAATTCCGCGTGAATACCTTTCCGCCTGCGTTAAAACGCTCTGTATACCAGATTCTGCCTTCTTTGCTTCAACAATTCCGAGAATTTTTCCTCCGACACAAAGCGCATAATCTGCAGGTCCATAATCAGTTGGATATTCTCTAACCGCACAATTATTGTAATTGTTTCGTGCTTTTGTCTTATCGTAGGAAACAACATTCCATCCTGCAGCAGCAAGCATCGGATCTATTCGCATTTTCCGCGTCTCGGATTCATTGAGTTTAACCATTGTGAATCATCATAATTATTGGGCTTTTGTTATGAGTAGAGAGACTTTATCACATATTAAATTCATTTGTATAAATAAGTTAGAGTTTTTTTACGAATATTAATGCCATTCACGTATTTTTCAGACTATTTTTCCTCTTGATAGCTTCCATCGGGAAAAGCCGCTTCGCTTCGCGAGCGGGACAAGAACGACCAGGATGCAACAGTAAGGTTATACTTTTTCAAATTCAAAGTTGTTTTTTCAAACGTACACTTTTATATAATCCTGAACTTACCTTCTGCCATGAGCAACGGTACTGTCAGAGCAAACATTAAAGAAGGGCTGAGTGTAGGAATTGTTTTAAAAGCAGACCAGAGAACCGGAAAAATTACCCAGGGCATTGTAAAAAGAATTTTAACCAACTCTTCAACGCATCCACACGGAATAAAAGTGCAGTTAACGGATGGCCAGGTTGGAAGAGTCAAGGAAATTTATTGAAAGCTACAGGACAAATTATAGGGATAAATTAAAGATAACTCTTTTTAAAAATTGATAACAGTTTGAGTTGTTGATGCAGACTTTTCTGGGGATGTAAAATCTGAAAATATTGAGGTTGAAATTGTTCCATATTCTTTGGACTCCACTGATTTGGATGATGAAAATACGGACGTAACTGAATCCATTGAAATTCCTGAGAGGACAGGTAAAGAGAAGGTAAACAGTCTTATTCAGGTGAAAAAAATTGCTGAATTAAGAGAGAAAAGTGTTATAGAGAGGAGTTCTCGGTAAAGCTGAAATAAGTCCCGAGTACTCTTTGAAAGTTTCTCACTTCTTTGAAACCATAAGTTTTAAATAAATTACCAAAGTTTTACTCTAAAGCAAATTATTGCTTTCTTAATAAGTGCTTGAGGTTTCAAAGTGAAGTGTTATAAGAGCCATTTAGATTTAGACTGCATTTAGCATACAATAAAATTGTTCAGGTAGGAGGAAGGTAAGGAGTAGAACCCTTCCCCCTACCTCGGAGGTTGACTTACTCACGCAGAGAAATATGCCAGAAATCCTGCGTGAGTTTTTTACTCAGATGATATATATTGTGCATGAAATGTATTTAACTCTTTCTATTTTGTAGCTATGTTTATAACTCAGATCAGTTTTTATTTTAATCCCAATTTTAATCTCAGTTTAAATTTCAGTTTAAATTTCAGTTTTAATCTCAGTTTATACCAGGTAAACATATAAATAAAGTATAATTTTAAATAGTAATCTTGAAGTTCCCTATATATTTTGAAAATTATAGGAAGACTAATATCTGAGTAAACCTATATAAATACTTAAATTTTTCAAATCCAATAATTTTTAACGAATTTTACTGGAAAGGGGTTTTAATATGTTCTCACTGAACGAACAAAAGGCTATTGAACTTGGAGAATCTGGAGAACGAGCAATAAGAGAACAGAATGAATATGATGCGCTCCAATATGCTGAGTACCTCCGGGAATTCGGGCAAGAGTTGCTCGAAGGAAATTTAGAGAAAGACTTAAAGCGAGTTGCTATCTCACTCCGGAATATTGGTAATAAAGCAGTCCAGAAAAAGATCGAGAACGTTGCGTCCACGGCTCTTAGTGACCTTAACTCTCTTTCTGAAGCCGCACTTGACAAGGGCTTTTCCAATGCAATGTGGTCTCTTTCAAAAGCTGTACAGGAAATAGGAAAAGGAGCGGTACAGTTCCAGATGCTTGAATCTGCAAAAATCGCGCTCGATACGCTTAAAATGATAGGGATGGGTGCGGTAGAAAAGAAAATGGAAGTTGTAACCCTCTGGACGACCATGTCAATTGAGGAAATGGCTTATCTTGCAAACCGGCAGCAGCTTGAAGATTTAACCAAGGACGCAAAAGAAGCAAGAGAAGAAATTATAGAATACTCCGAAGCCTCGGGGTTTGTTACAAGGGAACAGATTGAAAAATACCCACAGCTTATCGCCCAGACCGTAAGTCAATTCTCAGAGCTTCAAAACCTTCAACCTGCAGGTTATGCGGCAAAGCCCAATGAGGAATTCACAGAAGAGGAATTCTTTGAAGAAGAGGAAGAAGGGGAGGAACAGGAGCCTGAAACTGAGGCTGTCAAAAAGGAAATGTGAGCCCGGTAATCAGGAAAAATTAGCCTGATAATCAGAAAAATGATACTGGTTATCAGGAAAAATTTTCCGGGAAAATTTCTGGCTGCTTACACAGCCGGATGTTTTTTATTATAATTTTTGGAAATTTCCAGAAAACTTTCTATTATTTTCAGCCCATTGGGAGTAAGCACGGATTCGGGGTGGAACTGCAGGCCATAGATTGGATACTTTACATGTTCAACTGCCATAATGCTCCCGTCCTCAGCCCTGGCGGTAACTTTTATCCCGGGTGCAGGCTCTCCAATCTCAAGTGAATGATAACGGCCTGCTTCGAATGGGCCATCAAAGGCTGAAAACAATGCAGAGTCCTCATGCAGGATTTTCGAACTTTTTCCATGCACCGGGCCGACCTTGCTTCTTCGGACGACTCCGCCGAAAGCCACATTGATTGCCTGGTGTCCAAGGCAGACTCCAAGAAGGGGAATTTCCCTGCCCATTTCCCTGATTATGTCCAGGCAATTTCCTATATCCCTGGGGTCTGAAGGATTCCCTGGGCCCGGCGAAATAACCAGAGCATCAGGTTTAATCTCCCTGAGTTCCTCCAGGGAAACCGTATTGGGAAGTACCAGAGTATCTTTTTCGAAATAAGAAATATAATCTACAAGATTCCATACAAAGGAATCCTTGTTGTTTATGAAAACCACTTTCATCTGAAAACACCTCCTGAACTTATCATTTTTAGTTCATTTTCTCCTCGTATCTCTCCTTTAACCTCCCCTTTCATGAAAAGCCCGTTTCCTTGAGTTTTTTTCGGTAAAACGTCCCTGTCTGAACTTCTTTTCATAAATTTCACCCCAGAATCACTTAACAAATTGTTTTAAACTTCTCCTTCGATTGCCGCAAGCATTGCTCCCATCTTACGTTCGGTTTCCCTGAATTCATAACCAGGATCAGAATCAGCTACGATTCCAGCTCCAGCCTGTACTGATGCTTTCTTGCCCTGTACAATAATAGTCCGAATTACGATTGCAAAATCGGCGTCTCCGTTCCAGCTATAATATCCGACTCCTCCACCGTAGATCCCTCGCGGGGAAGTTTCAAGTTCGGAAATAATTTCCATGGCGCGGATTTTCGGAGCTCCTGAGAGCGTTCCTGCCGGAAAAATTGCCCTGAAAGCATCGAACTGGTCACATTCCGGCCTCAGAGTGCCTATAACCTTACTTTCGATATGCTGGACATGGGAATACTTCAGGACTTTCATGAATTCGGAAACCTTCACCGAGCCGCTTTCCGTAACCATTCTTACATCGTTTCTCCCAAGGTCGACAAGCATCACGTGTTCAGCCCTTTCTTTCTCATCATGCATCATGTGTGCAGCAAAGGCCTCGTCTTCGGCTTCGGTTTTTCCACGAGGGCAGGTGCCTGCAATCGGGTTTGTGATTAGAGTCCTTTCATGGACAGTTAGCAGAGTTTCGGGGCTTGCCCCGACAATTGCCAGGTCTCCGAACTCAAAAATGTACATGTAAGGGCTTGGATTAATTGCTCGAAGCTGCATATAAAGTTCAAAAGGCGACTGCTCGAGCGTAAACTCGCATTTTCTGGAAAGGACTGCCTGAAAAATATCTCCTGCAAAAATATGCTCTTTCGCCTGGACTACCGAGTCCTCAAACTTCTGCTTTCCGGCATTGCAGTCCGAAACAGGTAAGCCTGGAAAGATTGATCCGCCTGGTATTGCAACTTCTGCCGAGTTTCCCGAGAGTGCAGCTTCTTTGAGTATGGAATAGAGTTTTTCGGCTTCCAGAAGAGCTTTTTCATAGATTTCTCCGGCATCAGAACCCGGATTTACGAAAGGAGTGACCACAATATATATCTCTTCAGTTATATGATCAAAAACAAACGTTTTCGAAACCATCAGGTACTGGAGTTCTGGAATTTCGGACTCAAAGCCTTTTTTGACCCCTAACCAGCTATCGTAAATAGCATCATAAGCCGTATATCCTATGGCCCCGCCCAGGAAAGTCTGCCTGTCAAAACGTTTTGCGTTCAGGAGTCCCATCCCATTTCCAGGAGGAAAAACCAGGCGAAGAGCATCGAAACCATCTTTTCCCTCAGGAATTGGAGCCGTGAATTTTAAGTTTCTCAGTTCTGAGTTTTCTTTCTCCGGATTCTCCTCTATGGTTTCACACCCACAGGTATCTTTGATTTTCGACCGAGCTTCTTCAAAAAAAGGAGACGCATTTGGGTTAAGGAGTTCAAGGGAAATTTTCCTGTCGCTTATCCTAACTACGGCATCAGGATCATTTCCAACAAAAGAGTACCTTGCCTTAGTTTCCTGTTTTTCCACTGATTCCAGCAGGTACGAATAACCTGAGGTCCCTGAGGCCCGCAGGGCACGGTAAAGTTCAAGAGGAGAACATGTAATATTATCGATTCTTGCAAGGAGCTGGATAAAACCTGGCTGGCTTACTCCTGATGCAAGCTCATTGAATTCTTCTTTTCCAAGGTCAAAGGAAAGCATTGGCACACCTCACTTCTTCAATAAAACTTTTGATTTTTACGGCATCTTTTTTCCCGCAGGTCTCAACCCCGGATGCCGTGTCTACAGCATAAGGCGAAACAGCCTTGATTGCTTCCCGCACGTTTTCAGGCTTGAGCCCGCCTGCAAGGATAAGGGGAAGCCGCGTTTCTTCTAAGATTCGCCGGCTCAAAGTCCAGTCGTGCACACAACCTGTGCCTCCGGGCTTTTCGGACCTTGCCGTATCAAGCAGAATGGAATCTACAATGTCGGCTTCTTCCAGAAGACTGACCTCTTCAAGCAGGCTTGAGACAGAAGTCGGATTTCCGGAACCTTCGTTTGAAGCTTCTCCCTGTGCAGGTACGGACAGAGTTTTTATGATAGGGATGTCCGTTTTTTCTTTTATTATTTCAAGTTCAAGATGGGGCAGCCTGGAGTGGATCTGCACGATATCGGGTTTTATTTTTTTAATCAGACCCACGGCAGTATCCGCGTTTTCAGGCATGATAACCAGTACGGAACTCATAGTTTCAGGGACTCTGGACACAAGGTAGGCAGCAGTGTCGGAATCAAGCTTTCTTGGGCTCTCGACAGGAACTTCTGTAATAAACCCAACTGCATCGGCTCCGTAAAAGGCTGCAAGTTCGATATCTTCAGGGCTGCGGATCCCACAGATCTTTATTCTCGTTTTCACTTTCGCTGTCATGCCCTCTCTCCCGAGGCCGGGCTTAATATGGACGTTTTTGAGCGCATTGACATGCTTTTTCCCGAAAGACTTCCCTTGGTTTTCTGTCTAAACCCCGAAGTAAAAGTCTTGAACTGGTTGAATTTAACCATGACCTTTCCACTGTCAATGGCATCCTCGGCAATAGGAATTGCTTGCCTGATAGAACCTACTATCCCGCCCACATAAAGGGCGGCAGCCGCATTCAGGACTACAATGTCTCTTTTCGGCCCTTTCTGGCCCTTAAAAATGCACAGCAGGTCTCTTGCATTTTCTTTTGGAGTGCCGCCCTTTATATCCTCGGGATTTGCCTGCAGCATACCAAGATCTTCCGGGGTCAGCGTATAGGTTGAAACTTTGCCGTCTTTTAACTCCGCAACATAGGTTTCGCCCGTGTTGGTGATCTCATCCATTCCGTTTCCGTGCACAACAAGAGCATGCTCAGTCCCGAGTTCCGCAAGAGCACAGGCTATTGGTTCACAGAGTTTTTTATCAAAGACCCCTATCACCTGCCCTTTAGCACCTGCCGGGTTGGTCATGGGTCCCAGAATGTTGAAAACCGTGCGGACTCCGAGTTTTTTCCTTACCCCTGCAACTCTCTTCATAGCCGGGTGAAAAACCGGAGCAGCCATGAACCCTATTCCTATCTCTTCGATTGTTTGCCTGACAGCTTCGGGCTCCAGGTCAATTTTAATTCCCAGGGCTTCAAGCACATCCGAACTCCCTGACATTGAAGTGGCAGCCCGGTTTCCGTGCTTGGCTACAGGAACACCTGCTGCAGCAGTAACAATTGCGGCTGCAGTCGAGATATTGATTGTATTAAGGCCGTCTCCTCCTGTCCCACAGGTATCAACAAGCCTGAAAGATGTTTTGGGCCGGATCGTGTTTCCGGCTTTTTTCATTCCCCTTACAAAGCCTGCGATTTCTTCGGGCTTTTCACCCTTTGCCCTCAGAGCAAGCAGAAATCTCCCGATTTCCTCATCCTGTGCTGTACTCAGAATTTTATCTATTGCAGCTTCAGCTTCTTCGGGGCTCAGATCGTGCCCTTCTTCCAGCTTTTGAATGTATTTTTGCATTACTCCTCCCTCCTTTTAATCCTGATTTCTCCTTTTCCAATGTAATTCAAGATTCAAAATCTTCTCAACTGTTGACATTCTTGATTTTTCGGATTATTTCTCTTTAACTGGCTCTTCTGATTCCGGACCTTTTCCTTTAACTGGCTCTTCTGATCCCGGATTTGAGTTCCTTTGCAAGAGTTTCCAGCCTTTCGTTTACGTCTGTTCCTTCTTCTATAATCTTGACAAAAGCCGAGCCGACTATAACTGCATCTGCTCCGGCGTCTCTAACTTCTGCAGCCTGCTTTCCTGTTGAGATCCCAAATCCCACAGCCTTAGGAAGCCCGGTTTCTACTCTGGAAAGCAGCTCTCTGGTGGAGGATGAGACATCTTCCCTGGCTCCAGTGACCCCAAGCCTCGAGACAAGGTAAAGGAAACCTGAACCTCTTTCCAGGATTTTCTGGACTCTTCCCTCGGTTGTTGTGGGTGCAATGAGAAAGATAAGGTCAAGCCCGTGCTTTTCACAACTATTTTTCAGGTCAGCCGCTTCTTCTACCGGGATATCGGGTACTATCAGTCCACTTATTCCGGCATCTGCAGCCTTTTCCACAAATTTTTCCACTCCATACCTGAATACAGGGTTGTAATAGGTCATGCAGACAAGTGGAATCCCAACATCCAGGGTTTTAATAAGCTCAAAATAACGCTGTGTATCCATGCCTGCTGCAAGTGACCTCTGTCCTGCCACCTGGATTGTCGGGCCGTCCGCTACAGGGTCTGAAAAGGGGAAACCGAGTTCTATGATGTCCGCACCTCCGTTCACCAGAGCTTTTACAATCTCCCCGGTTTTTTCAGAGGACGGGTCTCCTGCCATTACGTAACAGATCAGGGCACCTTCCTTTTTCTCCCTGAGTTCTGAGAATTTTTCGGAAATTTTTTGCCTCTCCATTTTAGATCCCTCCTCTCAGGCTAAGGACGGTTTCCAGGTCCTTATCGCCTCTTCCAGACAGGTTTACAACCACTACATCTCCCAGTTCTCCGGCTTCTGAGGCTTTCTTCAGGTAAGCAAGGGCATGGGAAGATTCCAGTGCAGGAATTATTCCTTCATGCCTGCTCAGTTCATGGAAAGCTTCAAGTGCTTCATCATCAGTTGCATATCTGGCTGTAACCCTGCCGATTTCGGACAGGTAAGCCAGTTCAGGCCCTACCCCTGAGTAGTCAAGACCTGCGGAAACGGATTCGGATTCAAGGATCTGCCCGTTTTTATCCTGCAGTACTTTTGTTCTTGCACCGTGAAGGATACCTTCTTCTCCTGCACAGAGAGAGGCTGAGTGAAGGGCGGCTTTTTCCGTACATTTAAGGGCTTTTCCTCCGGCTTCGACAGCAATCAGTTTGACATCCTTATCCTCAATAAAGGGGTAGAAGATCCCCATTGCATTGCTTCCGCCGCCTGCACAGGCAATAATGGAATCAGGCATACGCCCTTCTTTTTGCAAAATCTGTTCCTTTACTTCCCGACCTATAACGCTCTGGAAATCCCTTACTATTACAGGATAAGGATGAGGTCCTACAACCGATCCTATGAGATAATGCGTGTTTTCTATGTTTGTGACCCAGTCCCTGAAAGCCTCGTTAATAGCATCCTTAAGGGTTTTTGAACCGGATTCCACGGGTACTACTTCAGTGCCCATGAGTTCCATGCGGTAAGCGTTCATCTGCTGACGTTTGACATCCCTGGCCCCCATGTAGACAACAGTTTCAAACCCGAGATTTGCCCCTGCCATAGCTGTTGCAGTCCCATGCTGTCCTGCACCGGTTTCGGCAATCAACCTGGTTTTTCCCATGTATTTTGCAAGCAGGGCCTGTCCTATTGCATTATTTAACTTGTGGGCCCCTCCATGCACAAGGTCTTCCCGTTTGAGGTAAATCCTTGACCCGTACTTTTTGCTCAGGTTCCGGGCAAAATAAAGAGGTGTTTCCCTGCCTGCAAAATCCCGCAGGTAATGATCAAGTTCGGCAAGGAATTCAGGGTCATCTTTATACCGCTCGTATCCCTCTTCCAGCTCTTCTAAGGCCGGCATGAGGACTTCTGGCACGTACTGCCCCCCATATTTCCCGTATTTTCCTTTTACCTGGCCTGTTTGCCCGTTTTTCAAATTTTTCTGCGAACCTGCGAGTTTATTTAAGTATGAGTCTTTTGCAGGAAATTCTGAAACTTTAGTTTCTGTCAATTCAATTACTCCCTTGTCTTTTTGATGAATCCTGTAACATAATTTTGATATCGTGTTTGTAAGCGTAGTTTTTGAATAAATTTTGAATAAACTTTGAATGAATTTTAAATGAATTAGAGTGGATTTTCCAACCTGTCCAGTCAGGCTAAAAGCTCCGAAAAGTCTGGAAAAACAGTTAATAACGCCAACCAGCGCCCTGGACGAATTCTTTCGTTTTATCAAAAACAGAAGCACTTTCCATAAGTGCGGAACCTATCAGCACGGCATCCGCGCCTGCCTGAATTACCCGTCTGACATCCTGTACGCTGTTCATCCCGCTTTCGCTTATTATAAGGTGCCTGGTTCCGTGATCAAGGTCACATTCCCGGATAATGGGAGCCAGCTCTTCTGTGGTTCCGAGGTTGATTTTAAGGGTCTCTAAGTCCCGGTTATTAATTCCTATAACTCTTGCATCGGTTTCCAGAGCTAAATCGAGTTCTTTCCTGTTGTGGACCTCTACCAGAGGCTCCACCCCTTTTTTAAGGGCAAGCTCAACAAAAGTCCCGAGTTCTTCTCCAAGGATACCTGCAATCAGAAGTACAAGATCACTTTGAGCTTCTTCAAGCTGCACCCTGTCAATAATGAAGTCTTTCCTCAGGACAGGCAAGCAGACCTTACTTCTAACTGAGTCCAGGTTTTCAAGTGATCCCCTGAACACACCAGGCTCGGTCAGAACTGAAACTGCAACAGCCCCGGCTTCTTCCATCTCCCATGCAAGCTCGGCAGCCGTTGCAGGTGGAATATCCCTGAAAGTCCTCCCTGGCGATGCGGGCTTGACCTCTGCAATTACAGGCACCCTACCATCGGCTTTTGCGTCTGCCACAGCCGAGATAAAGTCCCTTTTCTCAAATCCCATCTCCTGGCTTTCACTGGAGGTCTGCGGCCCAAGGGCCTGTATACGGGTTTTTGTTGTGTTGAGGATGTGAAGAATTGAAGCGTGCATTATTTATCACTAAAGTATATTTTTGTACATCAACGTCTAATGAAGTACTTTGTATAAAAAGGTTTTGGATAAGCACAATATAAACTGAAATTCTTATTTCGTAAAAGTCGCAAATCCTTGTACTCAGTTAAACATATTTTGGATTTTAAGAATGGAGTTTATTCCTTGCTCATTTTCAACGGTTCACTACTTCTCACTGGTTCACTACTTCTCACTGGTTCACTACTTCTCACTGGTTCACTACTTCTCACTTATTCAGAACAGGAAGAGAAAATCGCAAAAATAATTCTGTTTTGAAGGAACTGCTAATGTGTTTGATTTTCGTTTTTTACTCCATTGAGTAAGGAAAGTTAGGAATTATTCAAGTATAATATCCAAGGTATTTGTTGCCAAAAATCATTATTGAGATACTGAAATTACGGATCAATTTCTGAACTGCAAATTTGAAGTTATATTTTTTAATCATTTCTTAAAATTTAAATAAAAAACTTTATAAATTAGAATAGTTGTAAGTTACTAACATTTTTTTATATAAAGATGAAGCGAAATATAAAGGAGGAACTTAAAATAGAATATCGACACGCTAACAAATTTAGGATAACGTTACTATTTTTTATTATCTTTTTTCTGGGATTAATGAGTGCATCAGTTACGCACGCTGAAAGTTATAAGTTTGTTACCAAATGGGGTTCTTATGGTGATGGTGCTGGACAATTAAATCATCCACGTGCCATTGTTGCAACTTCATCTGGATATATTTATGTTGCCGATACAGACAATCATCGGGTTCAGGAATTTAATAACAATGGTAAATTCATTAATCAGTGGGGCTCTACTAATGATGTATCACTGGGGTATGTAATCGGTGTTGCTGTAGATTCTTCAGGTAACGTTTATGTTACTGATACTAACAATTGCATTGTGAAGTTTGACAAAAATGGTAATTTCATTACAAAATTTGGTTCTTATGGAAGTGGCAATGGACAGTTCAAAGATGTTCATGATTTTTGTTTAGATTCATCTGGCAATATTTATGTTGTCGATACGGGCAATAATCGAATTCAGAAGCTTGATAACAACGGAAATTACTTGATGCAGTGGGGTTCTTATGGCAGCAGTAATGGGCAATTCAAGAATCCCATTGATGTTGCCTTAGATTCTTCGGATAATGTTTATGTTGCTGACAAAGATAACCATTGCATTAAAAAGTTTGACAGTAGCGGCAATTATCTAATGCAATTCGGTAATTCTGGCAATGGCGATGGACAGTTTAATAACATTATAAGTGTTTTTGTTGACTCTTCTGGCGATATTTATGTTTTGGACAGAGGGAATACTCGCATTCAGAAGTTTGACAGTGACGGTAATTATCTAACACAGTGGGGTTCCTATGGGACAAATGATGGGCAATTCATAAACCCTGAAGATGTTGGTGTAGATTCTTCAGGCAATGTTTATGTTGCTGATGCTGACAACAATCGCATTCAGAAGTTTGCTCCAGTATATCCACCAGTAGCTAATTTTGTCAGCAATGTTACCACAGGCTATGCTCCCCTGACAGTAAAGTTTACTGACAAAAGTACAGGAACACCATTTTCCTGGACATGGAACTTTGGAGATGGAACTTCTTCAACGGTAAAGAATCCAACACATACATATTCAAAAGCAGGAAAATACACCGTAAAACTTACTGCAACCAATGAAGGGGGCAACAGTACTGCAACAAAAACAAATTATATAACTGTCAAAACGACTACTGTAAAACCTGTCGCCATGTTTTCTGCATCTCCAACCTCCGGGAAAGCGCCATTAACAGTAAAATTCACAGATAAAAGTACAGGAACGCCGACTAAATGGAAATGGACTTTTGGTGACGGAGCAACTTCAAGCAAACAGAATCCAACTTATAAGTATTCAAAAGCAGGAAAGTATACAGTGACACTTACGGTTACCAACGCAGCAGGTAGTAATACGATAACAAAAACGAATTATATAACAGTAGTAGCAAAACCTGTTGCTGCATTTTCTGCGTCACCAACCTCCGGAAAAGTTCCATTGAACGTTAAGTTTACTGACACAAGTACAGGAACGCCAACTAAATGGAAATGGACTTTTGGTGACGGAGCAACTTCAACAAAACAGAATCCAACTTATAAGTATTCA
>Ga0268360_1001630_pt1 | contig 21746 bp, 26 predicted proteins | sample BioMet11_FD_192465 | JGI IMG/M metagenome (GOLD analysis project Ga0268360, IMG submission 192465) | Sewage microbial communities from Oakland, California, United States - Biofuel 11 (Illumina Assembly) | ecosystem: Engineered > Wastewater > Sewage > Unclassified | place: USA: California... | reverse complement strand
TAATAATGGCAGTAAGCCATAATGATCAAGATGATAATGGCTTATAAAAACAGCATCAATATTACCTTCAATACCAGGATTGTACAGATTCAAATTGTCTTCTGAAGCTTTACTATCTAAAGGAAGCCCAATATCAATAAGAATCTTTGTAGTAGCAGTTGCAATTTCCACGCAACTGCCACCTATTTGATTTGTACCACGATGAATTGTAAGAGTCATTATACAGCATTTATTTTGATTTCACCATTGAATCCATCAGTTTCTGTTATTACAATTCGGTTATCATCTTCTTTTTTATAGAAAATACTTGCTAATTGAATTGTATCGTTCTCTATTTTTACTGATTTAGTATCAAAATCATCTAGCAAAGATTTTGCTTGATCTTTTAAGTTTTCAGGAACCATTAAAACTGCATAGAAAGTAATTCCACGGTTTAATCTATTCTTGCCAAATCCGAATATCTCAATCCATCTTTCGTTCGCTTTACTTTTACGTAATAATTCACGAATAGATACAGCGTAGTTCAGCACTTGTTCAATTCCATTGTTGTTTTTAAAATAATCCTTAGAAACTTTTAATTCTACAATAGCGATGTTAGTGCTAATTCCACGTCCAACTCTGGCTAGGATATCTATATTACCCATCCCTTTTTCACCTTTCCCATTTACAGGCGAAGCCATCTGAAATCTAAATTGACCGGCAATTTTTATTGGCTGTATATTTAGTAAGCTTTTGTTTTCAGATTTTGTTTTCTCAAATTCAGAAATAATTAAGGATTCATGCTTGTGTTCTTCTGAATGCAATTTATTTGTTTCAGTATTATCAAAGAACTTTCTAAACTTAGTACCGTCATCACTTTTCCAATTAAACCCATTAACTGGAAAGTTAGGGATATCTTTGAAATAATTTTCAACAGTGCCGCAGATCGTTATTTTATATGGCTTACAAACATCCATTGAGGCAATTTGTTGTCCCAAATACCGAAGAGATAGTAGAGGTATATTACTTGTTGCTTGTTTAATATTTATATACTTCTTTAAATTTTTAGGAAGATTTATTCGAAATTGACTATAATCTTTCTGCTGAATTTTCTCTGCATACGAATCAAATCGTTCAAATAGGTCTTCCTTATAAAACTCTGTTGTTAAGTCATTAACTAGATCTTGTAATTTTTTCATAGATTTTAATTTTTATAATTTAAACAAAAATAGAATTTTAGTCAACTCTATCCTAATTTTGTCATTATTATTATTGTAAAATATAACTTCACCAAAATAGAATCAATAATTTAATCAATCTTCTCCATTAATCAGCCAGTTTAAGTCCACATCCTGAAAAGTCTGATTTATTTTAATAATCATTTCTAATGAAGGGTTAATACGGTGATTTAAAACAAATAACAACTTACTCTTTTCAATACTGGTGATATTGCAGAAGTTATCAATTGTAAGACTGTTATCATTAATTAGTGTCTGTATACGATTCGCTATATTTTCCATAATTAGCTCTTGTGATGTACATGAAAATTTAATTGTTTTCCTCATTTTTAAGTTTCCTTTCCAATTTATTTTTTCAATCATTAGCTGAAGTGCAATTATTACAAAAAAGTTTTCATCATTAAAATCCCTGTTTACATTACTATTTTTTCTTCGATATTCACTCAGCAAATCATTAATTTCTTTAGCAGCTTGTTTATATTTTAAAGCCTCATTAGGCTCGATATTTAATAAATAGCTGTTTTTGCCAATCTGAATATGAATTTTATCATTTGCATTTTCATGTTTCATATTGTTTGCTTTTATAATGTTTAAGTATGTCACCAACAATGGTTTCTAATATTTTTAGAGAATGATAAATTGGCAATGCATTTTAATATAGGTATGATTACCATAAACCTTTTCTATTATAATACGAAGAACTTTTTTTCTATTTTCATTATTTTTTTATGATTGTTGAGAAAGTTTATACCAGAGAGGTGCGTTTTGAAAGTCTAAACATGATGTGATAATGTTTTATATAATGGTATTCGAAGATATCTGTGTTATGCTTTGTTTGATTGTATGTGTCTATTTATTTCTATAAATACCAAAAGGTTAAATATTTATAATAAGATTCTTTTATAATCTTTCCTATTGTGAAAATGAGATATACATCACGATTCGTAATAATTAATAAGTATTTTTGTGGAAAACAATAGCAATTTAAATTAGTATTATGCTATTTGTTATGAAGATTGCTAACAATTGTAAATAGTGGATAGATGCATATACTCCATATATCAGATACTCATAGCAAACATAATTTGTTGCAAACCTTACCACCTGCAGATATAATTGTACATTCAGGAGATATATCTTTAAATGGAACAGAGGATGAAATAATTGATTTTATTGAATGGTTTGATGCGTTACCATATAAATATAAAATATTCATAGCTGGTAATCATGATGACTATTTATTTAAAGCAAATCTGGAAGGCTTGAGCAGTAATTGCTTTTATTTGTGCAATTCGGAGATCACAATCAATGACGTTAAATTCTATGGATTACCTATGTTTATGGAAGACATAATATCTGGGGATTATATTCAAAACATAAATAAAATTCCATCAGATACCAATGTGTTAGTAACACATCAACCATCTTATGGCATTTTAGACTATTCTCGGAATAGAAATTATGGCGATCTTTATTTGCTACAAACCGTTTATATAATTCAACCACAATATCATCTTTTTGGGCATATTCATGATGCTTATGGCATTAAAAAGCATAATAATACCACATTCGTAAATTCTTCTATTCTTGATGAATCTTTTGAAATTGTTAACCAACCAATTTTATTGGAATATTATTAAGCTTATAAATATTGGATTTTTAGTTTCACCTTCATCCCTCACTCCCTCACCAATCAACCAATAATCCCTTGAGAACCAACAATAACCCCTAGGTGAGGGATACAAAACCATCCCTCACCAATCCCTCACTAACCCCGCCATCCCTCACCATTTTCGGAGCAAAATTCATAATTCAGCTATCTGTTTCCTGACATACTAAAAAATGTTTATATAAAGTTACAGTAAAATTTGTATGTATACATTTCAAATTATACTTTTGATAATAAATACAATAATGACTTGTATTACAAATAACTTAATAATAAATTGATATGGAAAATGTGGTTTTAATGAGAATGGCTAAAGAATCTCTGAGAGGTAAATGGGGATTGGCTATTGGAACTTTTTTGGTGTATGCTTTGATTGTTGGTGGTGGTTCTTTTAGTGGAATTGCAACTCTGATTGTTGGTGGTCCAATGACTCTTGGGTTGGCCCTTTTTTCATTATCTATAGCAAGAAATCAGGAAGCCCGGTTGGAACAACTGTTTAAGGGATTTAATAATTTTGGAACTTCATTGGGAGCCTATTTATTAATGATTATTTTTGTTTTATTGTGGACAATCTTGTTAATAATACCTGGAATTATTGCTGCTATATCTTATGCCATGACTTTTTTTATTATTGCTGATAATCCTTCTATCGGAAGCATGGAGGCTATTGATAAAAGTAAAAAGATGATGTATGGCTATAAATGGAAATTTTTCTGCCTGATTCTACGGTTCTTAGGATGGGCGATACTTTGTCTTTTTACATTAGGACTCGGTTTCTTTATTCTGAAGCCTTACATGGAAATTTCTTTTGCAAAATTCTACGATGATATAAAAGGTAGTCAAGAAGCTGAAGAAGCTTTAGCTACCGATATGTAATTTCTCTGTTTTGGGCTCAGTAAGCAATTTACTGAGCCCAAAATGTATAATATGATATAGCTAAAAGCCTCATTCTTTCAACTATTTTTACTTCTGAATAACGGATCGTTTTTTCTCTTCAGTTACTACTTCCTTTCGATTCTGATCCGCTGACCGTTTCTCACAACTTTAATACTTGTTTTACCTGCAAAATCGCTAAGCTGATTTACGGCCTGTGTTATCTCCATACATAACCAGACCTAATCAATTTTGCGGTTAATAGTAAGTAAGCCCGCAGCCGAGGGCTTATGGGACTGCATTCGAGGGCTTATAGTTAAACATTTGCACGTATAACTAATAATTTGTAGCTTTGTATCAATTAAAAATAAAAGTTATGAAAGGTGCAATTTATTCCAGAGTATCTACTGAAGATCAGGACTATAGTAAACAAACGAATGAACTAATAGACTATGCTAAAAGGAATGATATAGAGATAGTTTATACATTTGAAGAAAAGATTAGTGGCTTTAAAAATGACAGAGAAGAATTTGAGAAGCTAACACAGCTTACTAAAGATGATATTGATATTATTCTTGTATGGGAATTATCCAGATTAAGTAGAAGGTCTATTTTCTTACAGCAGCAAGTTAGAGAATTTGCAGATAAAGGTATATGTATCTATTCTAAAAAAGAAAACTTATATACTCTCAACGAAGATGGCTCTGACAATAAGAGTTCAATGTTTACTATTGGCATCATATCAATGGTAGCAGAACAGGAAGTAGCCACATTAAAGGAAAGAACTATTTCATCTAAAAGAAATAAGATTTTAAATCAAGGTTATAGCTATACTTATGCAGCACCTTATGGTTATGATTATAATAAAGAAGCAAAAAAACTATCTATTAATGAGGAAGAAGCTGAAGTAGTAAAGAGAATCTTTCAACTTTGCACTGATGGGTATTCTACATATAGAATCCCTGTTATATTAAATAGTGAAGGTCTTAAAACAAAAGGTGGTATAAACTGGACAGTATCAACAATATCTTCCTTACTTACTAATACCGTTTATAAAGGTGTGGGTAAGCTTAGATTAAAAAGTGCTGAGCCCAAAAAAGGAAAGAAATATAGAAAAATATTAGAATTTACAACAGTGGAAGCACCAGCTATTATTTCTGCTGAAGTATATGATTTGGCGATTACTAAAATGAAAGAAAGAACTATAAGAAGTAATAGCAAAGGTACTAAACATTTCCAATTATTAAGAGGATTAATAAAGTGTCCATATTGTAAAATCTCTTATACTTATTCTCCTTTTAAAAGTGTTTATTGCTGCCACGATAGATATGTAAAGGCTTCAAATAAACCTATTGAATGTAAATCTAAGTCTATTAAGAGTCATAAAATTGAATATATTATCTGGGAAACAGTAAAAGTATTATATCATAAAGAATTGGCTGCAAATAAAACACAAGAAAATATAAAGCCTTTAAGAGAAGAAATTGAAGAACTTAAAAATAAGATAGCAGGTCTGGAAAAGAAAGAGGCAGAATTAACAGGTGAAGCTAATCTAATTGTTAATGCAGCTATTGATATTAAAAAACAGTTCCCTAATCTACCAAATCTTTATACTGATAAACTAAAGGAAGTAGATACTATTAATAAAGAAGCAGGTAAATATTTACAGGAAAAAGAGACTATCTTAAAAAAGATAAGTTCAAAAGAAAATCAAATAAAAGCTATTGAATCTATTGAAGATGTTAATGCTATAGTTAATACAATAACAGATGATACTGAAAAATATGATCTAATTCATAAAGTAATTGATAACATAGTTATATACAATGAAGACCGTATATCTTCTATAATAATTGTAACATTCCAAACTGGGCAGGTTATTTATATTGGTTACTATTCATCTAAGAAGTATGATTACTACACAATCTTTTATAATTCCAATGATGTGTATTTTGATACTGAAAAGAAGAAGGGATATATTAAGGAGAATACTATATCTGGATTTAGTCTATCTGTAGAAACTAAAGAATATTCTATTACAGATTTTTTAAAACAGTTTGATACTCCAGAAAATAGATATTATTTCTAAAAATATGACCTATTAGTAAATATATTTTTTACTTTTGCAAAGAACATATAAAAAAGTAAGTACTATGGGATTATTTATATTTATTCTTGTTGTAGTCTTAGGTATCACATTATTTATTCGTAAATACAATAAACAAGATGCAAAATTAGTTGATAGTAATCAAAAAGAAGAAGTTGAAAATATTTCCAAAAATACAATTGATGATGATATATCTTATTATATAAGCAATAACTATAAAGTATTTGGTTTATCTCCTCGTATAGGGTTTAGCTGTTATGAGCTAAAAGGTGTAAATTTTAGAAATCTAAGTTTTGCAGAATTAGGACAATTTAAAGGAGGATATGCTATTGCTGAAACAGATAATGAATATGATAAATGTGCAGTAGCAATTTACAATGATAAAAATACACACGTAGGTTACTTACCTAAAGGTAACAAAAAAACGTATAATTACATACTAGACAATAGTGGTAAAGTAGAAGCTTATGGTGTTATTGGATACAAAGAAGGTTATAATGGAGGAGATGGTATTTTTTATGGCTCTGTATGTGTAAAAACAGGATTATCAGCTAAAGAGAAACGAGAGCTACAAAAGAATAATAAAGTAAAAGAAGAAACAGAAAAGCCTACCTAGAATAAACGAAGTAGGCTTTATGGCTTGTAGTTTATACAATGTTATGGATCATTTTTTATTTTACATTAGAAGCAGATGGCTTATTATCGCCAGCATCTATAAGTACTATGTTTTCTGAATTGTTTAGCTCAAGATCGTTAAGAGTTTGATTAATTTTAAGAAGCTCTACCGCATTAAAGTAAAGAATAACAGTTATACTTTTACTTGTACCACTAGCTTTTTTATATATTTCAACTTGATTTTTTAGGTTCATTTTTAGTTTTGAGTTTGATGCCAATTTAAACTCTACCAATGATTTATTACTAGAACCATTTGAAATAGAATAATCAACAGGGCCACGTCCATTGTTAACTTCTCTATTTACATCCATTGGTGATTCAAACCAAGTAAAACGATAAATTAGTTGTAAATCTGCTTCTTTTTTTATCGGTATTCCTTTATGATAAAATATACGGTATCCATCTTTATTTTCTATTACATCTTTCATAAATAGAACCCGTTTCATAGCTTCTTCATAAGAAGATAATGGGAGCATAGAGTAAAAATTCGTTTGTTTTAATAAATCAACCAGAAATTGGATGTTATTTTTAAATATTGTCTCTACTTTATTAACATTCTCTTTTGAAAGATTTATAGCTCCTTCTTTATTCTCCTCTTTAGACTTAATGTAATAATTTAGAATTTCAGGGTATTGTTGTATTGTATCAGAAGCAGCTTTTGCCTTTTCCCTTTGGTTAGGCTCTTTCATCCTTTTATTATTACCTTTACCAATTATTACTGGTGCAGGCAGATGCTTCCTGTAAAAATTATTAATTTCACTTCTTAATTGTTCATTAGGAATAGTCCCGCAAATATCTAAAAAATTCCCTTTTAAATCATAACTATTAATCCAATTCTCATCTTTAGTAAGTATATCCTTAGGTGTTAGAATAATATGATCATTATTGTAATAAGGCAAAGTAAAAATTTGAGGACACCACCTCTCAAGTTTATAGTCAAAATAAACTTTATCTACATTTACTTTTCTTGTTTGTTCCTTTTTTAAATATTTCAATGCAAAAGTTTGTGTATAATTTAATAAGAATGATTTGATAAGATTACACGAAAAATCACTTATATTATCTCTACCAACTCCTAGTTGAAATAGTCCAACTTTCTCAATATGAGAAGTTGTTGTGATTATTTCATTATTTAAATCATTATAAACTTTATGCATATTTGAAGACATTGTTTCTCCAAATTTCATACCCAACCCACTACCTTTATTCCCAGAAATACTATATCCAAGCCAATTTTGTTTCACTTCTGAAAATTTATACCAAGACATAATGTTTGCTTTCGTTATTTTACCTTGTTCTGATTTAACTTTTAAGAAAGTCAAATATTTTAAGATGCTATTGTGTAACTCAAGATATTCATTTTTCTTACTACTGTAAAGTAAAAAAGGATCAATAAACAGAGGTAAATCACATATAAGTGAAATATTAAATGCCCCATAATTCTCAAAATCGCTTTCACGAACTTTAAAATAATCTATAAAATAAGCCATAACTATTGTATTTATTTGTTTGTTTTTCAAAAATAGCTATTTATTTACATTTATTGTGAGATATTATTTTTTTAACATTTAAAATGTTGATAATTATGTATTATACTCTAATTTAAATGTGATTTACATCATATACCATTCTTTATAATAAATATTTGTGCTTTATTCGTTGGTATCATTCAAACACATTTATCTATTTTTTCTGTCTCTACTGCTGTAGTTTTGTTACAGTGTAAATAATCCACTGAAGCTGTATTAACTATATTACCAGTACTATATCAATAAACAATATCTTCACCAAAGAAATTTATATAGTAAGCTAAATCACAGCCATTATCTTCTTTAGCTTTTAATAAAGCTTTTAATTTACTATCTTCTATAAGATGAGTATCATAATCTTTGTATTTAATATCCCTGCATTTTATTTCAGCTACTATCTTTTTACCTTTATAAGTGAAATAGTAATCTACTGGATCAAATTTATCTGTTGTTGGTTGTTGGTCTGTTGCTCCTATTTGGTCTAGGAATGATTTTAATAAGGTTCTGCCTTTATTTTCTAATTCTTGAAAGTTATCCATTGGTAGGTTAGTTATTTTGATTAGTTAATTCATCTATTGCTTTGTTAATTCTTTAGCTACTCAATCAATTACTACTTTTATAGTTATTCACATAAAATAAAAGCCAATTATATCAATGATAGCCAGTAAAATAATTAAAAATGTAATCATAATATTAAGTTTTATAAGGTTATTTCTCAGGTATCTGTATTGGTAGATTTATATGGAACACCAGTTAATAGCCAGTAAGACCAGCTTTTTAAATCCTCTATCTCTTTAAAATCTTTGCTTTTTGCACTTAAATAGATAGCTTCATACTTTGAAAGTGGAATATTGTTTATCTTTTTAGTGTTTATAATGCTTTCCAAACTATCAAAAATGGTTTGTACTTCCTTAGGAATTTTATTAGGTTCATCTATTATCAATGATTCAACTTTGAGTATTCAGCCATTATCTGTTATTTCCAATAAATCTTTTGCTATTAATTCTTCATTATACTTCTTAATCGTTGCTTTACCCATTTTAAGCATCTTTTCAAGTTCATTTACTGATCTGCTTATTATGTATGAATGAGGCTCTGTAACACTAAATAGTTTAATAATATAACCTTTTAATTTTATTGGTAAATCTAGACTTATAAGTGTTTTACTTATTCTTCTGTACTTTGTTGGTATTGGCTCTTTAAATGTATAGGTGTTTCTTGTAACCTTATTGCCGTTTTTATAAGATTTTCCATCTGCTGTTACTACTTTTACTTCTGTGCTTTCTCTTAGTCTATCAGTAAATGATTTGCTTTTATTGTTGCCATTATAAGCCGTAACTTTTTCACCCACAAAATCAGCTAATTGATCTAAAGTTGTATCTGTTTTTAATTCTCTATCTGTAGTAAGTGATAAAATAAACAGCCTATAAACATCTGAGCAGCCAAAATGCTCTATTAATGAATTATTCATTATTGTATAGCTTTTAAAAGGAAGATTCTTTTGTTTCATTATATGGCTTACGCTCTTTATAGGTTATTATTTCTGTATCTGGAGAAATTTTATCTTTTGTAATTTCACATATATATCTGTTATTTCTTAGCCAATTAATTTTAGTAGTACTTAGGAGATTAACTTTTCTAATTGTACTTAGTTTGTCATAAACTTTATTTTCATATAGTCACATAAATGTTATTATTGGGAATTTGAAAAAATATATTCATCTGATAGAACCCGAAAGGGTTCTGAAGATACTTAAGGAATGTAGTATAGGAATGTAGAGTACTAAGAAATAATCTTACTTTGGAGATAGGAAAAAAACTTTTGTCGGCAAAAATAAAACCAGATCTTTTATCTGGCTTTATTTCGGTAAAAATCAATCTTATAAAGTAACTTTATCTATAATAGCAAATTGAGATAAATATTTAGTTATAGTCTTTTCTTTATTTCTGATACTACAAAGGTAGTAAATTTATTCGACATAAATTCCTAAAAGACTAAAAAACTTTAAATAGACTACCGAGGTAGCTCTGAGTTTGATATTTGGGGTTTTGGCACTGGGTACAACTGAATATAATAAAGTGAGATCTAATTCAATATTAAACACAAATTATTCCAATATTGAATTAAATTTCGGTTGCAATAATCTATATTTGTAAATCACAATTAATTATGAGTAATGAAACAGTTCTTTATAAAATGGAAATATTGGCTTATAATAGGAATAATAGTACTCATACTCTTAATAAACTACTATACAAATATTGCCAACTTTTTCTTTCTTAGCAGTAATAATAATCCTTATGGAGAACTCCTTAAAGTTCTTATTACCGCTATAGGTGGTATTTGTGTAATTTATGGTTTATGGCTTAATAATAAAAGAATAGGCGAACAAACTAGACAGAATAACCTTACTGATAAAAGTAATAATGATAAGCGATTTGGCGAAGCCGTCTCTTATCTTAATAGTGATAATGTTGGGATTGCTATTGGTGGAGTTTACACATTAAATCAATTGGCTTTAGAGGATGAAAGATACAGAAAAATTGTTTGCAATATTTTTTGTCAGTATCTATCAAGAACTACAAAAGATAATTATACGAAAGAACGTTATCAAGTTAACAAAGTAATTATTGATTTACTATTTAGACGGTTTAATTCAATTGTTGATTCTGATGATGAAGATTTTGATATAGAGAATGCATATTTTGTGGGTGTTACTATTGAAGATACAAAAGGGGTTAGGTTTAGATATTCTGTTTTTGAAGAATGCTCCATAGAATGTTATGAGTTAACCATCTTTGAACACTCAGCTATATTATCTTCATTTATTAGCCTATATGATCATATAGGACTTGGTTCTTCATTAATAAAAGATACTGTAATAGAATCTTACAAAGCCCATTCTTCAAGAATAACTATTGAAGAAGGTGAAATAGAACGAGTTAAGATATTGGCAGAGCACGAAATAAACAAGATGCTTATAAGGGAGAATAGAATTAATGATCTTTATATAACTGCTGGTTTATGTATGAATGGAACTCTTGCTTTAAAATACAAATCAGATATAACAATAAATTGTCCAGATGTTGATAATTTATTAATTAGAGGGGATACTAGCCTAGTCAAAATAGACAAATCTTCACCTTATGATGTGTAAGGTGTATTATGTTCTTTCTGGTGACATTCCTTACAAACACTCTGGAGATTGTTATAATTATATGCTTTCTCCAGTCTTTTTAAGCCTTCGTAGTTCATAAACGAATCTAGATGGTGTACATCTTCGGCGGGCTTAATAATTCCTTTAGCTAAACAGACTTCACAAAGCGGTTGCTCTAGTAGTTTTGCATCTCTTAATTTCCTTCATCTGGAAGTATTATATACTTCCTGTCTCTCCTTTCTTTTATTGGAATTATTATTCTGTTTCTTTGCTTTCTTCAGTGTTGGCATCTTCTAAGTAGATTTGATGTTTATAAAGTTCTTTCTGATCTTGTTTTATCTGGAAGTTTACCATCTTTAGGCGATAATCTATATAGTCCAACACTTGCTTTTCATCTATTTCAGATAGTTCTTCCATCACTTTTACAAGTGTATTGTGGAATATATCTTCTGAGGTTTGACACATAGACAACTTAGATTTGTCTTTTACATACTTAGATCATAGCTTAGTATAGTTCTTTTCAATGATAGCAGATACATCTTTATTAATTGTAGCTTTATTGCTGCTTATTTTCCTGATTTTAGGAGCTTGTTCTTTATCTGGGTACAGAATATTAAGTAACGCTGATTCTGTAGTGTTTCATTGTTTACAAGTACTTTCTATTCCATTATCATAGATATATTGTAGCAGTGTTTCTTTAGTTGGTTTTTGTTTCTTCATAGTATTTGTCTAATAGTTCATTATTCTTATTAAAAAAGTCATTCATTATCAATCTAACTAGTTTAGCTTTATCTACTTTGGTTGCTTTATGAAGTATATCTAAATTTTGGTTTAAATCATTATCTAATCTTACTGTGATACGTGTTTGCATTGATGTTAATTTCATAGTTTAGATGCTTTAGGTTACTTGTAAAGATACAAAAAATGCACCATAAAAATTAACAAATTGGGTGAAAAATTAAATTATTAGATTGAGATTCATATCTTTGTATGTAATTTAAACTTGAAGTGATATGAAGAAACTTTTAGGCTGGTTAATGAGTAATTTATTACTCATTTTAATCTTTGTTGTCTTTATAATAGCTGTAATAATGATAGTGCTATATTTTGTAACTTTAATTGGTTATGATAATGTTATACACTTTAAATGGGAATTTTCTAAAGAATCAACAGACTGGGGATATTTTGGTAGTTATTTTGCTTCAATAACAGGTTTATTAGCTTTTGCAGGTGTATTATATACTATTAAAATCTCAAATGAAAATAATAGAGCAAGCGAAGAAAGGGGAACCTTCTTTAAAATGCTGGAATTATACCAAAAACAATTTGATGCAGTAACTTGTAATGGAAAGAAAAGCATTGAAGCATTTGAATTATATGGAAAAAAGGCAAATGATGATTTAATATTATATGTTACACTAAATAGACTAAAAAAAATTGAGAATAATGAATTTCAAGTTGAGACTAATGAGTCTGAGGCTATAAATGGATTTAAAAATACACTAATTAATTCAAATGTAGATATTAGTGTTAGAAAATTGGAACAAGATATTAATGGGGGAACTTTTGATGAATATATGGGTTGCTTAAATGATGCTAAAGAATATTTTGATTCTTTAACTGGAAATATGAAGGATGAAGAAAGATCTCAAGCTATGGGATATGTGGGTAATCTCATTCATAAAGAAAATGGACATTTTTTAGGACAATATTGTAGAACAATAAATAACTTATTACAACTCATTTCTAATTTCAAGGAGTCTAAAACATACTATGAAATATTCAAAGATCAACTCTCAAGATATGAACTTTTAATACTTTTATATAGTGCTTTAAGCAAACAATCTAAACTCACTGATGTCATACTGCTTAAAAATAATTATATTTTTGAGAATCTACCTATAGAAGATATTATTTTCATTTATCCCAAAGTAAAAGATAAATGGGACATAATCCACAAGATGACTATTAATGGTATTCTAAAGAGCAAAATTAAATATCTAACCAACGAAGAAAATATAAAGAGTAAAGCAAACAGTTATATTGATGAAGTTTGGGCAGCCATTAAATAGGTTTCATATTAGAAATGATAAAAAGTTTTTAATATGGCAAAATATGCAATACCAGAGGATATAGAGAATGATGCTGCTGAATATATGACAGATGTACTATCTGAACTAGAAAACAGAGGTATTTTAGAAGAAGTAGACAGTGCAGCCTTAACTATGTTAGCACGTAATTATTCAATGTTTATTAAGGCTTCTAAGCAGTTAGAAATAGATGGTCTGACTGTTTTAAGTGACAGAGGTAATATAGCACCACACCCACTTATAAAGGTAGCTAAAGATGCACAAACGCAAGCAATGAAAGTAATGCTGGAATTTGGTTTAACGGCTAAATCCAGAACTAAACTACCAAAGAAGGATAATGAAGATACTGAACCTTCACCTTTTGAGCAGTTTATAAAGGAAGGAAAGGAAGTTAGATAAGATGAAATTTTACTATGATTACTGTAGTAAAGTTCTTAATGATGAAATAACAACAGGTGAAACTATAAAGCTTGCTTGTAAGAGATTCCAGAGTGATCTTAAAAGGGATGATCTGGAGTTTAGAGAAGATAAAGTAGACAGAGCAATAGCATTTATAAGCACACTCAAACACTTCACTGGTAAGCATTCAGGCAAGCCCTTTATTCTGGAAGGCTGACAGCAGTTTATAATAGCAAACATTATAGGTTTTTACTGAAAATCTACAGGAACTAGACGTTTTACCAGTTCTTACATTGAAGTTAGTAGGAAACAAGGTAAAACAGCTTTAGCTGCTGCTTTGTGCTTATACTACTTAATAGCTGACGGTGAAGATGGTGCTGAAGTTCTTTTAGCTGCAAACAGTAAAGAACAGGCAAAGATAGCCTTTGATATGTGTAGTAACTTTGTTAAAGGACTTGATTCTAAAGCCAAATATTTAACTCCTTACAGAGCAGATATTTTATTCAGAAGTACAAACAGTAAACTAAAAGTATTAGCTGCTGATGATAGTAAGCTGGATGGCTTTAATGCTTCATTTGGTCTACTGGATGAATACCACGCTGCACCAAACAGCAAAGTAAGAGACGTTATAAAGTCTAGTATGGGAATGCGTGAAAATCCCCACCTTTGTACTATTACTACTGCTGGATTTGATAAAACACTTCCTTGTTATCAATTAAGAACTGTAGCTATAGAGGTTTTGAATGAGCTAAAAACAGATGATGAAATGTTTATAGCCATTTATTCATTAGATACTGAAGATGACTGAAGAGATGAAAAGAACTGAATAAAGTGTGCTCCTAACTTAGATATTACTGTTACCACCAAATACATTAAAGGACAGGTACAGCAAGCTATAAACAATCCTTCTGATGAAGTAGGTGTAAAGACTAAAACACTAAACTTATGGTGTGATTCTTCTAATGTATGACTACCAGATGAATATATAGTAAGATCCAGTAAGCAGATTAATCTTTCTGACTTTAAAGATGAAACTTGTTACATAGGAGTAGATTTAGGAGCTACATCTGACTTAACAGCAGTAGCCTATTTACTAGTAAAGGATGATAAGTATTACTTCAAAGTACACTATTATCTTCCAGAATCTGCTTTAAAAGAAAAGGTAGATAAAGAGCTTTACAAGTTATGGAAACAGCAGGGATTACTAACTATTACCAGTGGTAATGTTACAGACTATGACTATATTACTACTGATATGCTTAAATACTCTGAGATAGTTAATATTACTTCTGTAGGGTATGACAAATACAATGCAACACAATGAGCTATAAATGCAACTTCAGAAGGTTTACCACTGGAAGAATACAGCCAGTCACTAGCCAATTTTAATAAACCTACCAGAGAGCTGGAGAGACTTATTTTATCAGGAAAAGCTGTAATAGATAACAATGAGATTAACAGATTCTGTTTTAGAAATGTAGTACTGAAATCAGATCACAATGGCAACTGTAAACCAGATAAAAGTGTGAACAAAAAGAAGATTGACGGTACTATAGCAATTATACAGGCTTTAGGAATGTATTTAGAAAAGCCACATTATTCAAATGACATATACACAATTTAAAGATGAACTGATTTAAAAGGAAAAAACCATAACATATAGAAGAAAGAGGTAATATTTTTGATTCTCTTATGTATAATTCCAATGGTGGTTATACAACCAATAAAGCAATGTTACTATCTGCTGTTTACAGGTGCGTAAATGTAATCAGTGATTCAGTAGCACAATTACCATTAGAACCATACTTAATAGATGCTTCTGGTTACAAAACAAAATATGTAGCACATCCTACTTACTACTTACTGAATAAAGAACCAAATAACAGAATGACTAGATTTATATTCATTCAGGCACTAGTAGCCAGTGTTCTTTTAAAGGGTAATGGTTATGCTTATATAGAAAGAGATAAACAAGGCAATGCTATAGCCTTGCAATTTATAGACAGCACTTATGTTACAGTGGTTACTACTGATAAGACAAATAAACTGATGTATTCCATTACAGGTTTTAATAGTTTGATAGAACCTATTAATATGATTCATATACTAAACTTTACTTATGATGGTATTAATGGGATTAGTACACTGGAACACGCCAAACAAACATTAGGTTTATCTACAGATTCAGAAAGTCACGCTGCTGGCTTCTTTAAAGGTGGTGCTAATTTAGCTGGAATCTTAAAAGTACAATCCACACTTACAGGTAAACAGAAAACAGAATTAAAGACCAGTTGGCAAACAGCCTTTTCTCCTTCTACTGGAACACCTAATGGGGTTGCTGTTTTAGAAGGAAATATGGACTTTCAGCCAATAACAGTAAGTCCAGCAGATGCACAACTATTAGAAACGAGGGAATTTAATGTAATTGATGTTTGCAGGTTCTTTGGTGTTTCACCAGTTAAAGCATTTGACCTTACTAAATCCAGCTATTCAACTGTAGAAGCTACTCAACTGGCATTCCTTACAGATACACTTTCACCACTTTTAGAAAAGATAGAGCTGGAATTTGAACGCAAACTTTATAAGCCATCTGAAAAAAATAACATAGATGTAAAGTTTGACACTTCAGCTTTATTGAGAGCTGATAAAGCTAGTTTGGCTGAATACTATAACAAGTTATTCCAGATAGGTGTAATTACTCCTAACGAGATCAGAAAAGCACTTGATTTACCAGCTTTACCAGATGGTAATGAAAGCTTTGTACAGGTAAATGTAACCACATTAAAGAATGCAATTAAAGAAAAAAATGAAGGAAATTAGAAACAGTAGCTGAGAAGTAAGAGCCAAAGAAGATAGCAGAACTGTAGAAGGTTATGCTTTGGTCTTTAATAAGGAATCCAGAGATTTAGGGGGATTTACTGAAGTTATAGAACCAGAAGCAATAGAAGGTATTCTGGATAAATCAGATATACTATGCTTACTTAATCACAACGAAGAAAGAGGTGTATTAGCCAGGTCAAAGTTTGGAAACGGTTCTTTGCAGTTAGAAGTAGATAGTACTGGATTAAAGTACAGATTTGAAGCACCTGCAACAGCTTTAGGTGATGAACTATTAGAAGGATTAAAGAGAGGTGATATTAGTACTTCTTCATTTGCTTTCACTATTGAGAATGATAAATGGGAAAAGAGAAGTGATGGAAGCTATTTAAGAAAGATCACAAAGTTTAAAGAGTTGTTTGATGTTTCACCAGTTTACAAAGAAGCTTATCCAGATACTTCTGTAGCTCTTAGAAAGATACAGGATTTAGATAAAGATAACTTAGAAGAATATTTTAAAAGCCTTAAAAACAGGATTAACTAATGAACACACTGGAACTTTTAGACAAGAAAGACCAACTAAAGAAAAGAGCACAGGAAATAGTATTAGGTGCTGAGAAAGAGACAAGAAAACTGAATGATGCAGAGAATAATGAATTTGATAGCATTACTAATCAGTTGGCAGAGATTGATAACCAGATAAGATCTATTGAAGAAGAAAACAAACGTAACCTTAACAACGTAACTAAACAAACTAAAACTATGAAAGAGAATTTTTCATTACTTAGAGCTATCAATGATGTAGCTAATAACAGACAATTAGACGAAAGAGCACAAGAAGTAATTAATGCAGGTATTGCAGAATTTAGAAAGTCTGGACAAAATTATGCAGGTCAAATAGTTTTGCCTGTAGAAGAAAGAGCTACTGTTTCTGCAACTGTAGCAACTGCTGGAGAAGAAATAGTAGCAGAAGATAAATTGGGAATCTTAGAACCATTAAGAGCTAACTTGGTAATGGTACAAGCTGGTGCTTCATATCTTTCAGGATTAACTGGTAATGTATCTATTCCTGCTTATTCAGGCAGTAATGTAGCGTGAGCTGGTGAAACTGCTGGAGCTTCAGATGGTGCTGGTGCTTTCAGTGAAGTAACCTTAGAACCTAAAAGACTTACTGCTTATATTGATGTATCAAAACAATTCCTTATTCAGGATTCTTTAAGTGCAGAAGAAATGCTTAAAAGAGATATTGTTAATGCAATCTCGAATAAATTGGAAGCAACTGTATTAGGTTCAGAAGCAGCAACAAGTACACAACCAGCAGGACTATTAAACGGTGTTACAGCTTCTACTACAGATGTAACTTATAAAGATATTGTTTCAATGGAAACAGCTTTAGAGTCTGCAAACGTAAAAGGAAACAAAGTATTTATAGTTTCTCCATCTGCTAAAGGCACATTAAAGACTACTCTTAAAGCTACTGGTGTATCTGGTTATTTGATGGAAGGAAACGAAGTAAACGGTTACAATACTCTTTGTACTTCTGCTGTACCTTCTAAAGGTGTAGTATTTGGATGCTTTGAAGATTATGTAATAGGTCAATGGGGAGGAATTGATTTAACTGTAGATCCTTATACACAAGCAGCTAATGGTAAAGTAAGACTTGTTATCAATGCTTACTTTGATGCAAAACCACGTAGAACTGAATCTTTCCAGAAAGCAATCTTAAAGTAATCTAAGCAATGAATTATATTACACTGGAACAGGCGAAACAGCACTTACTGGTGGATATAGATTTTAAGGCAGATGATTTGTATATATTGGATTTAATTACTGTAGCAGAAGATACAGTGAAGCAACATCTGAATGTTATATCATTAAGTGATTTAGAAGTGGGTGGTGAATTGCCACCTGCTATAATTCACGCTATGTTACTAATGATTGGTAATCTTTATGCAAACAGAGAACCAGTTGCATTTACTACAGTAGCAAAAATTCCTTTATCTTATGAGTATCTGCTGGGATTATATAAACACTATAGCGTAAAGTAAGTATGAGAGCAGGTTTAATGAGAGAAACAATAACTATTCAAAAGCTGACAGCTACAAAAGATTCTTATGGGGCAAATACTTCTTTATGAGTGGATAAATTCACTACCAGAGCACAAGTAACCACCAATTCAGGAAACAGGCTAAATCAGAATAATGAAATGATCCATACCTACAATGTAACCTTTACTATTAGGCTTTATCACAATGTGGAAGAAGCAGACAGGATTATTTATAATGGCAGGAAATACAGAATAATCTCTATTAATAAAGAGCTGTATAAACAGGCTATAACAATTATAGGAGAACTAATAAATGAGTAATCAGGGTTTAGAAGTAGAGACTAAAGATGTGCTGAATATGTTTGCTGATCTTACAGGTAAAGAACAAAAAAAGGTATATAGAAATGCTTTAAGAATAGCAGCCAGAATATTAGTAAAAGAGGCTAAACAGCAATTAAGAGGCGTCATTGGCAGCAAGATTAATAGTAAAAACAAGTGGAACGGCAAGACTTTAGGTAGTGGTATTAAACTAAAACTGGACAAGGAAGCTACAGAAGCTAAGGTTCATATTATGGGAGACTTCAGGTTAAAGTTCTTTGAGAAAGGAACAAAAAACAGAACTCTCAGAAAAAATGGAGCTAACAGAGGTGCAATGACAGCACACTATTTTTTTAGAACTGCTAAATCTGATAAAGAAAATGAAATCTTTAATTCACTTGATAAGATTATTTCAGAATCAATTAATAGAGTAGCTAATAAGTAATAATATGAGTTTACAAATTGGGAAAGCTATCTATGATATATTACATAGTAATACTGAAATAGTAGCAAAATTACAGGATAAGATTTTCCCTTTGATAGTAGATAATACTACAACTTTTCCTTTTATTGTTTATAAGAGAACAGGAATCACACCAGCTTATACAAAAGATAGATTTTCTTCTAATGATACTGTTACGGTAGATATTATAGTAGCTTCTGAAGTCTATTATGAAAGTGTTGAAATAGCTGATCTGGTACGTCTGGCTTTAGAAGGGAAAAGGGGAACATATTCCAATATATGAATAGAAGATATAAGAATCATTTCAGCAGATGAAGATTTTATAGAAGATACATTTATTCAAACAATTACATTTAATATAATAACAAATGGCAAATACAATAGTTAGAGGTTCAGACCTGATGCTTTTTTATAATGGAAAGTCATTAGCTTATGCAACCAGCCACAAACTTTCTTTATCTGGTGAAGCTAAAGAAATATCAAGTAAAGATAGTGGAGAATGGACTGATAAGATGATTGGAAAATTAAGCTGAAATATCACTTCTGAAAACCTGTTTACAGAAACAGACTATACTTCTATGGTTGATTTGTGGATGGCAAGACAATCAATAGATGTTATTTTTTCAGTTAAAGATCCTACAGCAACTACTATTCCTGAAGGTGGATGGACACCCAAAGCAGCATCTGGTTTTAAAGGGAAAGTAGTAATCACTCAGATAGAAGCCAACGCTTCAGATAATGAAAATGCAACCTATTCCATTACTCTGGAAGGTACAGGTGCATTAACTAAGATTACTGCATAATCAGATAAATAGAATGAAATTAAGGGAAAGCTTTGGCTATAGCTGATAGCTTTCCCTTTTTAATTAATGATACTATGGAACTTACAATCAAAGACAAACAATATACAATTAAATATACCTTAAGGGCACTGTTTATCTATGAACAGATTACAGGAAAAGCTTTTAAACTTGAAACACTTACAGATCAGTATCTCTTTTCTTATTCTCTCATTCTGGCTAATATTCCTGACATTGAAATGAGTTTTGATGATTTTATAACAGAATGTGATCTGAATCCAGAACTGATAACGAGTATGCAGCAGTTTATTGCTAAAGAAGCAGAGAAGCAGGCAGTATATGTAAAGGATAAAACGGATTCAAAAAAAAAGAATTAACCATTAGTGAGTTATATTCTTTACTGGTTATTGAAGGTGGCATAGATCCAGAATATTTTATGGACAAAATGCAGGTATGTGAATTAGCTCCACTGCTAAAGAACATCTTTAAGAAGAATAGAGAGAGTTGGGAACAAACAAGAATGATAGCCTATATAACAGCTCAGGCAAATTGCACCAAACAACTTAAACCTACTGATATATTAAAGTTTGATTGAGATAATATTGATGAAAAAGAAACATCTATTAGCAAGGAAGATATAATGAGATTAAAAGAAAAGTCAAAACAATTTTTAAATATACTATAATATGGCAGATTTAGTAACAAGAATATTATTAAACAGCACACAATTTGATAATAATATAGCCAAAAGTTGCAAGGAGGTTCAGAAGTTCAATGAAGTTTCAAAGAATGTAACAGGGGTAATAGGTAAGTTTGCAGGAATGATTGGTTTATCTATGGGGGCAATGGAAGCTTTTAATAAGTATATTGATTCTGGAGCAGAAACACAAAAAGCTTTCAAACTTGCAATCTCAGCCAGCAAAGATACTGTAGACTTATTCTTTCAAAGCTTGAATACTGGAAATTTTGCAGCATTTAATAAAGGAATAACTGGAGCAATCAACAATATGCTTGAACTTGAAAAAATAAGGGCATCTTATAATAAAACAAAGAACTCTACAGATGTTTTGAGATCAGAATATAATTATAATGCCCAAAGATATAAAGCTATTATTAATGATCCCCATTCAAGCAAAGCGCAGGTTGCAGCAGCTAAAAGCCAGCTCCTTAAGATAACTAAGGATTTTACAACCCAATTAGAGGGACAAAATACTATTAATAAAAAAGAACTTGTTCAAAATGCACGCTCAAAAACTGGCAGGTATTATACAGCAAATGATATGAATGCATTTGCTACTGTCTACAATAATCCAGCTTCAAAAGATCCTAGAAAAAAGGCTTATGATGCTTATAATAAAAAAATGGATAAACTTGAAAATCAGTTATATACTTATAATCAGGTTGGAACTAATTATGGAACAGTCACTACTAAATCTGTTAATCAGAGAGTAGCTGCTGAAATCGCAAAGTTAAAAAAGCAGAATAATGAATTTGATAGAATGAGGATTCTTTCTAAGCAAGACAGTAAGCAAAGAAATGAATATTATAACTCATTAAAAGAGTATTACGACACAAAAGAAGAAG
>Ga0268360_1001618_pt1 | contig 21838 bp, 20 predicted proteins | sample BioMet11_FD_192465 | JGI IMG/M metagenome (GOLD analysis project Ga0268360, IMG submission 192465) | Sewage microbial communities from Oakland, California, United States - Biofuel 11 (Illumina Assembly) | ecosystem: Engineered > Wastewater > Sewage > Unclassified | place: USA: California... | reverse complement strand
AGGGGCCCTTTTCCACCTCCAGCGGGACCTGAACGGGAGCGGGATCGCCGTAGGTCCCGGTGTTGGCCTTATCCAGGAGCTCCATGCACCGCAGGTTCATTTCGCCGACCTTCAGCACGGTGGGGAACAGCTCCTGCATCCCCAGCTCCCCGCCCACGGCGCGGAGCCCCTCGCAGAAAAAGGCGTCCACGGCGGGGTCGCCGAACCCGAGCGCCGCCGCGTGATGGGCGTAGGCCGCCATGCCCCGCAGCCCGAAGAGGATCAGGCTTTTGAGCGAGCGCACGTCCTCGTCCGCGGTCCACAGGGCGGTCATGTCGTAATCCCCGTCCGCCGGCGAGAGGGCGTGGACGGCGTCCAGCTGCCGGGCGATGTCCGCGCTGTCGAAATCCACGTTGGTGACGGTGGAGAAGAGCCCGTCCACGACGGCGCGGCGCGCCTCTCCGGAGAGGGCCCCGTCTCCGACGGAGCGGGCCAGGCCGATCAGCGCGCCGGTCAGCGCGTCCTGGAGCCTCGCGGTATCGGCTTTCTTCCCGCAGACGCCCGCGGCGCCGGTGCAGCCGGCGCAGGCCGCCGTCTGCTCGCACTGGAAGCAGAACATTTTATTTTCCATTTTTTCAGTCCTCCGTATTCGGCATATTCTGATTCATCGGTTCGGGCTCTGCGCCCGCAAGCCGCGCGCAGAGCCAGTCCTTCAGGACGGCGGCGTTGCTGCGCGCGCCGTCCTTCGCCGCGTAAAGCAGCGTGACGTTTCCGCGCTCCAGCCAGACGCGGCACTGCGCCGCCAGCTGCGCGGCGGCTGCGCTCCCGTCGAGCTGGGCGGCGTAGCGGCGGGCGAATTCCGGAAAGCGGTCCGGCTCGTGGCCGTACCAGCGGCGCAGCTCGTCCGCCGGAGCCGCGTCCTTCGCCCACAGGGCCGCCGCGGCTTTTTCCTTCGAGACGCCCCGCGGCCACAGCCGGTCGGCGAGGACGCGCGCGCCGTCCTCCGCGGCAGGCGGCAGATACACGCGCCTGATCCGCAGCGTGCCGTTCATTTCTTCTCGATGGCGGCGACGGGGCAGCCGTCCATCGCTTCCTGCGCGGCCTTTTCCAGCTCCGGGGCGACGTCGCCCTCCTGAGCCGCGGCCGTGCCGGCGTCCGTGAGGCGGAACACCTCCGGGCAGACGCCCGCGCAGAGCCCGCAGCCGATGCAGCCTTCGTTTACATGGAATTTCATGGGGATTCTCCTTTCCGCCGCTTCAGCGGCGCCGCGTGCCGGAAAAGCTTTCCGGCGTTTACTCGTCCAGGATCCTGCCGTCCGTGGAGATGGTGACGACCTGCCAGGGAATGAGCTTTCCGCTCTCCCGGAGCGCTTTTTTCACCGCGTTTTCCAGTCCGCCGCAGCAGGGGACCTCCATGCGGACCACAGTGACGCTTTTCACATCGTTCTGCCGGAGGATCTCCGTCAGCTTTTCGCTGTAATCCACGCCGTCCAGCTTCGGGCAGCCCACCAGGGCGATGCGGCCGCGGATGAAATCCCGGTGGAAATCCGCGTAGGCGTAAGCCGTGCAGTCCGCCGCGACCAGGAGCTTCGCGCCCTTGAAGTAAGGCGCGTTCACCGGCGCCAGCTTGATCTGGACGGGCCACTGGCGCAGCTGGGAGACCGGCTTCGCCGCCGCCGGCTCGTCCGCCGGCTCCTCGGCGCGCTCGATGCTCCGGGACTGGGTGCCGGGGCAGCCGCAGGGCAGCGTTTCGCCCTGCCGGTGCAGGCTCTTCAGCTTGTTTTCCATGACGGCGGCCTTGTCGTACTCCGCCGCCTCCCGCTCCGTGAAGGTGATGGCGCCCGTCGGGCAGGCGGGCAGGCAGTCGCCCAGGCCGTCGCAGTAATCGTCGCGCAGGAGCTTCGCCTTGCCGTTCACCATGCCGATGGCGCCCTCGTGGCAGGCGGCCGCGCACGCGCCGCAGCCGTTGCACTTTTCCTCGTCGATGTGGATGATCTTGCGTTTCATGGGTGTGTGCCTCCGTTCTTTATCCCGGGCCGCCGGTTCCGGCGGCTTTTCTCTTGCTTTCTGACCGGAGTATAGTATAATATCTGCAACAATGCTGTTGTAAAAACAACGGAGGCGAAGTTTTTTGGAATTTGAAGAAGCGCTGCCGGTGCTCCGCGGCTCGGCGATCTTCGCGGGGATCTCGGACGGGGAGATCGCCGCCATGCTGGGCTGCCTGGGCGCCGGGGTGCGGGAGTACGGCAAGGGAGAGTTCGTCCTGCGCAGCGGCGACCGCGCCGAATCGATGGGGCTGCTGCTCTCCGGGTCCGTCCTGGTGGCGCAGGAGGATTTCTGGGGGAACCGGAACATCATGGCGGGCATCCGTCCGGGGCAGCTTTTTGCGGAGGCGTTCGCCTGCTCTCCCGGGGCGGCGCTCTCCGTCTCGGCGGAGGCGGAGGAGCGGTGCGCGGTGCTGTGGCTGGGCGTGGGTCGGGTGCTGACCACGTGTCCCTCCGCCTGTCCGCACCATGCCCGGCTGATCCGCAACCTCCTCTCGGATCTGGCGGAGAAGAACCTGCGGCTGCAGGAAAAACTGACGCACATGGGGCAGCGGACCACCCGGGAAAAGCTGCTTTCATACCTCTCGGCGGAGGCGAGGAAGCAGGGCTCGGCGGAGTTCGACATCCCCTTTTCCCGGCAGCAGCTGGCGGATTACCTTTCGGTGGAGCGCAGCGCCATGTCGGCGGAGCTGGGGCGGCTGCGGGACGACGGCGTGCTGACCTTCCGGCGCAGCCATTTCCGGCTGAAAACGGGCCGGGAGGCGCCGAAAGACTATTCCGTCGGCGGCGGAACGGTGGTATAATCAATTAACGCTGCGCGCGAAAGTTGGCAGTCGGGTAGCAAAAATGAGACGATTTTACAATTTTAGCCCGAAGCCCGCTGATATAATGATCGTGATCGCAGGCGTTTGTGGGAAACCTGCAGTCCTTTGATTACAGCTTGGGAGGTCTTTTTATGAGCACTCTGTCCGATATCAGCACCCTGATGCAGCAGGGCCGCGCGCCCAAGGTGAAGGAGCTTGTCCAGCAGGCGCTGGACGAGGGGATCCCCGCGGAACAGATCCTGGAAGAGGGACTTCTCGCCGGCATGAACATCGTCGGCAAAAAGTTCAAGAACAACGAGGTCTTCGTGCCGGAGGTGCTGATCGCCGCCCGCGCCATGTCCAAGGGCGTGGAGGTGCTGCGTCCCGCCCTGGTGAAGGACGGCGTTTCCGAGCGCGGCACCGTGGTCATCGGCACGATCAGGGGCGACCTGCACGACATCGGCAAGAACCTGGTGCGGATGATGATGGAGGGCAAGGGCCTGAAGGTCGTCGATCTCGGCACCGACGTGGATCCGGAGCGGTTCGTCAGCGCCGCCCGGGAAGAGAAGGCGGACATCATCGCCGTTTCCGCGCTGCTTACCACCACCATGACCGGCATGCGCGACGTGGTGGACGCCGTGAACGCCTCCGATCTCAAGGGAAAGGTCAAGATCATGGTCGGCGGCGCGCCCGTCACCCAGGCGTACGCCGACACCATCGGCGCGGACGGCTACACGGCCGACGCGGCCAGCGCGGCCGAGGCGGCGCTGGCGTTTTGCGTGAACAAGTGACGCGGTCACCCGCGCCGTGACGGAGGGAGCGGCCATGCCGGAGAGTCTGCCGGAGCGGTGCCTCCACTACTGCGGGCATATCGCCCGGATCGCGGGCACGAACTGCGCCCTTCTCGACCTGAAGACAGGCGGATTCGGGGGCGAGCCCTTTTCGCGCTCGTGCGACGTGAGCGGGGAGCGCTGCGACGCGTATACCACCCACCTTTACGGCGCGTACGAGGCCGAGCGGTGGGGCGGCAAGTATATCTACTATTGCCCGCGGGGGCTCATTTTCATCGCCACGCCCGTGCATATGCCGGGGTATCCGATGGAGCTGTGCCTCATCACCGGGCCCATCGTGATGGAAAATTATCCGGACGAGCCCGGCGGCGCGGATTGCCCGCCGGGCGTTCCGCGCATGACCACCGCCCGGACCCGCGCGCTCTCCGAGGTGATCCGCGCCGTGGCCGGGTATCTCTCCGGCGGCGAGGCGGAGGCGGACGTGGATTCCGGCGACAGCGCCGAGCTGCTGCAGGCCATGTACGACGCCCCGCACAGCTGCGCCGGAAGCGCGTACCCCATCGACAGCGAGCGCCGGCTGCGCCGCATGGTCAGCGAGGGGGACAAGGAGGGGTCGCAGCGGCTCCTCAACGAGCTCCTGGGCGACCTCTATTTTACCAGCGGCACGGACCCGGAGGTCATCCGAGGCCGGGTGGGCGAGCTGCTGGTGCTCCTTTCCCGCGCCGCCATCGACGGCGGAGCGGACGCGGACGAGGCGCTGTGGCTCTGCGACAGCTTCACCCGCGAGATCGGCGGGCAGCAGGACATCCTGTCCCTGAGCCGCTGGCTGGGCGCGGCGCTGCACCGGTTCGTAAGCTGCGTGTTCGACTTCCCGGACGTGAAGCACCGGGACATCGTTTTCAAGCTGGAGGATTACGTCCGGCGCCATATGGCGGAGAAGCTCACGGTGGAGGACGCGGCGGGCGCCGTGTTCCTTTCCAAATCCCACCTGTGCCGCATCCTCCGTCAGGAGCTGGGCTGCACCTTCACGGAATTCGTCAGCCGGCTCCGGGTGGACCGGAGCAAGCTTTTCCTGACGGATCCGGGCATGTCGCTGGCCGAGGTGGCCGGGCGCGTCGGGTTCGAGGATCAGAGCTATTTTACGAAGGTCTTTCGGAAGGTCGCCGGCATCACGCCGGGACAATACCGGAAATCGCGCGCCTGACGCGGCGCGGCGGGGAGGTGCGGGAAAAATGGCGGCGCTGACGATCTGGAAGGACGGAGAGCCCTCCTCGCTGGAGGTCGATCCGGGGACGCTGCTCTCCGACGCGCTCATCGCGGCGGGCGCCGCCCCGGACATGCCCTGCGGCGGAAACGGAAAATGCGGCAAGTGCCGCGTCCGCGCCCGGGGCGCGCTGTCGCCGCAGGACGGCGCGGAGCGGGCCCTGCTGGGCGGAGCCGGGGGGATGCGCCTTGCGTGCTTCGCCCGCGTCCTGGGCGACGCGGAGGTCTGGTGCGGCGACGGCGGCGTCGAGGCCCTCTCCTGGGCGGAAATGCCCTCCGTATCGCCCGACGGATCCGGGTACGGGATCGCCGCGGACGTGGGCACCACCACGGTGGCCGTGCGGCTGTACGATCTCGCCACCGGCGCGGCGCTGGCGGAGGCGCTGGAGGGGAACCGCCAGGCGCCCTTCGGCGCGGACGTCATCACCCGCATCGGCCGGGCTGAGAGCGGGGACGCGGCGGCGCTGACCGCCTCCGTCCGCGGACAGCTGGCGCAGATGGCTCAAAAATGCATGGCGCAGGCGGGCGTGGCGTCGATTTCCCGCGCCGTCGTCACCGGGAACACCACCATGCTGCATTTTTACGAGGGACTGGACGCTTCCGGCATCGCCAGAGCGCCCTTTACGCCGGCCTCCCGCTTCGGCTGCGAAAGCCGGGCGCCCCTTCTGGGCGCGCCCGTCTGGCTGCCGCCCTGCGTGGGCGCCTACATCGGCGCGGACACGGTCTGCGCAATCCTGGCCTCCGGCATGACGGAGCGGCCGGAGCTTTCGCTCCTGGCCGACATCGGAACGAACGGAGAGGTGGCGCTCCGGCGCGGAGAGCGGCTTTTGTGCTGCTCCACGGCGGCGGGGCCGGCCTTCGAGGGCGCGGGGCTCTCCATGGGGATGCGGGCCGCGCGCGGCGCGCTGACGGGCGTTTCCGTCCCGCCGGAGGGCGGGGTGCGCATCAGCGTCCTCGGCGGCGGGGACGCGGCCGGCATCTGCGGCTCCGGCGCCATCGACGCGGCGCGCGTCATGCGCGCGCTGGGCGTCATGGACGAGAGCGGACGGATCGATCCGGATTACGCCGGTCCGGGCGAAATCCTGGAGCTGGACGGCCAGCCGGCCTGGCGCGTGCCGGGCACGGAGGTGTGCGTCACGCAGAAGGACGTGCGGCAGATCCAGCTCGCCAAATCCGCCGTCTGCGCGGGGATCCGGACGCTGCTGCTCACGGCGGACTGCGCCGCGGAGGACGTGAAGACCTTCGACGTGGCGGGCGGCTTCGGCCGCTTTATGGACGCGCGGAGCGCGGCGCGGATCGGCCTCTTCCCGGAGGCGCTGCTGCCGGCGGTGCGCGTCGTGGGCAACGGAGCGCTGGCCGGCGCGTCCATGGCCCTGCTCTCCCGCGCCTGCGCCCGGCGGGCGGAGGAGATCCGGGACACGGCGGAGGAGCTGGAGCTTTCCGGCAGCGCGGCGTTCATGGACTTTTACGTGGACGGAATGTTTTTCGGGGAGGATGAGTAGCGTGCGCCTTGCGCTTCTTGCCTGCGCCGTGCTCCAGCGGGAGCTTTCCGCGGAGATCGCCGTATCGCCGTCTCCGGTGAGCGTGCGCTGGCTGCGGCAGGGGCTGCACGACACGCCCGAGCTGCTGCGCAGGCAGCTCCAGGAAGGCATCGACGGGATCGAGGCCGAGAATGCGGAGCTTGCGCCCGACAAAAAATACGGCGCGATCTGCATCGGCTACGGCCTCTGCTCCAACGGAACCGCCGGCCTTCGGGCCGGAGCGCTCCCGCTGGTGATCCCGCGGTGCGACGACTGCATCGCGCTTTTCCTGGGCTCCGAGGCGCGCTACCGCGCGCTTTTCGGCGAGATGCCCGGCACCTACTGGTATAACCCCGGCTGGATCGAGCACGCCTTTACTCCGTCGGAGGAGAGCTACCGCCTCCGCTTCGCCGGATACGCCGAAAAATACGGCGAGGACAACGCCGCCTACCTCATGGAGGAGGAGCGGAAATGGACGGAAAAATACCGGTGCGGCGCCTACATCGAAAGCCCCGTCTACAAGTGCCCGGCTTACGCGGCGTATGCGCGGAGCGCCGCGGAGAGCTTCGGCTGGCGCTTCGTGCAGGTCGGGGGAAGCCAGGATTTTCTTCGCGCGCTGCTGGCAGGCGGCTGGGACCCGGAGCGGTTCCGGATCTGCCCGCCGGGCTCCGTCACCCGGGCGGAGTATTCCTGCGATTATCACGGCAACCCGTAAGGGCGGCCGAAAATACCGGAACGGAGGGAATGTTATGGCGAAAAACAAGATCGTTCTGCTCGACGGCGCGGTGGGCACAAGTTTGTGGGCGAAAACAGGAGACAACAAGCCCGTCTGGCGTTATAATATCGAAAGACCGGATGCGGTGAGCGAGCTGTGCAGGGAGTATATGGACGCGGGCGCGCAGATCCTCCTGTGCAACACCTTCAGCGCCAACGCCGGAATGGTGAAGCACTCGCCCTGTTCCGTGAAGGACGTGGTCTCCGCGGGCGTCCGGATCGTGAAGGAGGCCGTGAAGGGCACGGACGTGCAGGTCGCCCTGTCGGCCGGGCCGCTCTCCATGCTGCTGGAGCCTTACGGCGATCTGACGGAGGAGGAAGCTGCCGCCATGTACCGGGAACAGCTGGGCGCCGGGATGGCGGAGGGGCCCGATCTCATCATGCTCCAGACCTTCATGGACGTGGAGATGATGCGCGTCGCCGCCACGGAGGCCAAGCGCTTCGGCGTGCCGGTGTTCTGTACCATGACCTTCGAAAAAGTGGGAAAGACCATCATGGGCAACTCCGTGGAGGACGTGATCCGCACGCTGGAGCCCCTGGGGATCGACGGCATCGGCATGAACTGCTCCCTCGGCCCCGACCTCGCGGTACCGGTGATCCGTCAGTTCGTGGGCAAGACCTCGCTGCCGCTGGTCTTCAAGCCCAACGCGGGAAAGCCGGTCCTTTCGGCGGACGGAAAGACCGAAACGCCCTACGATGCGGCGACCTTCGTAAAGGACGTGCTCCCGGCGCTGGATTTCGTCTCGTACATCGGGGGCTGCTGCGGCAGCGACCCCAGCTACATCCGCGGCCTGAAGAAAGAAGTGGACCGCTGGAACGGGCAAAACGCGCGCGGCTGAGCGCCGCGCGGTCAGAGAACAGGAGTGTGGAAAAATGGCTGAGGAATTTGCGAAGAAGCTGGAGGCGCTGCGTCTCGTGCCCGTGGTGGCGCTGGACACGGCGGAGCACGCCCGCCCCCTGGGCGAGGCGCTGTGCGGCGGCGGGCTGCCGGTGGCGGAGATCACGTTCCGCACCGCGGCGGCGGAGGAGTCCATCCGCATCCTGCGCAAAAGCTGCCCGCAGATGCTGGTGGGCGCGGGGACGGTCATCAACGCCGAGCAGGCGAAGCGGGCCGTGGACGCCGGCGCCCAGTTCATCGTTTCGCCGGGGCTTTCCCGCGGCGTGGTGGAGTACGCCCAGTCCCGGGGGATCCCGGTGACGCCCGGCGTCTGCACGCCGACGGAGATCATGGCGGCGCTGGAGTATTCGCTGAAGATCCTGAAGTTCTTCCCGGCAAAGCAGTACGGCGGCCTCAAGACGCTGGAGGCCTTCGCGTCGGTTTTCCCGGGGGTGCGTTTCATGCCCACCGGCGGCGTGAGCCCCGAAAACCTGCTCGAATATCTGGCGTGCCCGGCGGTCATCGCCTGCGGCGGCACCTGGATGGTGAAGGGGGCCCTCATCCGCGAGGGCCGGTTCGGCGAGATCGAACGCCTGACGGCGGAAGCCGCGGCGCTCTGCGCCAACAGGAAGGGGGCCGCCCTGTGAAGGTGCTCGTGACGCCCACGTCCTTCAGGCCCGGCTGCGGTCTGAAGGCGCTGGAGACCCTGGAAGGGTTTACGAAGGATATCGTTTTCAATCCCACGGGAAAGCCCCTCACCCAGGACGAGCTCATCCCCCTGCTGCGGGACTGCGACGGCTACATCGCCGGCCTGGACGACGTGACCGCGAAGGTGCTGGACGCCTGCCCGAAGCTGAAGGTCGTCTCCCGCTACGGCGCGGGCTGCGACCGGGTGGATCTGGCCGCCGCGAAGGCGAAGGGGATCTTGGTGACCAATACGCCCGGCGTCAACGCCGAGGCGGTGGGCGAACTGACCTTCGCCCTGATCCTCGCCGCGGCGCGGAAGGTCCCGGCGCTGGACCGGGCCGTCCGGAACGGGGAGTGGCCCCGCGCCTCCGGCATGGAGCTCTTCGGCAAGACCATCGGCATCGTGGGTCTGGGCGCCATCGGCAAGGTCGTCGCGCGGTGCGCGGCGGGCTTCCGGATGCGCGTTCTGGCGTACGACCCGTATATCAATCCCGAATACTGCGCGGCCAACGGCGTGGAGTCCGTGACGCTGGACGCGCTGCTGCGAGATTCCGACGTGGTGACGCTGCACCTGCCGCTCATGGACAGCACCCGCGGGCTCATCGGGAAGGACCAGATCGCCGCCATGAAGGACGGCGTCATCCTGGTGAACGCCTCCCGCGGCGGCATCATCGACGAGGCCGCGGCGTACGAGGGGCTGCGCAGCGGAAAGATCGGCGGGCTGGGGCTGGACGCCTTCGAGCAGGAGCCGCCCAGGGATTCGCCGCTCTTCAGCTTCCCCAACGTGGTGGCCACGCCCCATGCCGGCGCCCATACCGCGGAGGCCACGCGGAACATGGCCGATCTTTCGGTGAAAAATCTCATCGACGTGCTTTCCGGCGCCGGATGCAGCCATATCGTCAACAGATAAGCCCTGCCCGGCGCTGCGGGGGACCCCCCGCCCCGGCCGGGTTTCATTCCATCGAGGGAGCGTGAGAAAATGCTTGTTCTTGCCCTGGAATCGAGCACCAGCGCCGCGAAGGCGCTGCTGTACGATACTGAAAAAGGGATCGCTGCCCGCTGCCAGAAGGCGTATCCCGCGGAGATCTGCCGCGGCGGCGTGACGGATACGGAAGGAATTTTCAAAGCCACCATGGAGGTGGGGCGCGAGGCCGCGCAGGGGAAGAGCGTCGAGGCCATCGCCGTCTGCGGGATCTGGCACAGCCTGGTGGTGTGCGACAGGGATTTCCGACCGGAAACGAAGACCTACGCGTGGAATTATACCGGCGCGGCGGAGATGTGCGCCAAAATGCGGCAGGACGAAAAGACCGCGGCGTTCCTTTACCGGCGCACCGGCTGCATGCCTCACAGCATCTATACGCGCCACACCATGGCGCTGCTGCGCCAGCGGGGCGTGGAGCTGGAGGACCGCCTGCTGGTCACCCAGGGGGCGTACAACTACCGCAAGCTCACCGGCGAATTCCGCGAGACGGCCTGCACCCAGAGCGGAAGCGGGCTCATGAACCTTCAGACCTGCGACTACGACGACGAGATCATGGAACGCTTCGGCGTGCGCAGGGAACAGTTCGGACCGCTGGTCACGTACCGCGATACCGCGCCGCTGACCGCGGAGGCGGCGTCGTACCTCGGCCTGCGCTCCGGCATCCCCGTGGTGCCGTCGTATCCGGACGGCGCGCTCAACCAGGTGGGCAGCTTCGCCCAGCGCCCCGGCGCCATGACGCTTTCCGTGGGCACCTCGGGCGCGCTGCGCCTTACGGTGACGCGGCCGCTGCTGCCCGCCGGGCGGCAGCTCTGGTGCTATTTCGGCGTGGAGGACTGGATCGCCGGCGCGGCGACCAACGGCGCCTGCAACTGCATCAACTGGTTCCGGGAGCAGGTGGCGGGGAACATGCCCTTCTCCGAGCTGGAGGACGGGCCGTGGGACCGGGACTGCCCGGTGTTCCTGCCGTTCCTCTTCGGAGAGCGCAATCCGGGCTGGCACGACGGACGGCTCGGCGGCTTTTCGGGCGTCCGGCCGGAGCACACGCTGCGCGACCTCTACAACGCCGTCCGCATGGGCGCGCTGTTCAATCTGTACCAGTGCTATGAGATCATGCGCGCCGAGGACGGCGAGCCGAAGGACGTCATCGTTTCCGGCGGGATCCTGAATTCCAAATCCTGGACGCAGATGCTGGCCGATATTTTCCGGCGGGAGATCCTGGTGTCCAATCAGCCGGACGCATCCTCCATGGGCTGCGTGGCCCTGGCGCTCCACGCGGCCGGATACCTGAAGGACGTGCGCGATTTCCGCGCGGATTACGACAACGCCGTGCCGCTGGCTCCGAAGCCGGAGCGGTTCCCCCATTACGCGGAGCTCTATCGCCGGTATCTGGACTGCTACGGGCGGGAATGAAGCGAAAAGAGACCGGGCGCCGGACGATATTTGAACGAATTTGCAGGAGGAAAGGTTTATGACAGGCAGAGAAAGACTTCAGTGCGCGCTGAACCATGTGGAGCCGGATACAGTACCGATTTTCGAATGCAATTACAGCAGACCGCTTTTCAAGGAAGTCCTGGGGTACGTTCCGGAGACCTTCGACCCGGAAAACGTGCTGGAGTGCAGCCACCGGATCGGCTATGATTTCGCCTTTATCCCCATCCCCGGCGTCAGCGGCTTCCGCCCGGCCGGCGAGACGAGGGAGATCTATGTGGACGAGTGGGGCATCAAGCGCAGGATCATTCCCAACACCTGGCCCATCGACGCGGACATCGCCACGCCCATGGAGGAGGCCGACGACTGGAAGGGCTATAAAATGCCCGACCCGGAGGCGGAGTTCCGCTATACCGGGCTGGCGGGCTGCATGAAGCTGGCAGGGGAATACGGCATGGGCGTCGTGGGCAACGTGCGCGGGCCCTATTCCGCCGCCTGGCAGCTTTTCGGCATGGAAAATTTCTCCTGCATGCTCTACACCGATCCGGACGTCATCAAGGAAGTCCTCACCGCCTGCACGGACTTCTCCCTCGCCTGCGCGCGGCGCATGGCCGCCATGGGCGTGGACGCGGTGCTCTACTCCGACGACTACGGCTCCACCCAGTCGCCGCTCATGTCCCCGGCGCATTTCAGGGAGTTCATCGTCCCGCAGCTTACCCGCATCAAGACCGAGACGGCGAAGCTGGGCGTGAAGGCCATTCTCCACAGCGACGGCAACATCGCCATGCTCATCCCCGACATTGCGGCGTCCGGGATGGACGGGCTCCACCCCATCCAGCGCTGCGCCGACATGAGCCTGGGCGGGATCAAGAAGGAGTACGGCAGGCAGCTCACCCTCTTCGGCAACGTGGACAACTCCGGCGTGCTGGTCACCGGGACCGAGGCGGAGGTCGCCGAGATGGTAAAGGGCTGCATCCGCGACGCGGCGCCGGGCGGCGGCTACTGCCTCAGCTCCGACCACAGCGTCCACGACGACATCCCGAACCGCAACGTGTTCGCCATGTACGAGGCGGGCCGGAAATACGGAAAGTACCCCATCGCGCTGTAACGCGGCGCGCGGGGCTTCAATGCGCAGACAAAAACGGAGGGCCGGACCAAAATGTCCGGCCCTCCGTTTTTGTCTGCGGGATCAGCGGGCGCCTTCGGCGCGCACGTTCTCGGCGGCGTACTTGCGGAAGGGCTTAAGCATGAGCCTTGCGCCCAGATATCCTTCCAGCGAAAAATAGAGCAGCACGAAGACCGGTGTGAGCGACGCGAAAAGATAGGGGTCGAAGGCGAGCAGCGCCCAGGGAAGAGCGCTGAGCAGAAGAAGGGCCGCGGTGCGCAGCGGATGGGCCAGCGCGATGAGCGCCGAGTTTCCCAAAAGCCGGCGGAACCCGCAGCGGAACCGGGCCTGCACCAGAAAGAACTGGGAAAGCAGCATGCCGTACAGCACCAGCAGCACGGCCAGCACTGCGGCAAAGAACCGATAGGCCGGAAAACGGTTCGTGATCACCACGTAAAAATCGAAGGCGAGGAAAAGACCGCAGAGCAGCAGGAGCAGCCATGCGGGCGTTGCGGCCCGGAAGTTTTCCCGGAATGCGCGCAGATAAATCCGTACGCCGGTCTCTTCCTGGTCCAGGTAGGAGAAGGACACGGCGTAGAGCGCCGACCGCGCGGCGCCGATCGTGAACACGGGGAGGCAGCAGACCAGGTAAAGAAGATTGACGAAGATAAAATCGGCGAAGTCGTTCAGCTTGTTCATAAAGGGCGAACCGCTGGAAAAAAGGCCTTTCATGAAATCCTCCTCCCAACCGGACGGCGCTGTCAGTTCCGCAGTTGCTTTCTGCTGATTCCCATTATATTATGGTGCCCGGCAACTTTGAACCGGACGTTCGAAAATGAGAGACGGATCGGAGAAGCTGAGAGTATCGCGCAGAAGGCGTGGACACTAAAATGTAAGACGGGATCAGGCGGATGCGGGAAAAAGGGGAAGTTTCGGAACATCCGGCGGGTGAACGATTGGGAGGAGCTGCCTTGAAGCCGATGACAGATGGGAAAAATGGCAAATTTCGGATTCCGAAATTGAGAGAGCTCCCCGTTTTCTGGCGAACGCTGCTGATGATGCTCTGCATCGTGCTCATGGCGGTTCTTGCGGTGACGGTCAGCAGCCGGATCTCCAAGAAGGCGCTGACGGACAGCTTCCTCAGCCAGGCGCAGGCGAACCTGGATCACTATTGCAGTGAAATGACGACTGCGCTGTACAATACGAGCGCCATCCCTCAGGCGGTGGAAGAGACGACGTATTACAGCTATATCCGGACGCTGACGTCGGGGACCCTGCCGGAAAAGTTCTTTTCCATCCTGCCGTCGATCCGCCGCGCCCTGCAGAATCAGCTGTACCTTCAGGGGACGAACGAGGAGTGCGTGCTCTATTTTCCGGGGGCGGGCTGTATCTGCACACGATTCAAGGCGTTCCCCCAGGCGGAGGACTGCTTCAGGGACTACATCCGCTTTGCGGATATCGGCGAGGAGGACGTTTTCGGACTTCTGAGGAAGCGCGGCAGCCTTACGCTGCTGCCCATGCAGGAGGTCGCGATCGGCGAAAGCGAAAGCGTTCGGCGCATGGCGTTCATGATCCATCCCGCCGGATCCACCATTTCGATCATGACGCTGTATTCGGAGGAGACGATCCTTCATTATCTGGGCGTGGACGATCTGCCGGAGGGCACGTATCTTCATGTCGAGTCGAAGAGCGGCGAGGCGCTGGAGGACTGGCCGGGAGAGATCGGCGAAAAGGAAAAAGAAGCCTGCTACGAGCTCCATGCCTCCACGGGGCTGCTCCGCGCCAATGTGACCCTCTGGATCCCAAAATCCTACTTCAGCCGGCAGCTGCGCGGCTCGAATTTCGCGGGGCTGGCGATCGCCGTCCTGACGGCGGCGCTGGGGCTGGCGCTGTGCGTCGCCCTGGCGCGGGCTTCGTCGCAGCCGATCCGGGCCCTTGCCCGGGCCAACAGGGACGGAAGCGGGCGGACGCAGGAGCTCAACGAGGTGCAGTATCTTGCCGGCATCCTCGACCGGTCCAAGCAGGAAAAAGCGACGCTGCAGGGGATGCTGCTCTCGAACATCCTTTCCCGGGGCTTTTCGGGGGCGGTGCTTACCGAAGAGGAAGAGCGCCAGCTGGGGCGGAACCTCGGCTCCGTCGCTCCGCCGTACCGCCTGGCCATCGTCTATGCCGGACCGGAGTTCAACCAGATCCTGGTCACCGGGATCCTTCGCGGAGAGCTGGGAGAAACGTTCCGGTGCGAGTCGGTCAACACGACGGAGTCGGGGCTGCTGTTTCCCGACGGAGAAGCGGGGCTGCGCCGGCTCGAGACCGGGCTCGAAAAGGCAGGCGCAAAGCTCTGCGGAGGGCCGGGCCTTCTCTGCGGCGTGAGCGCGCCCTTCGGGGAGCTGCGGGACATGCACGTCGCCGTGCGGCAGGCCCATCTCGCCATCCCCCAGAAAACGGGGTTGGGCGTATTCTCCGGAGAGGCGAACCAGAAAAGCGCCTTCTCCTGGCTCCGGCACGAGCGGCTTTATCAGACGGTCCTGTCCGGCGACGAGGAAGGGGCCGTGGGGATCCTGGCGAGCATCGCGGCGGAGCCGACCCGCGGCAGCGCGGCGAGAGAGGCGTTTTACAACATCGGCTTCGTGCTGCGCAGCGCCGCGGACGAGCTGGGGGTGCCCTTCGGCGAGGCGGCGGAGCTGGAATACGACGCGAGCCTCCTGCAGGGCGAAAACATCAGGCGGCTTGAAGCGTTTGTGCGTCTGCTTTTCGACCGGATGCGGGAAAAGCAGGAGCAGGGCCAGAACGGCCTTCAGGCGCGGCTTTTGACCTATCTTGAGGAGAACTATGCCGACGACAGCCTTTGCACCGCGTCGGTTGCGACCCGTTTCGGGATCTCCGAAAAGAGCGTTTACGTACTGGTGCGCAAGGCGTCCGGCATGAGCGTCAGCGAGTACCTGCTGTCGCTGCGGATGCGGCAGGCGGGCGCGCTGCTCTGCGCCACGCGGCAGAGCGTGGGCGAGATCGCGCAGCACTGCGGCTATCAGGCGGAGAGCACGTTTTACCGGGTCTTCAAGAAGTATTACGGCATTACGCCAAACCGGTACCGCGCCGACGGCGGCGCGAAGGTGCGGCAGTGAGGCGGCCGGAGGGCGCGTCCCGCACGGGGCGGCGCCGTGTTCCGAAATTGAGAGCCGGTTTTTCCGGATGGCAGGAATGACGGTTTTTCGGGTTTTCCGGCGGCCGGTTTCGTCGATTTGACCGGAACTGCGGAGGCGCGCGGCTGCCAAAACTGAGACTCCCGCCTGCCGCGCTGAGAGTTGAAAGTCCGTCCTGTCCGGCGCGAGAATGAGAGCGCCGGGAAAACTCCCGGACATCAACATCGAAATGGGAGAAAGGATAAAGGGAAATGAAAAAGAGTATTCGCTTCACTGCGCTGCTGCTCTGCCTGGCGGTCATGGCGGGCTGCCTGGCGGCCTGCGGCACCAAGGCGGTAACGCCGTCGTCATCGTCGTCCGCCTCGTCCTCTTCCGCGGCTTCGTCATCCTCCTCCGCGCCGGCAAGCTCCTCGGCGGCATCTTCAAGTTCGTCTGCGGCGTCGTCGGAGAGCGACACGGGCCTCCCCCTCGTGAAGAGCGGGACCGATGCAAAGCTTACCATTGGAATCCAGCAGAACGCCAAGGTCGAAAACTACGATACCAACGCCTTTACCAAATGGGTCGAGGAAAAGACCGGCGTCAAGCTGGAGTTCGTCTACTTCTCCAGCGACAACAGCGAGGCCGCAACCCAGCTTTCGCTCATGATCTCCTCCGGAGAAAAGCTGCCGGACATCATCTGGGACAACCGCGGCATAACCCAGGCCCAGATGTTCGAGTACGGCGAGGACGGCTATTTCCTTGACCTCAGCAAATATTTCGCCGACCAGAAGTACACGAAGTTCTTCAACGAGGGCTATTCGGTGATGGGAAAGAGCGACAAGGAAAACCTGTTCGCCCTCGCGACCGATCCGAAAAACGGCGCGCTTTACGCCTTCCCCGATTTCGAGCAGAGCGTCATCGACTCCTGCGCGACGCTGGTTGAGATCAACAAAAACTGGCTCACCAAGGTCGGAGCGCAGAAGCCGGCGACTGTCGACGAGCTGTACGAGGTGCTGAAGAAATTCGCCTCCGGCGACCCCAACGGCAACGGCAAGGCGGACGAGATCGCGGCGATGGGCTACGACGGATACCGCTCCGATTTCTCTCAGTATGTGGTCAACGCCTTCGTCTACTGCAACGACCAGTATTTCTTCAACTCCGAAAAGGGCAAGCTCTGGGTGCCGTATAACACCGACGAATACCGCAAGGCGATGATCTACCTCAACAAGCTCTATACGGAGGGGCTCCTTTCCCCGATGACCTATACGATCGCGCATAACGACTCCGCGCAGATGAAGACCATCATCACCCCCGCCGACAACGTGGCGCTGGTAGGCGTTGCGGCGGCGCACCCGCTTGTGTGCTTCGCCGACAAGTCGCCGCTCATCGACGAGTATACCGCGATGGCGCCGCTCAAGGCCGCGACGGCGAAGGGCGGATATGCCTGCTACATGGCCAACACGTTCCATTATTATACCTTCATCACCAAGGACTGCGCCAATCCGGACCTTGCCTTCAGGTTCCTCGATTTCCTCAGCGGCAAGGAAGCCTTCGTGCATATGCGCTATGGCGAGGAGAGCGTGGACTGGAACTGGGCGAAGGCCGGAGACAAGGATCTTTACGGGCACAACGCGCTGATCACGCTGGTTGCCTCCGACGTATTCACGGCCCAGAACAACAAGAACTGGCATGTCGTCGGCTCCACGCTTGCGCCGTACACCGCTTACGGCGGAACGACGTTCACCAACGACGGCGCCTGGACCACGAAGGCGAAGATGCTTTGCAGCGAAACCGTCGACGCCTACGCCTCCATGAAGACGCCTGACGAGGTGGTCTACAATCTCGTTTACAACAGCGAGGAGAACGAGACCGTCTCCGAGGTCAGCACCGTCCTCAAGGATTACATCAAGCAGTCCCGTTCCGAGTTTGCCACCGGCGTCAGGGATCCCAACAGCGACGCGGATTGGAACGCCTACCTCAACGACCTCAACAACCAGGGGATTTCCAAGTGGCTGAGCGTGGCCCAGACGGCATACACGAGGATGCTGAAGGGCTGAGAGCCGCAGTTCCGCAGGACGGACTGAATCATGCAGCGCGCGGCGGGGGGCGGGATTTCCGCTCCCCGCCGCACAAAGGGTCGTCGGGCTAAAGGCAAATATCGGGGAAAAGAGTTGAGATCCATGAAGCAACAGGGAACGGCCGCGGCGGCCGCGCTTGGCGCAAAGGAAAAGGAAGGGCCGCGGCTCGGCAGCTTCGGCCGCCATTTCAGACGCGACTGGCAGCTGCACCTTCTCATCCTGCTGCCGCTTGCCTACATACTGATCTTCCGTTACTGGCCGATGTACGGGGTGCAGATCGCTTTTCGGAACTACCGGGCGCACGACGGCATCACGGGCAGCCAGTGGGTCGGCCTGAAGTGGTTTACGAAATTCCTGACGAGCTACAATTTCAAGCAGGTGTTTTCCAACACGCTGCTGCTGTCTCTGTACGATATTCTTGTTGAATTCCCGCTCCCGGTGATCGTGGCGCTCCTTTTAAATACGGTGCAGAACGAGAGATTCAAAAAGCTGACGCAGAACATTACGTACGTTCCGCATTTTATTTCGATCGTCGTGATCGTTTCGATCATGAATCAGATCTTCAGCCCGGTGAACGGGCTTTACGGAACGTTTTACAGGCTTTTCGGCGGGAACGGGTATCCGTTCGATTTCCGCGGGCTTGCCGGCTCCTTCAGGCATATGTACGTCTGGTCGGGCGTCTGGCAGAACCTGGGATGGGATACGATCATTTACCTTGCGGCGCTGGGCTCGGTGTCATCGGAGCAGCACGAGGCTGCGATGATCGACGGGGCGACCCGCTGGCAGCGTGTGCTGCACGTCGATCTGCCCGCGCTGCTGCCGACGGCGTGCATATGCCTTATCCTCCGCTGCGGATCGGTCATGAGCGTTGGTTTTGAAAAGGTGTATCTGATGCAGTCGACCCTGAACCTGACGCAGTCGGAAGTGATATCCACGTACGTTTACAAGGTCGGGATGGGGGCCAGCAGCGACTTCTCTTACGGCACGGCCATCGGGCTTTTCAATTCGGTCATCAACTGCATCGTGCTCGTGATAGTGAACTTCGTGTCAACCAAGGTGAGCAGCGACGAAGTGGGCCTTTTTTAGGAGCGGTGCATGAAAACAAAAAACAAGAACAAGATCGGAGCCTGCCTGGAAGACAGGATCATGAGGGCCGTCGTAACGGCGCTGATGGCGCTTTTGATCGTCATCGTCCTGTACCCGCTGATCTATGTGCTGTCCAGCTCGTTTTCGTCAGGGAGCGCCGTTTCCGCCGGGCGCGTCGTGCTCTGGCCCGTGGAATTTTCGCTTACGGGATACAGGATCGTTTTCGCCTACAAGCAGGTCTGGGTGGGATACAGAAACACGATCTTCTACACCCTCGTCGGTACGGCGATGAACATCCTGCTGACCACAATGGCCGCATATCCGCTTTCCAGGCGCAATTTTCAGGGACGAAACGTCTACATGACCATATTCATGATCACGATGTTCTTCTCCGGCGGGATAATCCCGAACTATGTGCTGATGTCGAAGCTGCATCTCGTCAACACGAGATGGGCCATCCTGCTTTCGGGCACCATCAGCGTCTATAACATGATCATCATGAGGACCTTTTTCCAGAGCAGCATTCCGGAGGAGCTGCTGGAGGCGGCCAGGATCGACGGGGTCACGGATATCGGCTATCTTGTGAGGATCGTGCTCCCGCTTTCGCGGGCGATCTTCGCGGTGATCACGCTCTATTACGCGGTGGGGCAGTGGAATTCCTACTTCAACGCCATGCTGTACCTGCGGGACAGGACGCTGTACCCCCTTCAGCTGGTGCTGAGGGAAATTCTGAACGCCAGCAACGTGGACCTTTCGCAGATCTCGGACGCCGAGCTGCTCAGGCAGCTCATCGGCGCCAGCGATCTCATGAAATACTCGCTGATCGTCATCTCCTCCGTGCCGATCCTGGTGGCCTATCCGTTCGTGCAGAAATTCTTCGACAAGGGCGTCATGATCGGCTCGGTGAAGGGCTGACCGGACGCGCCCGGCGCCGAAGAGGCACGTTGACAACAGGTCCGCGCCGGCGTACAATAGCCCACACGCCGGAAGACCGGCGAAAGATACGGAAAAGGAGCGGACGGCATGGACATGAGCGGATTTCTTCCCGCGGACGGCGAAAAGCCGCTGGACCGCATACCGGAGGACGGGGGCTACTGCGGAATATTCCGCACCATCGGCGTCATCGGCGACAGCCTTGCCGCCGGGGAGTTCGAATCCACGGACGAATTCGGCGGGTGCGGCTACAACGACTTCACCGAATATTCCTGGGGAAAGTACCTGGGAAGGCTCGTCGGTTCGGAGGTGCGCGTGTTTGCCCGGGGCGGCATGACGGCAAAGGAGTACATTGAAAGCTACGCGGCGGTGAACGGCTTCTGGGGCAGGGACAAGCTCTGCCAGGCGTACATCATCGCCCTTGGGGTCAACGACCTTTTTTGGAAGGGCTTGCCGCTGGGCGCCGTCGGCGAGCTGGATTTCGGGAACCTCAACGGCTGCCGGGAGACGTTTGCCGGCTGTTACTCGGCCATCATCCAGCGGCTGAAGGCCATGCAGCCGCGGGCGCGCTTTTTCCTGATGACCATGCCGCGCAGCGGGGACGAGAGCCGCAACGGGGTCATCGTGCAGCACGCCGGGCTGATCAGGGCGCTTGCGGAGAAGTTCTCCAACACCTACGTGATCGACTTTGAACGGTACGCGCCCGTCTACGACGAGAAATTCCGGCGGAGCTTTTACCTGGGCGGCCACATGAATCCGATGGGCTACATCTTCACGTCGCGGATCACGGCGGCGTACATCGACTTCATCATCCGCAGCGACATGGAGGCCTTCGCCGACGTGGGCTTTATCGGCACGGAGCTGACGAACGCGTCCGCGAAAAGCCTCCGGAGAACGCAGAACGAATAGATCCGGCGCCCCGGGAGCGGCGCATTTTTCGGGGAGCGCCGGGGGAAGGAACGGCATATGAAGCGCATAGCGGTCGATTTTTCGCAGGAGGCCGGAACGATCAAGCCCATGCACGCCGTGAACAACGGGCCGAAGATGGGCGGCGCGTGGGGCGTATCCAACTTCGAGGCGTACCGGGAGGCGGGGATCCCCTGCGCGAGAAACCACGACGCGTCCTTTTACGCCGGATACGGCGGCTCGCACACCGTGGACGTGGGGAACATCTTTACGGATTTCGACGCCGACGAGAACGATCCGGCAAGCTATGATTTCGCGCTTACGGACGAGTACTGCAGGTCGATCAACGCGGCCGGCGCCTCGATCCTGTACAGGCTCGGCTCGAGGATCGAGCACGAGTCGAAGAAGTACCAGACGTATCCGCCGAAGGACTTTGCCAAGTGGGCGAGGATCTGCGAGCATATCATCCGCCATCTGGTCTGCGGCTGGGCGGACGGGCTGCACCTCGACATCCCTTACTGGGAGATCTGGAACGAGCCGGATCTGAAGCGGGCGGACGGCAGCAGCCCCTGCTGGCAGGGGACGCCGGAGCAGTTCCTGGAGCTTTACGGGACGGCGTCGACGCACCTGAAAAAGTGCTTTCCGGAGCTTATGATCGGCGGCCCCGCGTTTACGGGCTCCCGGGAGGGGAAACCGGAGGTGCCGGAGTTCGTGGAGTTCGCGGAGAAAAACGGCCTGCCGCTGGACTTTTTCTCCTGGCACGGCTATACGACGGACCCGCGCGTGTACGCGGAGCAAGCCCGGTTCACGCGCTCGCTCCTTGACGCCCACGGGTACGGGGCGGCGAAGCTCATCCTCAACGAATGGAACTACGTGCGCGGCTGGGACGCGAAGCGGATCAGGGAGAGCTACGGGGTCATGGGCAGCGAGAAGGGCGCGGCCTTCTGCGCCGCGGCGATGCTCGCCGCGCAGAAGTCCCCGCTGGACATGTTCATGTACTACGACGCCCGCCCGTGCCCGTTCAACGGCCTTTTTGCCTTCGACACGCTGGAGGTCAGGAAGCCTTACTATTCCTTCTGGCAGTTCAACAAGCTCTACCGGCTGGGCACGGAGGTGCTCTCGGAGAGCAGCGACCCCGACCTATACGTGGGCGCGGCCAGGGGGGAAGGCGGCGCGGCCGTTCAGCTCGCGTACTATGCCGAGGAAACCCCGGAGGAGGCGGACGCGGAGATATCCTTCCGGGGTATGGCCGGAAAAAACGAGGCGGTTTGTTTTCTGGTGGACGAGGCTCACGACTGCGCGGAGGTCCGGAAGGACGTCTTTTCCTCGCCGGAGGGGACCGTCCGCCTGACGCTGAAACCGTACAGCACGGTGCTGTTCCGGCTCTCTCCGGTATAAAGCGGAAAAGGGCGGGCTCCGGCCGCTTCCCCGGGCGGCCGCTGTCCCGCGGCAGACCAAAGCGT
>Ga0268360_1001615_pt1 | contig 21839 bp, 15 predicted proteins | sample BioMet11_FD_192465 | JGI IMG/M metagenome (GOLD analysis project Ga0268360, IMG submission 192465) | Sewage microbial communities from Oakland, California, United States - Biofuel 11 (Illumina Assembly) | ecosystem: Engineered > Wastewater > Sewage > Unclassified | place: USA: California... | reverse complement strand
GAAGAGACCGGCATTCGATATCCTTCTCAAGCGCCTCTCGACGCCCAAGCCAGGTACTCGGAGGCTCTCGCCCCCTCGTTGCCTTACCTCGCTCTATCCCATCCCTATTTACTGTTAAGGACCACTCGCCACCCTACTAGCAACTTTCGTGCCAGAAGGCGCTGATTTATAGCATCTCTCGATCCATACTGTCAATCACCAAACGGCCATTTCTACCGTTTCTTTTTTTCTCTTCGTAGCAGCTTCGCCGCCTGGAAGCGATGCCCAACGTAGCGACAGCGCGCGACCCCGTCCCATGCAAATCTGCACTGGGCGTTGCCGTAATCCCGCTCGCTATGCTGATTATCTCAGAAGCGCTTTGTCATTGCCGCTTCTTTTTTGGCGCTCGATCAACCTAATACGACTGAGCGCACACTGTCAAGCACTCGCGCGTTTTTTCCCATCCGGTTCCCACGCTCCGGACGCGCTGCCCGAAGGCGAAGGAAGTAATACAGGAAGGTACCGGGATTGTCAAGCGCCGCTTCTGGCTAATTCCTAAGAATCCCTATTCCCCGGCCAGATATCGTCGCCGTCGCCGAAGCGCCGGTACTGGACCGCCTCGAGGACGTGGCCCTCCCCGAGCTCCTCGGCTCCGGCGAGGTCCGCGATGGTCCGAGCCACCTTGAGTATCGAGTTACAGGCCCTCGACGAGAGCGCCAGGCGCTGGACCGCCGACTGGAAGGCTCGCGCGGCTCCCGGGACCAAGCGGCAATGGCGCTCCAGGCCGCTCGGATCGAGGCGCGCGTTGAGCCGGGCCGAGCACGGAGGCCCGCCGTCGACTCCAGTCAGGGAGTATCGCTCGCCCTGCCTGGCCATCGCCGCTTCGACGCGGCGCCTGACCTCGGCGCTCGACTCGCCTGGAGGGCCGAGGATCGCCTCGACTGGCGTAGGCTCGACAGGGACCCGTATGTCGATGCGGTCCAGGAGGGGACCTCCGAGCTTGCGCCGATAACGCTGGAGCTCCTGGATCGAGCAGACGCAGGCTCGGCCCTTTCTCCCCAAGTTGCCGCAGGGACAGGGATTGGCCGCCATCACGAGCTGGAACTCCGCGGGGAAACGCGCCACCGAGAGGGCTCGCACCAGCGACACCCTCCCCTCTTCGATCGGCTCCCGGAGGGATTGGAGCACGTCGGAGCGGAACTCCGCCGCTTCGTCGAGGAAGAGGATGCCTTTGTGAGCGAGGCTGATTTCCCCGGGCCTGAGCCGGCGACCGCCTCCTATCATGCCCTCGAGGGAAGCCGAGTGATGGGGGGAGCGGAAGGGAGGGCGCAGGTCGAGCCCCGGGCCCGCCGAGAGGGTGCCGGACAGGGACCGTAGGCTGGCGACCTGCACGGCCTCGGCCTCAGGGAGATCGGGGAGGAGAGATGCGAATCGGCGCGCCGCCATGGTCTTCCCTGAGCCCGGGGGGCCGAGGAGGAGGAGGTGATGACCGCCAGCCGCGGCGATCTCGAGGGCCCGCCTGAGGGCGGCCTGGCCTTTTAGCTCCGAGAGGTCGCCGGCCGGGGCATCGGAAAGCGCCTGGTCCTTGGGCGCGCCGCCTGCGGCCTCGGTCGCCGGCGGCGCCGAGCCGTCCCGGGCCATGCCGAGGATGGCCGGAGCTTCGTCGAGTCGAGCTATTGGAAACACCAAGCCTCTCCGCAGGGCTCGGGCTTCGACCGCATTTTCTTGGGGCACCACGAAGGCGCCTACGCCGGCGGCCAAGGCCGCCGAGACAGCAGGGAGGACCCCTCGGACCGGTCGGACCGCCCCGTCGAGCCTGAGCTCCCCTAGGGCGAGGATCGGCCTGCCGGGATCTGGGACCACCCCCGCGGCGCCGAGGATGGCCAGGGCCATGGGGAGGTCGTAGGCCGATCCCTCCTTGGGCAGATCGGCTGGGGCGAGGTTCACCAGGACGCGGTCCAGGGGGAACTCGAAGCCGGAGTTGCGGATCGCTGCCCGCACCCGCTCCCTGGCCTCCTTGACCGCTCCGGCGGCCAGGCCCACGAGGTCCACCCCGGGGATGCCCCGGCGGATATCCACCTCGACGTAGACGAGGCGGCCCTCAAAGCCCGAGGGTTCGTGGGCTAGCACGTTCATCGCGGCTATACGCGACGGGACGCCGCCGGCGCTTGAGCTCGGCGCGAGGCCGCGGGCGGCTCTACGCGGCGCGCCCGCGCGCCCCTCGTTTCGGGCCAACAAGGTTCGAGGAACTGAATCGGGATCAGCGGACCCGCTTGCGGCGGATCATGACTACGAGGGCAGCGCAGAGGAAGAGGTAGGGCAAGTTCGCGAGGAGCATGCGCCCGAGGGGGAGGCCGAAAACCGTATACCGAGCCTCGTCGACGATGCCCAGGCGGGAGAGGAAGTCGAAGAGGATCTCGGCGTAGCTCGCGATGACGCCTATGACCACGAGCATCCAGGCGAGGTCCCTAGTCCGGGACCAGAGGACTATCGCCAGGAAGGCCGCGATCGCCGCCACGCCGAGCCGCGTGGCGAGCAGAACCGTATCTCCGAGTCCCATACTTCGACAGTATCGGCGCGCGCTCCCCCGACGATTAACCCAAAGGCGGAGCCGGCGGGGAGCGGTCCACCGCCCCGCGGAGGCGCCCCTCCGCGGCCGAGCTTGACAGCGGCCCCTCCGGGACCTACGCTGGGCCTCGACGGCTGATCGGGAATATCGCGCAACTTCAAGACCGGAGCCTCAGGGAGACCGGCCGGGGAGATGGCAGATGGACCTTTGGTTTAGCAGGGACGAAAGCTCCGGCGTCAAGTGGGGCTTCCGCGTGACGCGCCCCCTCTTCTCCAGCGAGGGCAAGTCCGGCCGGGTGGAGGTCCTCGAGACGGCGGACTTCGGGCGGGTCCTCGTGGTGGGGGGGATCATCGCCTTGACAGAGTCCGAAGGCTTCGCCCAGAGGGAGATGCTCGCCCACGCGCCCATGGGAGTACACCCCGGCGCCCGGACCGCCCTCGTGGTGGACGGCAGGGACTGCGGGACCGTGGCGGAGCTCCTCCGCTACCCCCAGCTCGAGAGGATCGTCCTGGTCGAGGAGGACGAGGTCGTGGTGGAAGCCCAGCGCCGGTTCTTCCCGGACCTGGCCTCGCCGCTGTCGGACGGACGGGTAGTCGTGGCCAAGGAGGACGCCGGGAGCTTCGCCCGAGAAGCCCGGGAGCGCTTCGACGTGGCGATCGTCCAGGCCCCGGCCGAGGGGGGCTACGCCAGCCTGGGCCAGAGTTTCTTCTGCGATTGCTTCCGCCTGCTCTCCGGGGACGGGATCCTCGTGGCGCCGGCGGGCTCGGCTTTCTACCCGTCGCGGAGGCGGGAGCTCGTGGCCGCCGCGGGGAAGCTGAAGCGGCTCTTCCCGATCTACCGCCTCTACGGCGTCCAGTCACCGGCCCTGGAGGGCGGCTACCGCCTCCTGGGCTTCGCCTCAAAAAAGCGCGACCCGATAGCCGATTTCGACGGCCCGCGGTGGGAGGGCCTAGGCATCGAGACGAGGTACTACGGGGCCGAGGTCCACCGGGCGGCCTTCGCGCTACCCCGCTACGTCGCGGAAGTCCTCCAGGGCTGCTAGCGGTCTTCCCCCGCAGGACGTTTCCCGCCCAGGGCGCTAGCCCCGGCGCGGGGAAGACCGCTCTATCGCCGCCGCGGATACCGGCCGGTCGGCCATGCCCAGGCGCCACATCTTTCGGTAGAGGGAGCTGCGGGCCATCCCCAAGTCCCGGGCCGCCCGGCTCATGTTCCCACCGCTCCGGGAGAGGGCGGCCGAGATGTCCCTGCGCTCCCTCTCCTCGACGAGGGCCCTGATCCTTCCCCTCTCGTCGATTCCCGCGCGGTCCTCTCGGCGGAGCCCGGGGGTGGCCTGGGGCCAGCCGTCCGAGGCGATGTCCTCGGGCAGGCACTCGAGGCCGATCTCCCCTCCGGAGGCGGTGTTCACCATCCTCTCGACGACGTTCTGGAACTCCCTCACGTTGCCCGGCCAGCGGTATGCCATGAGGCGCCCCAGGACCTCGGGCCTCACGCGGGAGACCGGGTTCCCCAGCTTCTTGCAGGCTCTCTCGAAGAGGGCCTCGAACATGAGGGGGATATCCTCGCGGTGCTCGCGCAGGGGCGGAAGGACTATCGACATGACGTCGAGGCGGTAATAGAGGTCCTCGCGGAAGTTGCCCTTGGCCACTTCGGCCTTCAGGTCCTTGTTGGTAGCGCAGATTATCCTGGCGTCGACTACGGCGAACTTGTCGCCGCCGATGCGCATGATGGTCTTGTCCTGGAGGACCCGGAGCAGGGCGACCTGCTCCTCGAGGGGCATGTCGCCTATCTCGTCCAGGAAGAGGGTGCCGTCCGACGCGAGCTCGAATTTCCCCGGGCGACCCTTCCTGTACGCCCCGGTGAAGGCCCCCTCCGCGTAGCCGAACAACTCGCTCCCGACGAGCTCCCGGGGGATGGCGCCGCAGTTCACCGCGACGAAGGGTCCGCCGCGGCGGCCGCTCCAGTTGTGGATGGCCTGGGCGAACATCTCCTTCCCTGTGCCGCTCTCGCCGCACAGGAGCACGTTGCTCTCGTTGCCCGCGACGAGCTTGCCGAGCTGGATCGCCCGGAGCAAAGCCTCGCCCTTGCCCACGATATCGTCGAAGGTGAAGGATGCGTGGGCTCCGCAGAAGCGATTCACGAGGTTCTTGATGCTGTTGAGGGGCTTGATGAAGACTACGCCACCGGTGACCTTGCCCCGGTCGTCCCCGATCGGCTTCGCCGTGACGAGGGCGCCGAGGGGCCCCGCCGACGTCTCCAGCACCAGCTCCACATCCGAGCAGGAGCTCCCGTCGACCAGCATCTCCCTGATCGGCTCGAGGCGCTCGAAGAAGTCGTGGACGGACCGCCCGTGCATCTCGCCCACCGTCCGGCCGAAGAGCCGCGCGGCCACAGGGTTGACCTCCTTCAGCGTGCCGTAGGCGTCCAGGACCATGACGCCGTCGGAGACCGTGAGGAAGATATTGTTGAGGCTGTTGTTGAGGAGGAGAAGCTCCCGGTTCTGGCTGTGGACCCTGAGCTGCCGCCGTATCGCCTCCGCCGCCTCGACGACCATCCCCAGGGTATGCAGGTGCGTCTTCTCCACTGGGCCGGACAGCTCGAGCACGCCGACCACCGACTCAGCCTCGTCGAAGATGGGCGCCCCCGAGCAGGTCCAAGGATGGTGCTTGCGGCAGTAGTGCTCCGCCCCGGATACCTGGAATGCCCGCCGCAGCAGGAGGGCGGTGCCGACTCCGTTGTTGCCGACCTCGCCCTCGGTCCAGAGGGCGCCGGGCTTCAGGTTCAGACCGTGATCGCCCCGGAGGACCTCGTCGTCCCCCACGGCCTGCATGAGGTAGCCCCGCTCGTCGCAGAGCAGGACGACGAACCCCGAGCCCGCGACGAAGCGGTAGAGGCTCTGCATGAACGGCCGGGCGAAGTCGATGAGCTCGCGCTTCCGGCGCAGGAGCTCGTCGACGAGGGGAGGCGCGAGGGCCCTATCGCTGCGCCCGGCGAAGGGATCGACGCCGGAGCGCTTACACCTGAGCCAGGAATCCGCGATCTCCTTGCGGATCTGGCCACCCTCGACCCTCGAGGTCTCGACGAACTCCTTCCAGAGGGAGACCATGCGCTCGGAATCAGGCCCGGCGTCCATGTCCTCTAGTGTACCACCTCTGTCCCGTGGGCGGTACGAAAATGCTACAGGGCGGCGACACCCCCACCGCGGCGCGCCTGGGAGCGCGAGAGGACGTCCCCGTCCGGCGCTGACTTTCCCGCCCCGGTTGAGCCACTCCAGTGCACCGGTTGCAGCGGAATGCGGACTTTGCGGCCCGATTCCCCGGCCCGCGCCGACGGGCGGCGGGCCCCCCGGACGGAAGCGGGGGCGGGAGGGCTTGGCACGGCCCTTGCAATAAATGGAAGGAGGCGTGCATCTCGGTCAGCGGCGCCGCCTCTCGGGGCGGGGGCCGCGGACCGATGCCGCGGAATGAACGAACGGGAGGTGCTCGTATGAACATGCCACGGCCTATGGACGAAAGCTACAAGATGTTGATCGGCGGGAAGTGGGTGGGGGCCGGCGACGGCAAGACGCTGAAGTCGTACTGCCCCGCGAACGGAGAATACCTCGCCTCGTTCCCCGACGCGACCAAGGGGGACGTCGACGCCGCGGTGAAGGCGGCGTGGGCGGCCTTCGACTCGTGGAAGCGGGTGAGCGCCCAGGACAGGGCGGCGCTTCTCCTCAAGATCGCGGACCTCATCGACGCGAACCGGGACAAGCTCGCGATGATCGAGGCCTTGGACAACGGGAAGCCCATCCGAGAGACGGCGAATATCGACGTCCCCCTGGGCTCGGACCACTTCCGCTACTTCGCCGGGGCGATCCGGGCCGAGGAGGGCGAGGCGGTGATGATCGACGACTCGACGATGAGCCTCATCCTGCGGGAGCCCATAGGCGTAGTCGGCCAGATTATCCCATGGAATTTCCCATTCACCATGGCGGCGTGGAAGGTCGCCCCGGTCCTCGCGGCGGGCTGCTGCACGGTGATCAAGCCCTCGAGCACCACCTCCCTCAGCCTCCTCGAGTTCGCCAAGATCCTCAACGAGGTCCTGCCCCCGGGCGTCGTAAACATCGTCACGGGCAAGGGCTCCCAGGCGGGGCAGTTCCTCCTCGACAACGAAGGCTTCCGAAAGCTCGCCTTCACCGGCTCCACGGAGGTCGGGTATGAAGTCGCCGAGGCGGCCGCGAAGAAGCTCATCCCCTCGACCTTGGAGCTGGGCGGCAAGTCGGCGAACATCTTCTTCCCAGACGCGCCTTGGGATAAGGCCATCGAGGGCGTGCAGCTCGGCATCCTCTTCAACCAGGGGCAGGTCTGCTGCGCCGGGTCCCGGGTCTTCGTGCACGAAGATATCTACGACAAGTTCCTCGCCGAGTGCGTGAAAGCCTTCGACCGAGTGAAGGTCGGGATGCCCTGGGAGAAGGACACCGTCATGGGTTCCCAGGTCGACGAGCGGCAGCTCGAGAAGATCCTGTCCTACGTCGCGATCGGGAAGAAGGAGGGCGCCAAAGTCGCCTGCGGCGGCGAGCGCGCCACCGGGGGAGGCCTCGAGAAGGGCGCCTTCATGAAGCCGACCCTCCTCACCGAGGTCAAGAACGGGATGCGGGTGGCCCAGGAGGAGATATTCGGGCCGGTGGCCGTCGTGATCAAGTTCCGAGACGAGAAGGAAGTCATCGATATGGCCAACGACAGCGAGTACGGACTGGGCGGCGCGGTCTGGACGAAGGACATAAACCGCGCCTTCCGCGTGGCGAGGGAGATCGAGACCGGGAGGATGTGGGTGAACAACTACAACAGCCTCCCCGCCCACGCCCCCTTCGGCGGCTACAAGAAATCGGGCATCGGCAGGGAGACCCACAAGGTGATCCTCGACCACTACACCCAGATGAAGAACATCTACATAAGCCTGAGCGAGGCCAAGCTCGGGCTCTATTGAGGGCTGGCTGGGCCGGTCCCGGGCGGAGGCTCCCGGGGCGGCCCGGCCGTGGAGCGCGAGCCGTGAAGATAACCAGCGAGACGCCGGTCGAGGACATCGTGGGGATCCCAGGGGCGGTGCAGTACTTCGTGGAGCGGGGCGTATCGCCTGTATCCTGCTCCGGCGCCTTCCCTCGGACTCTGGGGAGACTGCTGGAAATCAAGGAGGTGGCCGACCCCGAGCTCTTCATCGCGGGCCTGGACGCGGCGTTCGGGGCGCCGGGCGGCGCCGGCGGCGGGAGGGAAGAGCGGGAGAGATGAACGAGATCCTCGAGCAGAGTCATCTGGCCGAGGGAGTCTACGAGCTGTGGATAGCGGCGCCGGAAATCGCGAGGGCGCGGAAGCCGGGGCAATTCGCGATGCTCCAGCTGGACCGCGGCTTCGGCGAGCGCATCCCCCTCACCATCGCGGACTCCGACGGGGAGTCGATAGCGGACATCGCCAGGATGGAGGCCGGGGCGCGCATCGACAGCGTCCTGGGGCCCCTGGGCAACCCGACGCGCGCCGAGCTCTTCGGCGAGGTCGCCTGCGTGGGAGGGGGCATCGGCGTCGCGCCCCTCCTGCCCATCGCCGGGGCCATGAAGGATGCCGGGAACCGCGTGGTCGTCGTGGAGGGCGCGAGGTCGAAGGACCTCGTCATACTGGAGGAGAGGATGCGCGCCATAGCCGACGTGTTCATCCTCATGACTGACGACGGCTCCGCGGGGCGCAAGGGCCTCGTCACGGAGGCGCTGAGGGAGCTGTGCAGGGGCGGCGCCGGAGGGACGCCGGCGCCCGACCTGGTGGTGGGTATCGGCCCGCCCGCGATGATGAAGCGCTGCGCCGAGACCAGGCGGCCCTTCGGCGTCCCCACTGTGGTGTCGCTCAACACGATCATGGTCGACGGGACCGGGATGTGCGGAGGCTGCCGCGTCACCGTCGGAGGGAAGACGAAGTCCGTCTGCGTGGACGGGCCGGAATTCGACGGCCACGAGGTGGACTTCGACAACATGATACGCCGCCTCGGGTCATACAGGACGCAGGAGGAGGAGGCTCGGCACAGGTGCAGGTGCGCCGTCGAGCCCAGAGCACCGGGGCTCGGACTCGCTCCGGGAGGCGAGCGATGAGCCGGGGGGACGAGCTCGAGGCGGCGGCGGAGCGGGTCCTCGCGGACCTGGAGGGGGGAAAAAGCCGTCGGGGGCGATAGCCCCTGGACCGCATGGGGATACCCCAGCAGGCGATGCTGAGCCTGGCGCCGGAAGCCCGGCGGCGCAGCATGGAGGAGACGATCTTGGGCTACGGCGAGGCCCAAGCCCTCCTGCGTGGAGGGCTGCGCCGTGGCCATCGACATCCCCTCCTTCATCCGGAAGATAAGCGAGCGGGACTTCGCCGGCCCCATGGCCGCGCTCGGCCAGGCGAGCCTATTGCCCACGATATACGGCCGCGTCTGTCCCCAGGAAAGCCTGCGCCCTCGGAAAAGCCCTGAAGGACCAGACCAAGGCGGTGTCCATCAGCAGGCTCGAACGCTTCGTCGCCGACCGAGCCAGGGAGGCAGGGGACGCGCCCCGGCCCTCGATCGCCCCCGACACCGGCAGGAAGGTGGGGGTGGTAGGGTCGGGGCCCGCGGCGATAAGCGCGGCGGCGGATCTCCGGAGGGCCGGCCACGAGGTCGTCGTCTTCGAGGCCTTCCAGAAGCCGGGAGGCGTGATGGTCTACGGCCTCCCTGAGTTCCGCCTGCCCAAGCGGATCGTCGAGGAGGAGGTCGAGGAGCTCGCGCGCATGGGCGTCGAGGTGAGGACGAGCTTCCTCGTGGGCAGGACCCGGGGGCTGCGGGAGCTCTTGGAAGAGGACGGCTTCGACGCCCTCTTCGCCGGGAGCGGCGCGGGGCTGCCCAAATTCCTCGGCATACCCGGGGAGAACATGGTCGGTGTCTTCTCGGCCAACGAGTACCTCACGAGGAGCAACCTCATGAGGGCCTACGACTCGGGCCGAGCCGACACGCCGATCTTCAGGCCGAGGCGGGCGGTGGGCCTGGGCGGAGGCAAGGTCGCGATGGACGCGGCCCGGACCGCCCTGAGGCTCGGCGCGGAGGAAGTCCACCTGCTGTATCGCCGCACCCGGGAAGAGATGCCCGCGAGGGCCGAAGAGATCGCCCACGCCGAGGAGGAGGGCGTGACCTTCCGGTTCCTGGAGAGCCCGGCGCGCGTCCTTGGGGACGACGACGGGCGGGTCCGCAGCCTGGAGTGCCTCTCCTGCGAACTCGGCGAAGCCGACGGCGACGGGAGACGGAGGCCGCGGGCCGGGGCGGCGCCCCGCGATCTCAGTTCAACAGGTACTCGAGGTCGATTTCGGCGGCGGCGCAGGGCATGGCGACGCCCCAGGCTTCGAGGACCTTGGGGTGGATCTCGCCGAAGACGCCCACGCTCTCGCCTTTGTAGACTATCCTCGCCTGGCGGCCGGGGATGAATCGCCCGTCGTCGGTGTCGGCTATCGTGTACTCCCTGCCGAGGAAGTACAGGAGGGTGGCGACGTAGGAGGCCGCCTCGTTGTAGTCAGCGGCGGCGTGGGCGAGGAGGAAGGCGATCCGCTGCCTCGTGGAGACGCCGTAGTTCTCCAGGGGGTTGCGGAAGGCCACCTTGCCCGCCTCGAAGATCCGGTGGGGGTAGCTCGCCCGGCTGGAGACCGACTCGGAGTTGAGGAGGCAGGGCAGTATGGAGGGGCGCACGTACTCGAAGCTCTCGGACATGGGGTTTGCGATGCGCACCGCGTCGGCGGGGTTCGTCCCCATGCGCTCGACGAAGTCCTTGCCCGAGCCGAGGTAGCCGTAGGCCATCTCCTGGGCGCCGAGGCCGACGAGGATGTTCTTCGCCTTCCGGGTGAAGAGCTCGATCGGCGAGAGGCGGCCGATGGTGAAGTCCCGCGGCCGCTCCGGGGCGAAGGACTCCATGCCCAAGCCCATCATCACGTCCTCCACGATGTCCACGGCGTGGAGGAAGTCGTTGCGGTAGGGCGGAGGGAATACCGTCACGTACTGGCCGTGGCTCTCGGTGCGGGAGCCCATGAGCCCGGCCGCGTCGCGCACGGACTGGACGCTCATGGACGCGCCGAGGAGCTTCGCCACCTTGGCGACCTCGACGCTCACGGGCTTCTGGAAGTAGTAGGGGAAGACGACTTTGCGGCCGAAGGGGGTGTCGTAGGGGTACTCGACCTCCACGGGCTCGACGGTGTAGCCCGAGTCCGCGAAGTCGCAGGCGACGATGTTGGCCGAGAGGGCCACCGAGGTCATGTCGGTGCCGGTGAGCTCGACGAAGAGCTCGGTGTCCCCGACCTTCACGGCGCCGAGGTCGTTGGAGTTGATGACCGGGGGGTAGGAGAGGATGGCCCCGGCGGAGTCCACGAGGAGGGGGTGGAGCCTGTAGGGGGCGTTGATGTGCCCGTACTCCTTCCCCTTGGGGTGCTCCTTGTTGATCTCCGAGAGGGTCATGGGCCTGTCGCCCTGGAGGGGGACGAAGCGCACCGAGTCGGGCTCCACGGCCTTGTAGTGGACCGGCCACTTCACTATGGAGGTGCGGTAGATGCCCATGGAGACCGTGCGGCGCTTGCGGCCGAAGTTGGAGCAGAGCTTCTCCTGGGTCTGGATGATGTCCTTGAGCACCGCGTCGGTCATGGACTTGCCGGAGACGAACAGGCCGGCGAGGAAGGGCCGGGCCTCCTTGACGGTGGGCTCCACGACGACCTTCCGCTTGGCGCTCTTCGCGTCCCCTTCCTTCGAGAAGAAGGGGTACTCGGGGATCGCGCCCCCTGCGCGGACGCGCAGGGCCCGGGCCAGCCCGGCGGTGGACCAGAGGTCGGGGCGGTTGGTGTCGTTGAGCTCGACCTTGATGACCCGCTCGTCCTCGGGGCAGTTCTGCACGGCGTCCCAGCCGTCGAGCTCGGCCTTGGCGCCGGGGAATATCCCCTCGAGGCCGGCGGCGTCGTAGCGCCGGCCGAGGAGGGAGAAGAAGAGATTCTCGTTGACTTCGATCTTGGGCATTTCGGCGGTCTCCTCAGTTGGCCTTGGCTCGCGCCGCGGTCGGGTCCTTGGCCCTGCGCAGGCGCACGCTCTCGATGTCGGGGCTGAAGAGCTCCCGGAGGTCGTTGAGGCCCAGGGCCATGAGGGCCATGCGATCGATGCCGAGGCCCCAGGCCAGGACCGGGCACTTGACCCCGAGGGGCTCGGTGACCTCGGGGCGGAAGATGCCAGAGCCGCCGAGCTCGAACCAGCCGAGGACGGGGTGCTTGATGTGGACCTCCACCGAGGGCTCGGTGAAGGGGAAGTAGCCGGGGACGTACTTCACTTCCTTGGCGCCGGCGACCTCGACGGCGAACATCTCGAGGAAGCCGAGGAGGGTCCGGAGGTTGACCTCCTCGCCGAGGACGATGCCCTCGGTCTGGTAGAAGTCCGAGAGGTGGGTGGCGTCGACCCGGTCGTAGCGGAAGCAGCGGGCCACGCCGAAGTACTTGCCCGGGACCTTAGCCTTGGGGAGCTGCCGGGCCGAGAGGACCGTGCCCTGGCTCCGGAGGATTAGGCGCTTGGTGAACTCCCGGTCGAAGCTGTAATCCCAGCCCCGGCTGCCCGTGGCGCCGCCGTTCTGGTGGGTCTCGGCGACCGCCGAGAGGTAGGGCTCCTCGATGAACTTGGCCTTCTGGGGCTCGGCGATGCTGTACACATCGTGGATGTCCCGGGCCGAGTGGAACTGGGGCATGAAGAGGGCGTCGGAGTTCCAGAACTCGGTCTCCACGAGGCCGCCGTCGAACTCCTCGAAGCCGAGGGAGACGAGCTTGTCCTTGACCGATTCGAGGAACTCCACGTAGGCGTTGCGCCGGCCCGGGAGGAGCCGGGCGGCGGGGGCGTTGATGTTGTAGGGCCGGAAGGTCGCCTCCTTCCACTTGCCCGAGGAGAGGATCTCCGGGGTGACGGCCCCGAGTTCCTCCCCGGTGACGCCCTCGGCCACGAGCTCGGCGGCGACCGCAGCAGCTTCGGGAGTTAGGCGATACCAGACCTTCTCGCGCTCGGCGGCGCGGAAGGGAGAGTCGGCGGCGCCGCGCTTGCGGGCGATTCCGGCCATCGCGGCCTTCTCCTCGGCCGAGAGGGCGCCCTCCTCGAGGATGCCGTCGCCCTTGCCGGCGGCCGCGGCGACGAGGGACGCGACGAGGGCGGCGCGGGCGCTGCTCCCGGGGCCGCCGGGGACGACGGAGGCGCGCTTGTCCTCGCCCATGGCCAGGACGCCTTCCTTGGAGAGTTGGCCGAAGGCGGACCCCACGTCCTTCTGCTCGAGGCCGAGGGCGTCGCGGATCTCGGGCAGGCTCGCGGGCCCCTTGTCCCGCACGAAGGCGACGATGCGCTCCTCGGGGGTCCCCTTGGCCGCGTACTCCCGGCCCAGGGCGGTCAGCTCGAACACGGTCCGCGCCTCGCGGCCGGCCTCGGCGGCGAGGCCCTTGGCGGAGAGCCAGGAGAAGGCCTGGTTCGAGTGGCCCTCCTTGTATCCCAGGTCCGCGGCGAGGCGGTCCGAGTCGAGGCGATCGCCCCCCGAGGGCTTGGAGCCCGGGGCGGCGTAGCGCAAGAGAACCTTAACCTCGAGAGGGTGAAGGCTTTTCACGAGAGAGCGTGGGTCCATAGTGCGGACATTGTGGCGAAAAAGGCCCTTAGCGTCAATTCGCGGCCACTATGCGGAGAAACGCGGCCTGCGGCCCGCGGGCGCAGGGGCGCCCGCCTGCGCGTCAGGGCTTGAGCTTGGGCGCCTTGATCTTCGGGACCTTGACCTCCGGGAGCTTCGAGCCGCCCAAGGCCTGGGCGCCGAGCTCCTTGGCCCGAGCCTCCAGGGCCGCCTTCTTGCCGGACAGGGCGCCCAGCACCGAGGACGCGGACTTGGAGTCTCCGAGGGAGGAGGACAGGAGCCCGTCGAGGTCGACCTTGGCGACGAGCTTGCTCTCCAGCTCCTTGGATGCGTAGTCCTTCATGGCCGCCCTGAGCTCCGAGACCGCCTTTTCGGCGTAGCGGGAGGCCGCGGCCTTGAGGGCCTTGGCGACCAAGCCGTCGAGGTTGCTCCGGACCGAGTACTTGTCGGCGCCGCTCCGCGGATGCTCGTAGCCGATCTCGACTTTGACGGCGCCCGCCGAGGCGAGGCTGTCGGCCAGGGCCCGGCCGACGAGGCCCGAGGGCTCAGAGGCCGCGGCGTCGGCGATGTCGAGCCCGCCCAGGGCGGCGAAGCCGCCCTGGGCCTCTCCGGAGATCTCGAGGCGCCCCGAAGCCCTTCCGGTGAACCCGCCTATGCCCGCGGCGGCGAAGGACTCTCCGAGGTTGACCGGGTAGCCCTGGGCCTTGGCGTCCACCGAGAAGGCCCGCGAGGACTCCTTGCGCAGGTCCACCACCGCCTTGAGGCTCGCGGACTCCTTGCCCGAAACCATGGTCGCGTCGAGGCTCGTGGGGGCCGGGACCAGGGCGGGGTCCGAGGAGACCTCCCGGAGGTCCACCGTCCACGTCGCGCGCTCCTGGACGAAGCTGGCGCCCAGGTGCCCGAGCCTGAACTTCGGGAGGGCGGCGGCGGGGAAGGCCACGTTCCGGCCCACGCCCAGCCCCGCCTTCTTGGGCTTGGAGGCCTTGTCGGCACCGCTCTTCTTCGCCAGGTCCATGGCTACTTCGAGGGCCCGGTTTCCGTAGCGGAAGTACCGCTGGCCCTCGCCGGATAGGAAGCTCAGGACCACGGGCTCGAGGACGCTCGAAGCGGCCCCGGAGCGGGGATCGACGAAGGACTTGAGGTGATCGAAGTCGCGGTCGAGGGCCTTCCGCGCGTCCTTCTCGAGGGCCGCGGCCGAGTCGGCGTCGGAGCGCAGCCCCGAGGCCACTGCTTCGGCCTCCTTCGCCGTGGCCCCGGCCGAGTCGGCGAGGGCCGAGAGTTCCGAGGCCGCCTTGAGGGCGTCGGCTGGGGACTTGAAGCTCTTCGGGTCGATGGCCAGGGCCTTCTTCGACGAAGAGGCGAGGGCGGCGACGCTCTTCCCCGAAGAGGAGGCCCGGTCCTTCCAGCGAGCGGCCGCGTCGGCGTAGGCCGCGCCCGCGGCGTCGAAGGCCGCGGCGCTCGAGAATTTGGACTTCTCGCGCTCCACCAGAGCCGCGGCGTCGAACCGCGAGAGGTCGACGATAGGCGCTTCCCCGGAGGCCCGGGACCGCGACGGAGCGGGGCGGGGGGCGCCGGAGCCCGACGCCGAGGGCAGGGCGCCTGAGGTCTTGCGGGGAGTGCCGAGGGCGATGGAGGAGGCCACGGCCTCCTGCACATACACCTTGCCCCGGATGAGGGAGGCTGGGTCGAGCTTGAGGTCGATCTTCCCGATCTCGAAGAGGTTGGTCATGGGCTCGTCCCGGTCGGCCACGGCCACGGAGCGCATAGAGACCTCGAGGTCGAGGAGATCGAGGCGGAAGCCGGCGACCTCGGCCTTGGCGCCGAAGGCGGCCTCCAGCCCCTTCTCCAGGGCTCCGCCCAGGAGGGGATTCATGAAGAAGAGGACGAAGACGACCAGGGCAGCGACGAGGATCCCCGCCATGACCAGGGGGCCGGTCTTCAGGACCCCGCGGTTGGCCTTGATCTCCTTGCCGAGCTTGTTGAGCCTGACCATGGCCTCGCGGCCTAGGCCCGGCGCCAGGGTCCTCTGGCCGTTCTCCGCGGCGAAGGAGGACTCCAGGAAGGCCTTGTCGGCTTCGAGCTCGAGGAGGCCCAGGTACCGTTTCTGGAAGGACTCCTCGGGGATGGGCTTGCGGAAGATCGCCGCGGGCTTGGGCACTTTCTTGGGCTTCCGGGGATCACCCGCCCCGGTGCCGCCTACCTTCGCGCTCATCTCAGGCCTCCCACGGTGCCGGAGAGGGACTTCGCGGCCTTCGAGACGGAACCCACCAGGGGCAGGCGCTGGAAGGCCTTGTAGAACCCGCTCTCGATGAACTTGGGGGCGAGCTCGGCCCGGTAGAACGAGACGAAGGAGCGCATCCCGAAGAAGGCGGGGAGCCAGAGGGCGAGGCCGGCGACGAGGCCGCCCATGACGATAGTGTTGTTGAACCGCGTGAGGGGGGCGATCGGGGCGTTGTACAGGGTCGTGAAGAGGCCTCGGAGGGAATCGGCGTTGAGGATGGCCCAGCCCAGGGCGTCCAGGGCCGAGCCCAGGACGAGCCTCAGGGGAGAGAGGAGGAGGGCGACGAGGACCTGCATGGCGTAGTTCACCTTGAAGAAGAAGGTGGCTGCGAAGAGGACGAACCACAGGAGGTTTCCCGCCGGGACGAGGGCGAAGAGGAGGCCGCAGGCGAAGCCCGCCGCCAGTTGCTCCCGCTTTTGGTTCGAGTTGAGCGCCACGACGGCGCGCGCGATGGTCTTGAGCATAGTAAAATAATCGCACGGAGAGGTATCGGGGCGCAAGGAGAGCCCCGCCGCCGGTCCGGCTAGATCATGCCCTTGATGCGGAGGAGGCCGAAAGCCGCCGCCGTCATGGCGTCGGGGATGGAGCCGTCGGCGACCATGGCCAGGGCCTCGCCCAGGGGGAAGCTCCGGGCCACCATGCCCTGTTCCTCAGCGTCCCGGTCGCAGTCGCCGAAGCGGAGGCCGGAGGCGAGGAAGAAGTGGGCCGCCTGGGTAGCGTAGCCGTAGGCTTCGAAGAGCTTCCCGACATGGACCATCGAGGAGGCGGCGATGCCCGTCTCCTCCCGGAGCTCCGCCGCGGCGAGCTCGAGGGGATCGGTGGTCCGGCCCTCGTGAGAGCCCTGGGGGAGCTCCCAGAAACGGCCGCCGACGGGATAGCGGTACTGCTCGACGAGCCAGACCCGGCCGTCCTCGATGGCCGCCACGACGACGAAGTCCGACTTCTCCACCACGCCGTAGACCCCAGGGGAACCGTCGGCCCTGACTATCCCATCTTCCCGGACGCTCATCCAGCGGTTGCGGTAGACGACTCGGCTCGAAGTCGTCCTGATCTCGGGTTCTTGCGCCACGCTTCTCTCCTGGGGCGCCAGGGTAGCACGGCGGAAGCGGCGGAGAGAAGGGCTCGGGGGAGGGCGGCGAGGGCCCGGGCTTCGGCCGCGACCCGGCGGCCGAAGGCGGCGGCGAGCTGGGGCGGCGCTAGGGCTTCCTCGCCCGCTTCAGCACGACTGCCCTGCCGGCGCTGCCGTCCATGAGGATATCCATCGGCTCCGGGAGCCTCGTCCGCGCGCAGTGGGCGGTCCGGCGCTCGGGCTCGAAGGAGTACAGCCAATCCCAGTCCACCCTCCCCTCGTCGGTCCCCGGGGCGGTGAAGTAGCCGATGTTCATGCTCGTCACGTTGTGGAAGAAGTGGGAGCCCAGGGAGGATTCGACCCGCAGCTCGGGGATCGCCGCCTCGACGATGACCCGGGCCATGGAGATCTGGGTGAAGGCCACGGGCACGCCGAGCCAGGGGTCCCGGGTGCCCCAGCGCCCCGGCCCGAGGAGGAGGTAGCGCCGCCCTGCGGCCTTCAGCTCCCGGTCGAGCTCCTCGATCTCCCTCGCCGCGGCCGCGGTGGCCCCGCGGTCGAAGGTCCTGGGGTCCACCCAGACCACGTCGGCGATGCCGGAATCCCGGCCGTTGCCCATGCTCCGCTCCGAGGAGACGAAGACCTCCGCGGGGTCGACGCCGTCGAGGGAGACCGGGGCCCCGCCCTCGCTGCGGATGAGGGGCTTGAGCTGGAGGAGGTAGAGGGCGGGGACGCCCGAGGCCTCGTCCAGGTTGAGGGCGTACTCGACCTCCACCGGGGTGCCCATGGAGCGCTCGCCCATGTCGAGGACCATGGCCATGGCCTCGGCGAAGGGCAGGGCCTCGTTCTTGAGGATGTTGGCCAGGTCCACGACCCGGGGCCCCGGGGTTTCGAGCCCCGGCACGAGCCTGGCTCCCGAGCGGTCCCAGGTGGAGGCCAGGAGCCGAAAGAGGGGGTCGGTCTCGGCCGCCGAGATATCTAGATCGCGCAACGCGGCTTCGTCCCCCGCGAGGATGTCGGGTTCGGGGAGCTCGAGATCCAGGGCCTTGAACGTCCGCTGGGAGCAGCCCATGAGGCGGTCGGGGGGGAGGACGTCCAGCTTGGGGTACCTGGGGCAGAAGCGGTGGGCCGGCCCTCCCCCCACCACGTAGGAGCCGAGGCCCAGCGCCGCGACGCACAGCCCGTCCTCGGGCCTGAGCTCGCCCACGGGGTAGTAGTTGCGGGACTGGGCGGTGCCCGCGGCGTGGGGGTAGAACCAGCGGCCCCGCCTCGAGCCCACGAGCTCCTGGACCACGACGGCCATCCTCTCCTCCTCGAGGTCGTAGCCCGCGAGCTCGAAGTAGTCCCGGGTCCTCCGGGAGAAGAGGCTCGCGTAGATGAGGAGGATGGCCTGGGCGAGTTGCCTGGCCCGCACAGCCCTATCGGGGTGGGAGTTGGGGAGGACGTAGGTCTCGTAGATCCCCGAGAAGGGCATCTGGAGCATGTCCTCGAAGAGCCCGGAGGAGCGCACCGCCAGGGGCCCCCGCACCGCCGCGACGAAGCGGGATATCCGCTCCATGAAGTCCCGGGGCAGCCCCGTGGCGAGGAAGCGGGACCTGAGCTCCGCGTCCTTGGCCTCGCCCTCCGACCCGTAGAAGGCGTAGGACCACAGGCCGTTGGACTCGAGGAAGAGCTCGAACTCGTCAATGCCTACGTAGGCGGTCCTCGGCACCTTCACGTCCAGGCCCTCTATGTACCGCGGGAAGGAGGCGTTCTCCACGAGGCCCTTTATGAAGACGAGGCCCCTCCCCTTCCCGCCCACCGAGCCCGAGCCGAGCCTGGCGGCGCAGCCCTCGTCGGCCCAGGCGTCCTCGTCGAAGTCGGGGATGAGGCCCCGGGACTTCTCCCTCCGGGCCTCCCTGAGCACCCCGAGGATGAAGGTGCGCATCGCGCCGGGGGTGGCGAAGTCGGCGGTCTTGTAGGGCTTGAGCCGGGCGGCGAAGCGGAGCTCTCCCCTGGCGGCGAGCCAGGTGGAGAAGTGATCGAGCCTCGCGTGGAGGAGGAGACACTCCTCGGGCACCTCCTCGAGGAGGGCCATGAACTCCTCGAGGTCCCGGGCCTCGGCCACGGGGGCCCCCGACGGGAGGCGGAATCGGAAGGGCCCGAAGCCCAGGCTCTCGTTGAGGAAGTTGCCGAGCTCGAACTCGATGGACTCCGAGACCTTGTTCGCGAAGGCGGCCCCCAGGGAGAGGGCCCGCTCCCGCACGCCCCCCTCGCTGGACTGGATCATGACCGGGAGGGATGGCGCCCGGGCCTTCACCATCCTGACGAAGTCGCAGCCCGCCTCCGGGTCGAGCTTGCCGGCCCTGGGGAAGCGGACGTCGGTGATGACGGCGATAACGTAGGGCTCGTAGCGCTCGAAGAAGGCGACCGCCTCCTCGTAGCTCGATGCGAGGATCACCTTGGGCCTCGAGCGGGCCTGGAGGAGCTTCTGGGTCTCGACGCCCTTCTCGGCCTCGATCAGGGCCTGGGCCTGGCGCTGCACGACCTGGAAGAGGAGAGGCAAGTACCGGGAGTAGTAGCGCACCGAGTCCTCGATGAGGAGGATGACCCGCACGAGGCCCGTGCGGGTGTCGGATTCGGCGTTGCGGAGGTCCTCGATGAGCTTGAGCATGGCGACGAAGAGCTTCGAGTACCCGTTCCACACGAAGATCCGATCCACCGCCTCGAGGCCGGGCCAGGCAGTCCCCTCGCCCCCCTGGCCGAGCCTGTCGGGCCCCAGGAGGGCGAGGCTGGCGTTGTCGGTGGCCATGAGGAGGATGGGGATGTCCGGGAGGAGGTCCTTCATGGATCGGGCGAGGGCCAGGGGCTGGGAGAAATCCGGGCCGGCGATGAGGACCACGAGGTCGAAGCGGCCGCCGCGGAACTTGGCGAGGGCCGAGTCGGGGGTGTAGGCGCAGGTTATGCGGGGCACCGTGTTGAGGTGGAGCTTGAAGTACTCGCCGTAGATCTGCTCGGTGATGACCCCGTCGGCCTCCACGACGAAGGCGTCGTAGAGGCTGGCCACCAGGAGGACCTCCCTCACCCGGTAGCGCATGAGGTCGTGGAAGGCGTTCCGCTCCTCCCGGGACTCGTCGTAGGCCTCGACCAGGTCGTCGAAGTACATGCTCTGCCGGGGCGCGACGGCGCCCTACACGAGGCCCTGGTCTATCATGGCGTCGGCCACCTTCTTGAAGCCGGCGATGTTGGCCCCCACGACGTAGTTGCCCTCGAAGCCGTAGCGCGCCGCGGTCTCGGCGCAGGCCCGGTGAATGTTCCGCATGATCTCGTGGAGCCGCCGGTCCACCTCCTCGGCGCCCCAGGAGAGGCGCATGGAGTTCTGGCTCATCTCCAGGCCGGAGGTGGCCACGCCGCCGGCGTTGGCGGCCTTGCCCGGGGCGAAGGGGACGCCGCGCTCCAGGAAGAGCTTCCAGGCCTCGGGGGCGCAGCCCATGTTGGAGACCTCGACTACCGCCTCGACTCCATTCTCGACGAGGGCCGCGGCGTCCTCGCCGGAGAGCTCGTTCTGGATGGCGCAGGGCATGGCGATGTCCACCGCCCGGCCCCAGGGCTTCTTCCCCGGGAAGAACTCGGCCTTCGGGTACTTGCGTACGTAGCTCTCGGCCTTCTCCCGGTCGATGACGAGCATCTCGGTGAGGTAGTCCCACTTATCCTGGGAGCCGACGCCCTCGGGGTCGTAGACGTAGCCGTCGGGACCGGAGATAGTGACGACCTTGGCGCCGAGCTGGCTAGCCTTGATGCAGACCCCCCAGGCCACGTTGCCGAAGCCCGAGACCGCCACGGTCTTGCCCTCCAGGGAGCGGCCCCGCTCCTCCAGCATCTCCTCGAGGAAGTAGACGGCCCCGAAACCCGTGGCCTCGGGCCTCACGAGGGAGCCGCCGTAGCCGAGCCCCTTCCCGGTGAGGACGCCGTTCCACTGGTTGGCCAGGCGCTTGTACTGGCCGAAGAGGTAGCCGATCTCCCGGCCGCCGACGCCGATATCCCCGGCGGGCACGTCGGTGTCGGCGCCCACGTGGCGGAAGAGCTCGGACATGAAGCTCTGGCAGAAGCGCATGATCTCGTTCTCGCTCTTGCCGTTGGGGTCGAAGTCCGAGCCGCCCTTGCCGCCTCCCATGGGAAGCCCCGTGAGGGCGTTCTTGAAGATCTGCTCGAAACCCAGGAATTTCAGGGTGGAGAGGCTCGTCTTGGGGTGGAAACGGATTCCACCTTTGTAGGGGCCGATGGCCGAGTTGAACTGGACGCGGTAGCCCCTGTTGACCCGGTAGTTCCCCCGGTCGTCCATCCAGGGCACCCGGAAGAGGACCGAGCGTTCGGGCTCGGCGATGCGCTCGAGGATGCGCTGGGCCTTGTACTTCGGCTCGGCGTCGATGAGGGGGGAGATGGACTCGAGGACTTCGCTGGCGGCTTGGAGGAACTCGGCCTCCCAAGGGTAGCGGCTCCGGAGCTCCTCGAGGACTTGCGCGATGTAGGGGTTCATGCTCGATCTCCTTCCACGGAGAAGTGTATGACCCCTCCCGAGCCCAGGCAAGGTCGAAAGGCTATGCAAATCGCTGCATGAATATGCGCCCGGGGCCCGGGTGGCCGAGCCCCGGGTCAGCGGAGGGCCTTGACCGCCGCGAAGAGCCCGGGCCACTCCTTCTGGGGCTCGGCCGCGACGGAGGCTCCGGGCATGGGAGAGGCGGGTATTCCCGTGGAGGCGTTGCCCTTGGCCGTGCCGCTGCCCCCCGCCCTAGCGCCTCCCTGGCCCCGGGCCGCCCCGGCGGCGGCGCCTCCTGGGGCACCCCCCGGGGCGCCATTCGCCCCGGCGCCTTCGGGGGCGGGCGGGCCGATGAAGACCTGGTCGCCGATGTTCACCGTGTCGAAGAAGCCCGAGCTCTTCATGGAGCAGGCGCTGGCTTCCTCCCCCCCGTCGGTCACCGTGAGCTCCGCCACGACGGAGGACTGGGGATAGGTGAGGCCGAGGCCTTCGGGCTTGGGCCTCACCGAGCCTCTCCTAACCACCAGGAGCTTGTCGCCCTTCGATATGCCGTCGGTCTTGCCGAGGTCCACGAGGACCTTGTCCTGGCTCCGCTTGAGGAGGGAGCCGAGGGGCGGGAAGGAGGAGACGAGGAGCTCCGAGACCCTGGCTGCCGAGTTCTTGAGCCGGTCGTTGCCGGTTCGGTAGGCCTTGATGGTAGCGGCGTGGCTGCCCGTCCTCCCCACCCTGAGCTCGACGTCGATCTCCACGTCCCGCTCGGTCTCCTTGACCGAGACGATGGCGAAGTAG
>Ga0268360_1001614_pt1 | contig 21851 bp, 16 predicted proteins | sample BioMet11_FD_192465 | JGI IMG/M metagenome (GOLD analysis project Ga0268360, IMG submission 192465) | Sewage microbial communities from Oakland, California, United States - Biofuel 11 (Illumina Assembly) | ecosystem: Engineered > Wastewater > Sewage > Unclassified | place: USA: California... | reverse complement strand
AATGAAAATCTTGATGATCTAAGAAATGAAATTCCTGCTGAGCCAAGAAATGAAAGTCTTGATGAGTCAAGAAATGAAAATCTTGATGAGTCAAGAAATGAAATTCCTGCTAAGCCAAGAAATGAAAATCTTGATGAGATAAATCCTGAAAACAGGAATATAAGCAAAACAGCAAATTCCATTGAAGACGCTCCCGATCTGGTCGCCTCTAATCAGGTCACCTCTATACTCACACCTGATACTGAGGAAATACTGCAACCCCCCTTATCCGAGGATCTGAGGAAAGATTGTCTGGAGGATGTACCCGATTTTATCCCAACCAAATCCGGTATTGAATCCGACATTAAATCCGGTCCTGAATCTGGCATTGAACACGGTACTGAACCCAGCACTGAATCTGATAGTGAATCCAACATTTTTTCAGACCCTGCCGAAGTAATTTTTGAATCTTCCTCTCTACCCAGAACTGCTCCTGTATCTCAGACTGCTTCTCTGTCTATTTCAGATCTCTCTCTTGAATCCGAAGTTCTCGGAAGTTCCGGAAAGGAAAATTATCCTTTTGAAGGTTTTGCAGGGTGTGATGATAATGTACTGAAGGCTTCTCCGGTTTCAGAAGCTTTCGGGATTGTCACTACAGGCATAGAACCCCTTGAATTAACCCCTTCAGGAGCTGTAATTACCGGCTACATTACATCAGCTCGACGGGATGAGATAAGGCTGGGAACATACGTTGTTGTGCCTTACGAAAACGGAGAAAAACTCTTTGCCAGGGTGGGAAAACTCCAGTACAGACAGGAGTTTGTTGTAGACGATGCAACTGAAATTCATTCAAGGCGCATGCTCAGTGCTCGTGGAAATCCTGTAAATGAAGACGATTACAAGTTCCTTGCCTGTCTTGATCCGCTCTGTATTCTCTACCGAAAAGCCGAAGGCAAACTCACTCGAAGGATGGCAGACCGGATTCCTCACCCTAACACTCCTATCCTGCCTGTTACTGACAGGCTTGAAGTCCAGACAGGGCTTAACATTCCCGAAAACGGGACCTTTATCGGCCACCTGAGTGTAGGGGGCGAGCTTTTAAAAACCAATTCCGAGCCCGAAACGGTTGCATATTACCTGAGAAACGACTATTCCATGGGTGATCCCCTTATTTTCAGGCATATGCTTATTTGCGGGAGCACAGGGACAGGAAAAACTTTCCTCTCTAAGAATATCCTTCGCCAGTTCATGAATGAAAGCAACAGGTACAGGCTGCGGGGGTCTCCTGACAAGGCGCGGAAAAATCCCTGCCTGGTAATTATGGACCCTCAGGACGAGTATTCCCAGCTTTTTGAGGATAACGAAACCCTCACTGAGGATGATAAATTCCGGTTTGAATCCGAAAATGTAACATATGGTCGGGTACTCTCTACAAAGGCTTTCGTGGCAAAAGTCGATGGGCAAAGATATCCTGGGGATAAATCCAGAGCCGAGCAGATTGAGTTTACAATTCCTTTTTCGCTTGTAGAACACAATTCCTGGCTTATTGCAGCAGCCGGAATGTCAGAACTCCAGTATATCGGGCTTGAAGTGCTTCTTGGAGATTTCTTCAAGTCAAGTGTGCCTCATACTTACCTGAATTTCATCAACCATATTGATAATGAAGGTACTCGTTCCTACTATGTTGACAGCGGGAAGCTTCACGAGTCCTCATACGATGGGATTGTAAGAAGAGTAAGAAGTCACTTCTTCTCGAAGGTTTTTGACCGGGATGCGACTTCAATTACTGACCTTGTGGATAAGATCTTCAAGCCGGGGCAGATTTCGGTTTTCCCAACTGAATACATAAGTGCTCCGAGAATCCGTGACCTCATAGTACTCACAATCATGAGCCTGATCGTGGACAACAAATTAAGTACAACGGGAAAGGAAGCTATTAAAGAAACTCCAATCATTCTTACACTGGATGAGGCTCATCGATATCTCTCAAATGCAAATGGGGAACATTCTCGCCTTATTATTTCACGCTTTGCAGATGCAGCTCGCCAGGGACGAAAAGAAGGACTGGGCCTTTTCTTGATAACCCAGGACCCTCAGGACATCGATGATACGGTTTTCAAGCAGATTAATACGAAACTGATCCTTAACCTCAACAATGACGCAGCTATTACATCTCTAAAAGTTCCGAAAGAATACGAGCGGAGAATTCCCTATCTTAAGAAAGGACAGATGATAATTCATTCTCCGGACAACAGTGATATCGTGGAGATAATCGGGCTTTCAAATTGTGTAGTTCGGCATCGATAATCCTTGTCAGCGTGAAAGCCCATTTCTATGTGGGTTTTTTGAATTTGTTTCTTAACCTGGTCACGTATTTTTCCCTTTTTCTTTTAGCTTCTCTCAGCTTCCATTCGGCTACCGAATAAACCATAAGAGTTAAGACAATTACCATTGAGAGAGCGCCAATTCTTTTATGTTATCTCAAATAAACTTCGGAAACCATGAAACCTTTGTCCTTTATGAACCTGAAACCTTTTTCGACTTTACTCTGGTTTTTGTAGTGATCAAGCATCTTTTCAGCATCAAGGTTAATGTCATTACTGGCGATTATAAACCTTCCATGCATGACCATATGCGATTTCTATGGTAGAACCGCCATCGATAATTTGTAGTCTCCAGAAGGTTAAAGTTAGTAGTGTCAGATTGGAGAAATTGAGTCCTGATGTTAACAATTTTCATTATTTTCACGGAAAGTTTCACCAAAAGTGTGTAGAATCTGCTTATATATTTCGTCAAGAGTTCGCCCTAAAACATCATCAGTAAGGTTAGAAGACTTATCCAGGGACCAAAGAGCCTTTCAACAGGAAGGGTTTCAATTACTGAGAATACATGTAAAGAAGACTGTCTACAAAACCAAGGAAATTGAAAATCATTGTTTTTACTACAATAGAAGAGCTAACTTGTGCCGCGAAATAGTCTCAAAAAAGTGAAGGGTGTTGCCACCCTCATTAAATTATATACTTATATATTTATATATTTATTTATATGTGTATTTACAGTTCTTCGAATTAGTGCTTACTCCATATTTTGAAGTAACGCTAACATAGATGGTTGATCCTCTAGTTCCTGATGGAGCTTTCGCAGAGATTTTACCGTTGTTGACAACTTTGAAACTAGTGGCTTTTTTGGTTCCGAATTTTACTGCAGTGGCGCCAGTGAATCCAGATCCGTATATAGTCACAGTGTTGCCTCCCTTATAGGTTCCGTAAGTCGGTGAAAGCTTCTTTATATAAGGTTTAGCAGCAATGTAGGTATATTGATCTGCTGATGTTTCTGCGCTTGTGCCTGAAGGAGTGGTAACAGTAATGTCAACTGTTCCTGGTGTTCCATACGGAGCAATTGCAGCAATTTTCGTAGCAGATACACTAGAGATCTTAGCAGAGACACTTCCGAACTTCACAGAGGTTGCACCTGTAAGTTCAGTTCCATATATAACTACAGTGTTTCCACCGTTCATACTTCCAGAGTTAGGACTTACTGAAGTAATTGTTGGTACTGCCTGTTGATATGTGAACTTAGTGTCGTCAGAAGTCGAGCTTGTTCCACTGGGCGAGATTGCAATAACATCAACTGTTCCTGTTCCGGCAGGTGCTTTTGCAGTGATCTTAGTTTTACTTTTGATACTGATAGCAGTTGCAGCATTGTTTCCGAACTTAACGGTCGTTACTTCTTTCAAATTGTTACCAGTTATGGTTACTACTGTGCCACCGGTTGCTGGACCTGCAGTTGGTGCAATACTGTTAATTACTGGAACTGATGCATATTTAAAGGCGTTGTTGGGTGAACTCAGAGCATTTTCGCTTTCTCCACCTGTTGAGGTAATTACTACCCATGCATATCCATCTCTGTTTTGTGGTGTAGTTACTTTAATCTCAGTATCAGAGATGAATGTATAAGTAGTTGGGATGCTTCCAACATCGTTGTTGAACGACACCTTTGATACACCTGTGAAACCAATACCCTTTACAGTCACCACTGTACCACCGTCAGTTGGGCCTTTAGATGGTGAGAGACTATAGATTCTTGGAACCGCTACATACATGTACTTATCTCTGTCTGAATTTACACTCACACCACCAGGTGCGGTTACCTGAATGTGAACAGTTGTTGGGGCTCCTGGTTGTTCTGGTTGAGAATTCAATGCCGGAGCAGTTATGCTTATTTTGTTGCCAGTGACACTATTGATTGTGGCCTCATTAGAACCAACAACTACCTTAGTTGCTCCAGTAAAGCCGTATCCAAGTATCTCAATGGTGTTGCCACCCACATATGAGCCAGATGTGGGTGTTATGCTAGTGATATATGGAATCTGTACATAGGTATAATCATCTTTAGAAGTAGCAGTGTCGCTAGATCCTATTCCATTTGTAATCTGGACATCGACTTTTCCAGTTCCAGCTGGAACGACTGCGGTTATTGTGTTGTCATCTTCTACTTTGAAACTTGTAGCTTTGGTAGCACCAAACATTACGCTTGTAGTTCCGGTGAAATATTTTCCAATAATAGTTACGGTGTTTCCACCATCAACCGAGCCAGAGTTAGGATCTATCTTGGTTACTGTTGGGACTGTTACCCATGTATAACTAGCGAAAGTTGTACCTGGAACATTAGAGTGAGTGACAGTGACAGGAACAGTTTGCCCAAGAGATCCAGATGGTGCAGTTACAGTGATCTGGTTGTTGTTATTGACAATCATGTTTGTACCTTTCTGGGTACCAAAATAAACGAAGTCTGCACCAGTAAAATCGTCTCCGGTTACAGTTACAACTGTACCTCCGTCGGCATCACCCACAGTTGGTGAAATCTTCTTGACTACAGCATCTGGCACGAATGTATAACGATCATCTGTGGATTTATCGCTTGTACCATCTGGAGTGACCACTACTACATCATATGTTCCATAAGTAGTCGCAGGAGTTCTCACAGTGATGGAATTATCATTTACAACTTGTAAAATGGTGCCCGCAGTACCAGTTGTCTGACCAATAGGTATGAAGTAAACATGGTTCGCACCTGTAAGCCCTTGACCTGCTATAGTCACAGTTTGTCCTCCGAGGACTGAGCCTATATCAGGATTAACAGATTGGACTATTGGTGTTGCTGCCCCAAGTGCAATTGTTGCACTGACTGTAAGCATAGCCAATGTCAATACAAATAGCATATTTCTTTTTGTTTTCATTATATGCAATCCTCTTATTACTACATTTCTTAATTTTCGGTTTCTTCACAAACTCTTTAGAAGAATGCTATGGTATATCAGAAACCTTGTTGTTACGTTGTAGCTTCAACACATTTTTGGACATTAATAATTTTGGATATAATTTTTGCCTATATTAAAACCAAATATCCCAAAATATAAAGAGAGAAACTACTTGTTAAATAGATACCTCTAAATAAATAATAAACCTTTCTCTTAAATAATATATTATTGAATTATATTAAAAAATATCCAATTATATATCTAAGAATTACTTAATAGCTAGATATTTCTAAAAATAATAGGATCTCATTTCAAATAACGTTTCAGTAAAATATATTAAATAAAGTAATTACCCGGAGTATAGTTAGAGGCACCTTTTGAGCGTCGCTAGAATAGCTTATAACAGGCAAATTGTTCTTTATGATTGTAGAAATATAGGCTTTCTAGAAATCCAAAACTGTTAATTTATTATAAAGAAGTGTATACAGAATAATATATTTATATATGTTCCTTGAAAATACATATCTTTAAATATATATTGTCAAAATAAAGTATATTTTCTCTATTTTATGTTATTTATGTAGGATTCGTAAATATTAAATAAAATTTGCCTTCAAAATTTTATCTCAGTATATAAATTCCTATTCCTGGCCAGAAAACTGTCAAACTAAGCTTTGTTTTCAACCCATAAAAAAGCTGTTTAATTTCAATCAATGATCATAATAAAATTGAGTGAAATGTTGATTATTAGATACTTTGGGGATAAAAGTTATATAGATCTTTCAAAGCTGCAATGTTTTGAGTTCCATCTGATGTGAAATTATTGCTTGGAATACAAAACTCAGAAGCTCAATTATAGTCAACTCAGCAATTAGTTACACTTTTGATAGTTTCACCAAATTTTTCCATCCAATTCTTAGCGAATCTTCAATAGAATCTCCCAAATATCTGAATCGGATAAAGTATAACTTTTGTTGAACTTTAGTGTTTTTTTTGATTCTTATACGCCAATCAAGTTGCTCAAGAGAAATACTTTGTTCAATATGATATTTTTCAGGGCTTGTCATAATTATATTATTATACTTATAAATGTAACCAATTTATGTGATGACTATAGTTACTTACAAAATAGTAAGATCTAGAAAAGTAGTTTTGAGTTTTGGGACCAACTCAAGCTCTAAAATGCAGCAAATAAGGCAAAGGTAATCCATTGGTCATCGGTTAAGGAGAAACCGTTATCAATTGCATTGATTTCCACAAAGTTTGTTAAACCATTCAGTGATATTAAGCTGGAGTTTGATATCAATTTCAGTTTAAACGCTCAAAATTTGGGCTTGATTTTTTGTTGAAATCGAGATCCGCGGCAAGAGAATTTCTTAACCGATGACCAATGAAAATTAATTATATTAACTTATATGTTTACCTGCCGAAGCTGGGTTCAAGTATTCAAACCTGCTTTATAGCCTCTTGGGAAGCAGTCACTATAACCTCTTTCATAGCCTCTGGCATAATCGCTTTTCCTGGCTTCTTTCTTTATAAATGCACTGTAGGGCTTCCTGCTGTCGGCTTTACCTTCTCTAAATCCGTCTTTATAGCCGTCTCTGCAGCCTTCTTTGTAGCCTCTATCATATTCTTTTTGGTTTCCACCTGCCGATCCAGCTCTCAGGCCTGCTTTATAGCCTTTTGGGAAGCAGTCGCTATAACCTCTTTCGTAACCTTTATCATAGTCGCTTTTCCTGGCTTCTTTCTTTATAAATGCACTGTAGGGTCTCTTGCTGTCGGTTTTGCCTTCTTTAAAACCGTCTTTATAGCCGTCTCTGCAGCCGTCTTTGTAGCCTCTGTTATATTCTTGCTGGTTTGCGCTTACCGCTGCAACTGTCACTGATACTATAAAACAGACTACCAGCAAAATAGCCACTGTCTTTTTTATACCCATTTATTCACTCCTCAAATCTGTTTCAACTTTACCAATTGCCAACAAAGTCAATAGGACTTCAACAAAGTCAATAGGACTATACGCACTTGAAGAACAAAATCAATTACAGCAAAGACTGCGAATTAAAGTTATGTTTTAGGTAGTTGATTTTTAGGTCGTTGACTGTCTGATGCTGTTGGTTTTTCAGTTCAATTGCATAAGTCCTAGTCAATTTCAAACATATGTAACATAACAGTCATTATTCATAGAATATAATATTAATAGAAATATAAATAAGAAATAAATATAAATCCACGCATCGAAAGAACCAGGTTGTACATAGGCACAAAAACTTGACTTTAAACAGTATGTCCGAATCACTGCTTATGATTTCCGGCAGTGTCTCGAATTTGCTGTAAATTTGAAATCAAATTGTTGTGTAGATGATGGTAACCTTCTGATATGGAGTTTTCTACAATACAACTTTTTTGGGATTGTAATTTTGCAGAAAAGGAACATGATACTTTTTGAATAACATGCACAACCAATGAAAGTGCTTGCAGATGGCAGTATTTTCATGCTAAGAAGGAGGTTTGAAACAGGCTTTTCAGGAGCACAGAGTGTATGTTCTGACGGCGTTTTGCAGGTTCATAAATGAAAAATTAAGAAACTTAAAATAAATTACGGTTCTAAGGTTATAAAAACTTTAAAATTAAAGTTAAAAATATGGATGTGTTAAAATATGGATGTTAAAGAAGTAAATCGCCATGGACAGGAACTGATCAAACATCTGAAAATCAGAACGTCTCCTGTAGCAGTAAAGCTGATTTCGAAAGGGTCAGAAATTCCGGAAAGTATCAAGAAAGCAGAAGAGTGTATGACTCACTGCCAATTTATGGATAAAGTTAGAAGAACCCGAGAAGAGTTCTACACTTTAAATGAAAACCAAATGTGTAAAGTTGGAGCCGGTGCAATGGGACTTGGCTCAGTTCCTGAAGATCTGGTCACTGGGGAGCTTTATTACAAAGAATTCGAGCTATTCAGCACACTGGGCGCCTCAAGACGTACTATTGATATGATCCCAATCCTTCCGCCTAATTCAACAGAAGCTATTCTGTATTCTCCCCTGGAAGATACCTCATTTATTCCGGATGTCATTATGGTTGTCGGTAATCCTAAACAGATGATGTTGCTTACACAGGCAGCAATGTACGGAATAGGAGGAAGGCTTGAAACGAGCTTTTCAGGAGCACAGAGTGTATGTTCTGACGGTGTTGTGCAGGTTTATAAAGAAGGAACAGTAGGCGTTACACTTGGTTGCACTGGAAGCAGGGCTTACGCCACTCTTACAGATGATGAAATGATTATGGGAATCCCTATGGAGCTTCTTGCTGATGTGGTTTCGGGCCTCAAGCAAGTATGCCCTTAACTGAAACCTTATCTGAAATTACCAGTTTTACTGGTAGTCTTGGTCATGCATGTAGTGTTTTTAATACAGCAGATGTATCCTCTTCAAATTGTATGGTTAAAAGGCGGCGGACCGTATAATGAAGGCTATATTGTTAATATTGCCGAGGGTGTCATATGTAAACCCCAGTACCTGTTTAATAGCGGGGGGTGGTATAACTTACCAGTAAAGGTTGTTGAGTCTTATAAAGCGTATTGAGACTAAAATTCAGGTTTGAGACTAAAATTCAGGTTTGAGACTAAAATTCAGGTTTGAGACTAAAATTCAGGTTTGAGACTAACATTCAGGTTTGAGACTAACATTCAGGTTTGAGACTAACATTCAGGTCACATTCTCACAGTAAATTCACAAATCGTCTACTGACTAATTATCTTCAAGTTTTAGGGGTTATGAAGGAGTCTACGCCCCAGACCGTCACATGTTCAAATTTATTTATATTTATTTACATTTATTTAAACCGTTTCTATAATTATATAATCAATGTTGTCTATTCATACGACCTGATGAAACGAACAACAAATTTCTTTATATTAGTATTATTGGTTTTGACGTTATGTACTGCTACTGCAGGCGCTTCAGCTAATGCTGCTTGTAATGTAAAAATTGTTAAGTTCACAGTAAACAATCCAACTGGAATAGCACCAGCTAAAGTAGGGTTTACAACTTATACGTCAGGCACTGTTAAAAGTGTTCAATACCAGGTATTGGATAAAAATGGAAAAGTAGTTGCATCCTGCAGATCTTACTGTACACACTGCACGGTAAAGCATATCTGCAATTGTTCACTTATTATAAAAAAGCCTGGTACCTATGACGCAAAAGTAACTGTATATGGTGCTGGAAATTGTCACGTACAGCAGATTAAAAAGTCAGCCATTAAAATAAAAGCTGCATGAAAATAACTGTAAAGCAATAAAGGTAAAGTAATAAAAGTAAATTAATAAAAGGGATAACTCCCTTTTTACTTTTTATTTTAACACTGGCAGATCTGCCTTCTTGCATACTTTTGTTTCCAGTAGCAAGAACAGGTTTAATGCCTTTCTTACTTTAACTTCTCCTTCTTACTCTAACTTCTCCTGCCTAATTTTCGGTGTTTTCAGTTTTTTCTATTCTTCCCTTCCCCGGCAACCTCTTTAGTTTGTCTTTCTTTCTCTTTCTTTCTCTTCAATCCCTTTTATAACACGGTCCGTTCTTCTTGCTTTACTTTTTCGTATCCCGTTTTTAATGTCACATTCTTTTCCGTCTGTGAACAGAACAATCATATAATCTTTAGTGAACTCAAACCCATTTTAATAAAAGTCAATCCGAAGATAATCTGTGCAATCCCCAGAGCACGGATAATAGAAAAGTAGTGTTTACTGTTTATAAAGGATTTTGACTTTTCTACAATTAATGTGATGGCTACCTTTGACCCGACAAGAAAGATATAAAACCCTAATATAAACAGAATCGTGGCTGAAACCTGAGTGTTCAGGCTCTTATAAATTATCGGCCCACCTATGGAAAACCAGAAGACATATGGATGTGGGTTTCCAAAATTCACAATAACTCCTTTTTTAAGGGCATCCTGTTTTTCTACATTTAATTCAAAGCTGTCTTTTTTGATTTTCAGTAATTCGATTCCTGAATATATTAGATATGAAGCCCCAAAAAACGCAATGATTCCGATAATAAAATCATAACTTTTCAGATGCGACAGCACATACAATACGGATAAAACGATTGGCAGGTCCGTAATCAGAGGCGACACTGCAACCTTTATTCCTTCCCACTTGCCATACTGTAGAGTTTCAGAAATGGTTACAGCAAGCAGTGGGCCTGGAGATGTTCCTGCAGCAAGGCCGAGAAATGACCCCAGGGCTAAAAATTCAATAATATCTAGCACCTTTATGCCTCATTTTTTAATATGTCAATCCAGGGAACCTGCCTTAAATCCTGAGTAACCGTGAATTCCCAGCTCAGTTAGTCAGATTCCTGATTTAAAGCTATAATAATTTTAAGGTATATAATAGTACAACACTGAAGCAGAATAACCATCAGTGACCTATATAATACCTCAATTTATATTGAACTTTGAACCTTGAATTTGTAGATTTTTAAAAAAAGGAGGCATTTATGCCTCTATTTTTGAAAACAAGAATGCTCCAACCATGCAGACAAGAACTGAGAGCAAACCTATTACTGCCAGGTCATTATAGATTCCAAACACGTTCATTCCGGCAATTGCTCCTCTTAAGCCATCTACCCCATAGGTAAGGGGATCGATCCTGCTTATAAAATAGATCGATGGCGGAAGGTTTTCGAGGGGGAAAAGGGCGCCGGATAGGAAGAAGATAGGCATGATCAGGAAGTTCATAATTAGCTGGAAACCCTGCATATCTTTCATCTTTGAGGCTATGGCAAGGCCCAGGCCTGTAAAGAAGATAGCTATTAGGGACATGAAGACCAGCCCGAAGGCAAGGTTTGAAAGGCCTGGAATTCTGAACCCGAGTAGATAGGTCAGGCTCAGCACGATCAGGCCCTGGATCATGGCTATAGTTGCGCCTCCAAGGGTTTTTCCGATCATAATTTCTGTCCTTGAGATCGGAGCTACCATAGTCTCTTTCAGAAAGCCGAACTGCCTGTCCCAGATAACCTCAAGCCCCGAAAATACAGCAGTGAACAGGATGGACATTGAGACGATTCCTGGTGCAAGAAAATCCAGGTAATTTGCCCCTCCGCTTGCTCTTGTATACATTGGGCCGAACCCGAATCCAAATGTTATCAGAAAGAGCAGAGGCTGCCCGAGAGAACCAAGCAACCTCGCTTTTGAGCGCCAGTAGTGTTTTAGCTGCCTGAGCCAGAGGATATAGATTACCTCGATCAATGCCTGACCCTCCTTCTCATACCCCTTATAGCCCGCACTCTGTGCCCAGATTCGTTATCGTCCCTGATATCCCGGCCTGTTAATTTCAGAAAAGCCTCTTCTAAGGAGTCGGTTTCTGTCTGTTTCTTTATTTCTTCAACAGTGCCGGACTCTATAATTTGTCCGTGGTCAATGATTGCAATCTGGTCTGCAATTGCTTCGGCTTCTTCCATATAATGCGTGGTCAGAAAAATTGTCATTCCTTTTTCTTTGTTCAGGCTCTTGATATGGCTCCAGATAGAATTTCGGGTCTGGGGATCAAGGCCTACTGTAGGCTCGTCAAGGAAAAGGATTTTCGGGTAGTGGACAAGCGCCCGCGCAATCTCAAGCCTGCGCTTCATGCCCCCGGAATAGCTTTTAACATAGTCTTCCCGCCTGTTCCAGAGCCCGACAATTTCCAGGGCTTTTTGGATTCTTTCGTCTCTTTCCTTTTTAGGTACCTTATAGATGACTGCATGGTAAACAATATTCTCGTAAGCAGTCAGTTCTTCATCAAGGCTGGAGTCCTGAAAGACTATTCCGAAAGATGCACGGGCGTTATCCTGCTCTTTAAGCGCATTGAAACCGTTAATGCTTATTTTTCCTGATGTGGGCTTCAAAACAGTTGTGAGCATTTTGATAGTTGTGGACTTTCCCGCCCCGTTTGGGCCAAGAAAAGCAAAGATCGAGCCGGTTTCAACGTTGAAACTGATATCTTTTACAGCTGTAAAATCATCAAATTTCTTCGTGAGTGACTGAACTGAGAGTATATTTTGCATGGGTGAACCTGAAATGTTTTTTTAAATAAGGAAAGGCTAATAATAGAATTTCTTCTGTAATATTTCTTCTGTTAAATTCCTTCTGTTAAATTTCTTCTGTTAAATTCCTTCTGTTGAATTTCTTCTGTTAAATTCCTTCTGTTGAATTCCTTCTGTTGAATTCCTTCTGTTGAATTCCTTCTGTTTTCTTTATGGATAAAATGATTTTCAATTAAAGTTAGTGTTAGTTTTACTGGCTTCAAAGAACATATTTCCAGCCGTCTTTTTTCAGGCTATTTCGGTGTTTTTCATAATCAGGCATGAGTTCTCGAACAAATTTCCAGAACCGTGCCGAATGATTTTTCTCTTTTACGTGGCAGAGTTCGTGCACTACTACATACTCAAGCTGCTTCGGTGGTGCCATTATAAGCTGGAAATTTATCCTCAATACATTTTCTGCAGAACAGCTTCCCCAGCGCTTTTTCTGGTACTTTACTTTAAATATTGGAGTATCTACCCCGAGCTTTTTCGAATAAATCTTCAGAAGCTTCTCAACTTCCTCTTCGGCACGTTTGCTATAAAAATTCCAGACGGCTTCTTTCACCAGAGAGGGAAGCTGATCTTCAGAAGTATTCTCGGAAATCTCAACCTTAAGTTCGGAATCCTGGAAAAAAGCCAGAGGTTTTTTAATGTTATTCATGGATGTGATTCTCAGAGGACATTCTCTGCCCAGATAAAGATAAACTTCCCCGTCGCAATACTGCTTTTTTTGATCAGGCAGTCTGTTTTCCTCGAACCATTCAAGCTTTTTAAATATCCACCAGGCTTTTCTTTCAACCATTCCTTGAATAGTGTCTGCACTCAGACCCTGAGGTGCCCGAAACTCGACTTTCATGTCCGGACGGACTAAAATAGCTGCACTCTTTCGCTTTTTACTGTATACGATCTCATAATTTATAGTCCTGCCACATACATTGATTCTATTGTTTTTTCTCATCCCGGTTTCCTCAGAATAAAAAGAGTTTTCAATTCAATTGTTCTTCTACTGGTATTCTCTTCAAATTCAATGGAGTTTTTCGACTCGAAAAATGTGCAAAAATTTTACCATACAGTTATACAGTTTAATCCATCGCTTGAAGTTGTTTTTTAAACTTAGTTATATTTTTAAATATTCAGTAAATACATGAAATTTACTTTTACTCATGAAATTCCAAAAATAATTAAAATCACTTTATTGGTCATCGGTTAAGGAGTTTTCTTGCCAAAAAACTATCGATTTTGCATTAGAAACCGGCTTTAAATTTTCGTTTCTTTGTATAAAATAGATACCCTGTTCCAGCCCGCAACTATTAAACTATTTATAAATATTGTGGAAATGGACGTAGTTTTCACAATCCCTTACTTAACCGAAGACGCATGAAAATCACTTCAATTCCGGCTCTTAAAGCCTGAAGAGTGCTTTTTCTCTTTCCTGATTTCAATCTACAGGTCAGGCTCTTTTTGCATTTCGTTATATCTTCTATAATGCCCTGGAAATGAGTAACTTCTCTTCCTCATTGCGCTGGATAAAGGTTTTCTCGTCAATCCAGCGGACGTCAGCAGTCTGAGTAAGAATCCTATACTGGCGGTTGAATTCCTATCCTCTTCTTCACAATTTTCCTCAAGTTCAAGTTCCACAAGGAGCAGGTCCTCGGGATGGATTAAGTAAGGTTTCAAGAACATCGGCTGCAATGAAAAACTCAAGTCCGAAGACAATTCTGTTTGTAAGATCTTTTCTTACTTTCCGATAGCTATGAGGTTTCTTTAAAACTTCAATGAGGAATTCGAAGAGTTTCATGTGTGTTTTGTGAGAAAGCAACAAAACACACTTTTGTTTGACTCCACCTAATCCACAAAAATTTGATAAATGAATCCTTATTAATTTAAACTGGATGTCATTATGTCTCCTTATCTATAATTATCCTCTTGAAGCTGGTATAGATGGGTTTCTACAAAGCCATTTTTTGAGCAAGATTTTTACTTACTAACTATGATATATCTGGATCTGGTTTCAGTACTGCTGCTTTTGGAGTTATCTACGGTTAAGCTAACAGTATATCCTCCTGTTTTGTTGTATGTGTGTACAGGGTTCTTTTCTGTTGAAGTATTTCCATCTCCAAAAGCCCATTTCCATGAAGCTGGTGATCCAGTGCTGTTGTCAGTAAAACTGACATTAAACGGTACAGGTCCTGAAGTTGGCGATGCAGAAAAAGCAGCGACAAGAGAGTTTGAAACTGCAATATATCCGGTTTTTACCAATGTATTATCGCCGTTTGCATTACTCGCTGTCAATGTAACAGAATATAGTCCTGATTTATTGTATGTGTGCACAGGATTCATTTCTGTAGAATTGTTCCCATCTCCAAAAACCCATTTCCATGATGTTGGCGATCCAGTGCTCTGGTCAGTAAAACTAACCTTAAAAGGCACTTTTCCTGAAGCGGGGGACGCAGAAAAATTAGCAACAGGAGCAGTCAAAACACCTGAAACAGCAATATAGTCGGTTTTTGTCAGGGCACTGCTGCCATTTGCATTAACTGCTGTCAATTTAACAGGGTATAGCCCTGATTTATTATATGTATGTACAGGATTCTTTTCTGTTGAATTGTCCCCGTCTCCGAAAACCCATTTCCATTTAGTTGGTGATCCTGTACTCTGATCAGTAAAACCAACAGTAAGTGGAGCTTTTCCTGAAATTGGAGATGCAGAGAAGCTGGCAACAGGAGGAGCTAAAACGCTTGATACAACAACATGGCTGGATTTTGTCAAGGCATTACTGCCATTTGCATTACTTGCTGTTAATGTAACAGTATATCGTCCTGATTTACTATACGTGTGTACCGGATTTTTCATTTCTGAAGTGTTTCCATCTCCAAACGCCCATCTCCATGCAGTTGGTGACCCTTTGCTCTGGTCAGTAAATATAACCTTAAGAGGCATACTTCCTGAAGCAGGAGACACAAAATAACCGGCAACAGGAGGAGCTAAAACGTTTGAGACATAAATATAGCTGGATTTTGTCAAAGTATTACTGCCGTTCGCGTTACTTGCTGTCAATGTAACTGCATATCTACCGGACTTAGTGTATGTGTGTACCGGATTTTTCTCTTTTGAAGTGTTCTTATCCCCAAAATTCCATGTCCATGCAGTTGGTGACCCTTTGCTCTGGTCAGTAAAACTAACAGTAAGAGGCATACTTCCTACAGTTGGAGTTGCCAAAAAAGCTGAGACAGGAACAATATATCCTGGACTCGATACCACACTACCGTTCACAGAAACTACATTTATATATTTTGATTTTTGCAACTTATTACTGCCTTCCTCATTAGTCGTTGTCAAATCAACGGTATAATTTCCGGATTTATTGTATGTGTGTACCGGATTTCTTTCTGTTGAATTACTTCCATCTCCAAAATTCCATTTCCATGAGGCTGGTGACCCTGTGCTCTGGTCAGTAAAACTAACAGTAAGAGGTATTTTTCCTGAAACAGGGGAGGCAGAAAATTTGGAAACAGGAGTGTTGTTTAAAACGTTTGAGACGACAGCAATATAACCTGTTTTTGTCAGAGCATTATTGCCGTTTGCATTACTCACTGTCAGTTTAACAGAGTATAGCCCTGCCTCATTGTATGTGTGTACCGGGTTCTTTTCTGTTGAATTACCTCCATCTCCAAAAGTCCATTTCCACGAGGCTGGCGACCCTGTGCTCTGGTCAGTAAAACTAACCGTAAAAGGCACTTTTCCTGAAGTCGGGGACGCAGAAAATTTGGAAACAGGAATATTTAAAGTGCTTGAGACAGCAATATATCCGGTTTTTGTCAGGGCATTACTGCCTTTTTCATTACTTGCTGTTAATGTTACAGAATAAAGTCCTGATTTGTTGAATATGTGCACAGGATTCTTTTCTGTTGAAGTATTCCCGTCTCCGAAAATCCATTTCCATTTAGTTGGCGACCCTGTACCCTTGCCAGAAAAATCAACCGCCAGAGGTGCTTTTCCTGAAATAAGGGACGCAGAGAAACTGGTGACAGGCGGATTAAAAATGTTTGAAACAACAATATAGTCAGTTTTTGTTAATGTATTACTGCCATATGCATTATTTACTGCTAATGTAACAGAATACAATCCTGCTTTGCTGTATGTATGTGTAGGGTTCTTTCCGGTTGAGTACGTGCCGTCTCCAAAAGTCCATTTCCATGATGTTGGCGACCCTTTACTCTGGTCAGTAAAACTAACAGTAAGAGGTGATTTCCCTGAGGCTGAAGATGCAGAGAAAGCAGCAGTAGGGGTTTCATACCCGTTTGAAACAGTTATATAGCTGGATTTTGTTACTGCAGTCTTGGTTCCCGTTTCGTTCAATGTCAGTGTAACAGAATATTTTCCTGATTTTTTATATACATGCACAGGGTTCTTTTCCGTTGAATAAGTTTTATCTCCAAAAGTCCAGTTCCATGAGGCTGGCGATCCTGTGCTCTGGTCAGTAAAACTAACTCTAAGTGACGTTCTGCCTGAAGTTGGGGACGCAGAAAATCCTGGATGTGCTAAAACAGTTACTGTGACAGATTTCGAATCAGTACCGTTTTCATTGTTTACTTTAAATTTTACATTGTAAGTCCCTGCTCTGGAATAAGTGTGTACTGGATTCTTCTGTGTCGAAGTGGATTTGTCTCCAAAATCCCAGTTCCACCCGTCCGCATTCATCGAGAAATCCGTAAACTGGACTGAAAGAGGAGCATAACCGGATGTGAAATTGCTGCTAAAGTTTGCAACAGGATAAACTGGTTGTGCTGGAAGAGGACTAATAAATTGACCGAAAGCAATAGGCCTGAAACCTGTGTTTACTGTGGCTGTAACCTTATCTGTAGCAGTGTCAATTACAGAGGCAGTGTTTCCGAGATGATCGCTATCGCCGGAGTTCGCTACATATACCTTTGTTCCGTCCGGAGTGGCTGCAATTCCGTAAGGGTTTTTTTTGACTTTTACAGTTGCTATAACAGTTTTTGTTGCGGTGTTAATTACCGATACATTGTTGCTGCCTTCATTTGCCACATACACCTTTTTTCCATCAGGAGTTACTGCAACCCCCATAGGCCATTGTCCCACAGGCACTGTGGCTGTAACAGTGTTTGAACTTAGTTCAATTATAGAAATAGTATTGCTTTCACAATTCATCACATATAGTTCTGTTCCCGCCTGGTTAATTGTAACTCCACAAGGGCCAGATCCAACTTTCACAGTCGCTATAACAGTGTTTGTGCTGGTATCAATTACAGAAACAGTGTTGCTGTAACGGTTCGTTACATATACTTTTTTTCCATCCGGTGTGATTGCAACTCCTAAAGGATTAACTCCTACAGGCATGGTGGCTGTAACAGTGTTTGTAGATGTATCAATTACAGAGACAGCTTTTATGTCACGGTCTGCCACATATAGTTTTTTTCCGTCCGGTGTGACTGCAATTCCACAGGGACTATATTTGTAGCCTACATCCACGATAGCTGTAACCTTGTTTGTTGCTGTATCAATTACAGAAACCGTACCCCTTTCGCCGTATTTGGTATTTGTTACATATACTTTTGTTCCATCCGGGCTAACTGCAGCTCCAAAAGGCTCGGTCCCTACAGACACCGTGGCTGTAAGGGTGTTGTTTCCTGTGTTAATTACAGAAACAGTGTTGCTGTCAAGATTTGTAATGAATGCATATGAAGGTGCAGGAGAACCTTTTGGTACAACATTTACTGTCGCAAGCTTTGAATCTGTACCTTTTGAATTGCTTACAGTCAGTCTAACAGTATAGATTCCTGTTGCAGAATAGGTATGTGTGGGATTCTGCTTTGTCGAACCAGACCCGTCTCCAAAGTCCCAGACCCATTTAGTTGCATTTATTGAGAGATCTGTAAACTGCACGGGTACAGAAAGGAAAACGTAATCTGAGGTGATATTGCTGCTGAAGTTTGCTAAAGGATAAACTGGTTGTACTGGAATAGAACCTATAAACTGGCCTGAAGCGTAAGGGCTTTTTCCTGCAAGCATCGTGGCTGTAACAGCGTTGGTTGCTGTATCAATCACAGAGACAGTGTTATAAAAGTTAATTGCTACATAGATTTTCTTTCCATCTGGAGTGACTGCAATTCCCTTAGGATCGGGGCCTACGGGTATCGTGGCTGTAATTTTGTTTGTTGCCGTGTCAATTACAGAAACAGTGCTGAAATATTCAGCGTTATTAGTCACGTACACCTTTTTTCCATCTGGAGTAACTGCAACTCCAAAGGGAGTTCCTTCTGCCTTCATCGTGTTTGTAACGCTGTTTGTTGCCGTGTCAATTATGGAGATGCTCCCGCCCTCGGAGTTCACCACGTACACCCTGTTTCCGCCTGGTGTGACTACAATTTCTTTGGGACCTCTTCCTACAGATACCGTGGTTATAACAGCTTTTGTGGCAGTATCAATTATAGAGACAGTATTGTCCCCATAATTTGTTACATATATCTTTTTTCCATCAGGACTTACCGCTACTCCCTCTGGATACTTTCCCGTATTCACTGTACTTACAACAGTATTTGCGGTGGTATCAATCACATAAACATTGTTGCTGTGACGGTTTGTTACATATACGTTTTTTCCGTTAGGGCTGACTGCAACTCCCTGGGGAGAATTTCCTACACGCACTGCGGCTATAACATTATTTGTTGCCGTGTCGATTATAGATACATCATTGCTAAGAGCATTTCCGACGTAAACCTTTGTCCCATTTGGATTAATTGCAACTCCCAGAGGGTTGGACCCTACAGGTATTGTAGCTGTAACTTTATTTGTGGCTGTGTCAATTACAGAGACACTGTTACTCTGTGCATTTGTAATGTATGCGAATTGTGAGGCACCTGCGATGCTCACTAACATTAAAAAAGCAAGTACCGTTATTCCCAAAACTTTGGTTAAGGTCTGCCTCCTAAACATTCTATTAAAATTCTTTCCTTTCATTTTAGACCGCCAGTATATAGATCATTTTGAATTTCTTGAGATTTTGATTTATATTGAAACTTAACCGACTTTATGGAAGGATAGTATAGCAATTCACTGAATCTGGATTTTTTGGGTTAAGTTGATTATTGCAACTAAGTGCGACTATACAGATGACAAGATAAAGAAGACTTTATAGAATTATATGGAATACTTGTAAATTAAAAGATAATAAGTTTTCTTTTATTAACTGATGGGATTGGTAAAAACTAAATTCATTCATTACTGTTTATATTTAAATTTTTATACTACTTTGAGTTTTTATATGCTCTAAAAATTTAAAAAACAGGGATCTTAAAAATTAGAATTCATTATTGGAATAAAAAACTATAGGATCTGAAAAAATTTCTATTAATAAACAGATTTTTCTATTTATAAATAAAATTTTTTATTCATAAACAAAAATGAACTTAGTAAAATTCAATATAAAATTAGTGACGAATAGAAGGTTATATTACAAAAATTTAAAAAACAGATAAAGCAATTAATCCCCTTCCGTGCCTGAGTTTTCTCCTACAGAAAGCATAAGCTCTCCATAGAGCAGTTTTTCCAGGGTTTCGGCTACGTACTTCCTTTGCTGGTATTTCTGGATATCTTCATGCATCCTGAGGTCAGAGTCTACCTGGACTCGCACAAGAGCAAAATGAAAGGCTTTTTCATTCTTTATCGGTGCGGTATAGAAAGCTTCCAGCATGTAAGGGAGTTTGAGGGGGTCTTCTATAACTTCACTTAAAAGCAGCATCTCTTCAGGAATATCCTGGTAATGCGAAGATATATCTTTTTTTCCGGTAATAAGTTGCAGGTTTTTTTCTGAATATTTTTTCTCAAAGATAGTAATTTCACCAATTATACTTCCCACCTCTTACTCAAACTAAATTTCGGGACCCTTTTATTAATTTCCGGGATCGACTTTGGATGTTTTTCAACTCTGCACATCTTTTAGTTTTCTACATTTTTTAACTCTGTACATCTTTTAGCTTTCTACATTTCATTACTGACACACTTAATTGATGCCCTGTAAAAGGGAATAAGAGGCTTCAAGCCAGCATTCCCTTTACAATAGTGTCAATAGCATCGTCTTCTTCAAGGCCGCGGGCCATAAGAGTTTCGACTTCTTTTTTGTCTACACACCCGATTGCTGCTTCGTGAGTTACCTTGGCCAGAGGGTTATCAACACGTATAATCGGGACAGCTTCGGCTTTTGCATTGCCCTGAAGAACCTCCAAACAGTCCACATGTCCTCTGGACCTTGGTGCATGACCTTCAGTAATTCCCTTAAACTCCGACTCCGCATCTTCGGTAATGGCCAGTCGACTTTTGATCACACTTCTGGCGTTTTCCCCATTAAGGGATACTTTTTCCATGATCCTGATTTTGTCGTCCTTTTTTCCGTAGACCTTGGTAACCATTTCACAGATAGAATCTTTTTCGGCATCCACGTCATAGTCGAATTCGAGAACTCCTACTCTTCCCGAGATCAGGGAGAAATTATTGAAATAACTGCCGCCTTCCTCTACCTTTACATGGGCCTTTGGAATTACCTGAGCTCCTCCATGTGGTCCGTGGAAGTGAGTTTCTGTGTACTTTAATGAAGCATTCTTCCCTATATGCATTTGAGCCTCCATTCTATGAATAATCTTTACAGCATTAGGGAATGTACAGTGAGCGATGAGTTCAACAGCCGAGTCTTCTTCGGCTACAAAATTCATATTTATTTCCTGGAGCCCATCTTCAGGAATAAGCCCGAAGCAAAGGTGGATAGGAAATGGAATTTTGTACCCTTTCTTAATAGTCAGTTTAACGTCCACTCCATGTTCGGTCTCCTGGGGTTCGAGCACAATTCCTTCTATCCCATTCGCATTAAGAACCTTATTTCCGCTTATCACAAGGCTTGCAAGCTCATGGTTATGCAGGACTTCAGCATCTCCACCGGATGCCGAATAGGCTGCGTCCATATCTTTGATTTCGCTGGAAAGCGTATTAAGAGTTATCTGAGTCATTTTTCAGGCCGCCTTTGGTGGGGATACCCTGCTGTCACATGGTATACACCTGTTTTTGAAAAATTCACTGATTTCCAGGGGGTCTCCGCTCCTGAGGATAACCCCTTCGCACATCAGGGATGCTTTATCGGAAGCGGCTGCAATTTCCTTCCTGTGTGTGATTACAAGTACCGAGGAGCCGTTTTCTTTGAAAGTTTGGATCAGGTTTACGATTTCCTTTAAGGAAACAACATCAATTCCGGAGTCGGGCTCGTCGAGAATAGCAAGCTTCGGTTTCATTGTAATTATGGACGCAAGTTCGATGCGTTTTCTTTCACCTCCACTGAGCGCCTCTCCAACTTCCCTATCCAGGTATTTTTCAGGTTTAAGGTCAACCTTCCTCAGGGCCTCTTTCAGCTCTTCTTCAGTGGCGCCTCCATTGCCTTTTGCCCCGATTGCCAGATAATCCCTTACTTTCAGCCCTTCAAAGCGGGCAGGTTCCTGCCAGGCAAGGGTAATGCCTTTTTTTGCACGTTCGGTTATTGAAAG
>Ga0268360_1001613_pt1 | contig 21854 bp, 16 predicted proteins | sample BioMet11_FD_192465 | JGI IMG/M metagenome (GOLD analysis project Ga0268360, IMG submission 192465) | Sewage microbial communities from Oakland, California, United States - Biofuel 11 (Illumina Assembly) | ecosystem: Engineered > Wastewater > Sewage > Unclassified | place: USA: California... | reverse complement strand
TCGAAACTACGAAGTTTGGTTTTTTCAAAGCGGAAGATGCTTTTCGCGACGATATTATTAACAGGGTAAAGGAAAAAGGAGCAAGCAGTGACGATCAGCAATTAGCTGCCAGAAATGTGGCGCGCCGCAATAATCCTCTTGAACTTATCCGTAAATAACAGCGGATGGATGTTATATTTTATGCTATGCAAATTTTTTGTTTTTTCTATGTTTTCGAAATTTTTTATAAGTTACTTTTTTTGATTTAATAAAAACATTGTACCATGCGAAATCTTATCATTATTATCATTTTTCTATCATGTTCTTTGCAAGCTTTTCCTCAATTATTTGAAATGCCAATAAAAGAATTAGAAAAAGCCGAGCTTACTGTTACCTATTCAGTAGAATATAAACCGGATTCCCTTGATCCGGAACGTATCAGATATGAAAAAATGCTGTTGTTTATCGGTAAAGATCTCAGCGAATTCTTAAGCTATTATTCATATTTTAACGACATTGAAATGCGAAAAATGGAGACTTCGTCTCAACTGCAGGAATGGTTAAATAAAATACCTCCAATGCCAAAATTCCTTTACTATATATACAAAAACTATCCTGTTGGAAAAATAACTTATATTGAAGCCGTGTTCACTCCATTCAAGTATGAGGAAAACCTTGAACTTTTCAACTGGCAATTGAGTACGGATACGGCAACAATAGGAGGATACCATGCACAAAAAGCAACAACAAGCTTTGGCGGAAGGGACTGGATTGCCTGGTTTGTCCCCGAACTTCCTTACAATGACGGCCCCTATAAATTCAATGGATTACCCGGACTAATTGTAAAAGTGTATGATACCCGGAATCACTACATATTTGAAATGACTTCCATTGAAAAAACAAAAGAAGCTCCCATGATTACAATAGAGAAAAGGCAATTTGTCGAAACTACGAAGTTTGGTTTTTTCAAAGCGGAAGATGCTTTTCGCGACGATATTATTAACAGGGTAAAAGAAAAAGGAGCAAGCAGTGACGATCAGCAGTTGGCTGCCAGAAATATGGCACACAAAAACAATCCTATTGAGCTTATCCGTAAATAACAGGGGGACGATATTTTAAACAAGGTATGAAAATTATTGCCTCTTTTGTGTTGGCGTTGCTTTTATGGCAAAATATTTACGGGCAGGTAACCCTTGAAGGAAAGGTATCGAATGCCAAAGGAGAAGCTTTGCCTGACATTCACATTCTGGTATATCCATCAGGGAGTAACATGCTGATCGCTTTTGCCATCAGCAATAGCGAAGGACACTTCCGGACTACGGTAAACAGTCCGTCGGACAGCCTTTATATTGAAACCAGTTCCATCAATTACAAAAATGAACGCCGACGCATCGCTAATGTTTCGCAAATCCTGCAATTTAAACTGATATATGGAGTCAAAGAGTTGAAGGGAGTAGTAGTAAAAGCAGCGCCCATCGAAAAACGAGGCGATACCATAAGCTATCTGGTTAAGCCTTTTACTCACATGCAAGAACGTACAATTGGAGATGTGCTGAAAAACATGCCGGGCATAGAAGTTGAATCTTCGGGACGTATCCTTTACCAGGGAATGCCCATACAAAAATTTTATGTAGAAGGACTCGACCTAATGGGTGGCCGTTACGGAGTTGTAAGCAATAATCTTCCGGCAGACGCTGTAAGTACCGTTGAAATCTATGAAAATCATCAACCCATCCGCATTCTCGAAGATCGGGTTACATCGCATCAGGCTTCGCTGAACCTTAAATTAAAACGAGGGATCACTACCACCGGTACGGCAAAACTCGGAGCCGGAGCATCACCATTACTGTGGGATGTTAATCTTACCCCCATGACTTTTACCAAAAATTTTCAGATCGTAACATCATACCAAGCCAACAATACCGGGGATGATGTATCGAATCAGTTAAACACGTATACTTTGGAGGATTTGCTTCAGGATATCCCGGCAGAGAATCCGGATATGCTGAAGATTCAGGATGTAAGTCCTCCTGACATTACTCAAAATCGTTATCTCGACAACAACATACATCTGCTTAATTTTAACGGACTTCAGCGTATCAGCAACGACTTTCAGTTAAGAGGCAATCTTTATTACATCAACGATATCCAGCGTGAGCATTCTTCCCTGCAGCGCACAATTTATACTCCGGTGGATACATTGCAATTTACAGAACAACTTAATAATCATCATTTCGATAATTATCTCCAGGGAGAATTCACACTTAGCAGAAATGTAAAAAGCAATTACCTGAATAATAAGTTAAAGATTCAATCGGGCTGGGACAGGCAATCAGGGTTAGCTTATACGGGAGATGAAAATATCAATCAATCGTTAAAAAAACCTTTTCGATCCATTTCTAACGAATTACGCTCGATAAACCCTGTAGGAGCATATTTGGTGGAATTCCGATCCCTGATTATGTATAACTACAGTCCTCATCGTTTAGAAATTGAACCCGGAATGTTTGAGGATGCATTGAATCAGGGTGAAATTTATGATATGGCAAAACAGGAATTAAATCTGCAACGTTTTTATACCGACAACTCGGCCGGTTTTACATTCGGTTGGAAAAGATTGGTTTTTACGCCCCGGGTAGGAATAGCTTATCGCCAGCAAACACTCGAAAGCAAAATTCTTATCACACAGCAGGGGGAAGAACGGATAGCCGGAAATGATTTTTCCAATAATCTGGACGGAACCCAAACCCGTACCTATTTGCAAACCGACATTGAATGTAAACTCAATAAAATTACCTTTAGCGCCGGATTGCCTCTCAACTGGCAACATGTTAATCTGAATGATACACGCTTAGACCAAAAGCAGGAGCTTACCCGTTTATGCTTTGATCCCAGTTTGTCGGTGGATTATTCCATTACCGGTTTCTGGCGGTTAAGAAGTTCGTGGAACCTTTCCAACAAGTTAGGCGATATTGACATGATACACTATGGGTTTATCCTGGGGAATTACCGGGATCTTAGTCTTCAGGCAGCGCCCGTTTCAAAAATTACATCCAATAACTTTTCATTATCTCTGTCGTACCGTAATCCCATTATATCCTTCTTCAATTCGTTGAATTACATTTATTCCATTAGCAACAACAATCTTACATACAGCAGTATTGTTCAGACTGACGGGACAACCATAGTGAAAGCCATTTATTTGCCACAAACGGCTTATACCCACTACCTGACGGGGTATACCAGTAAATTTTTCACGACAATTAAAACGACGTTAAGTCTGCGCGCCAACTACAATCAACGCCAGGGAAAGACATTGGTGAACGACGAATTGTTAAATACCAGGACGTTGTTTTATAATTTTAAACCAGATATTAGTATCCGCCTTTTCCTGTGGCTGACTGCTGAGTATAATTTAAACTCAAGTTATATTGAAACTTTTATTGATAATGAACGTAAAAGCAACATTTCTATGCTCAGTCATAACCTCATTTTCTTTGTTTCTCCCAGGGATAATCATTTGGTCAGCATGACTTCCGAATATTATGATCACGAAGGAAACACTACTTTCTTTGGCGATGTAAGTTATCGCTACACCGTTTTAAAATCAAAGAGAAAAGTTGATTTTGAATTGAAATGGAACAACATTTTCAACAACAAAACCTACACTACCTATCAGGCAAGCTCATTCACGGTTTGGAAATCCACTTACAATTTGCGTCCATCGCAGGTGATGTTGTCTGCGAAGTTTAGTTTTTAGTCGGGTTAAAGATTAAATGATTTATCTGATATCTTACCAAACAATTTATTAATAAAAATTCTCTGCAGTCCTTTGCGAAAAAATAAAGGATTCACTGCGTTTAAATCTTTTTTACCGCTGAGAACGCAAAGCCTGCTTTGTTGAAAATATAATGGAGCATATTAAAAATCATTACTGTTTTCCTTCATTATTGTCCGATAAAAAATTTCTTTGAAGGGCTAAAGCCCAATGTTTACCGTATTTTACTAACTCCAGGCTTAAGCCTGGAGTTACAAATCATAATTACCTGAAGGACTTTAGTCCGGATACTTTTGTCGGACAATAATGATTTGTTTTATAGTTTTGGATAGAAAAAAATGGATAATCATTAATTTTAAATCTGTTTGTATTAGTATCAGTGTTTATCTGTTTTTTCCATGGAATCTGCGTTCTGTTTTTTTCTGATATGTTATATTTTATTTGTCCAATTACTTATTTTCCTTAGTATTTTCTTCCCTTTCTTCTGCTTTGCGGTACATGGTTATGTTATCAATATCTAAATGATCTTTTACATAATCATTCCATTTCTTCACTTGCTTTTCATTCTCTCCGATTTCTACATCATTCAAGTAACGTTTTGTGATATTATCCATACCCGCTAAAGTACTTTGATAAATGGAATCAATTTGCGAAAGGGTGTACGAATGACTATTTAAACTCGTTTCCATTTTACGTCGTTCTATTTCACAGATATCAAAATACAGATTTAAAAAAACACTGGTAATATAAGGTCGTTCCGGCAGATGGAAAAATGTCTTAAAAGTGTCAAATACAGTGTATGATTTACAGGATAATGAATCCCCTACAGGATTAACATCAAGCAATATCTGAACTTTGAGATTATACAAGTCACTTTTTATGCTTTGATTCATCTTTTCCGGTGAGTATTCCTCGTTTTGGATAATATCTTTTTTCAATACTATTCGTTTATCCTGAGCCCAAAAAACATAGTAATTTTCAAATAAACCGGCCTTGGCATTAAAAAAACTATGTATAAAATTATTGCCATAGTTCCCGGTTGTAAAATTCATCAAACTACCTTCATGGGTAAAGAAGCCAAGGCTCTTTTTTTGCCTGTTTGTTAAAAGTAACGAGTTATTGTTGTTCCAAAAGTCATCGTTATAGGGAAAGATCGACATTTTCCGGTAATCATCCATATCTGCATTATAATCGAAATAAGGAAGGATAAAAGGCTCGTCATAATCATAAAAATATAATATACCATTAGCACTAATTCCCCTTGTTATAATACAAGGGAACCTAAATGTAGTGTCTCTTACACTTTGATAGGTCATATTATAATTAAACTCAAGATGATCAGGTAACATAACATGATTATCGCCTGGCTTGTATGTCTGGCATAAGTTGAAAGAAACATTATATACAGAATCGGAAGAGAACATTGGCAAAAACGGATGTACAAGGGTATTTCCAATGCTAAGTCTGATTTTTTGCAATGAATAGTCCTTCCCATCAATCCATACTTCACCGGAAAAATAAGTATTCGAATCGTTGCGCGGACGGAAAGCAATCCGGTAAATATCTTCATCCTTACTTATCAGCCTGGCGATGTATTTTCTCTTCATTTCCCGTTTATTGAACTGGAATATCACGGATGGAAAATAATCGTTTTTCTTTACCAGATTAATGCTGCTGAAAACTTTTGAAGTGTACCTATTCGAAAAATAATGACTGTCCACCGGAGCCAAACCTACTCTGCCAGCCTTAAAAAGAAGGTTTTCAACAACCAAACCTTTAAGATAACCATTGTAATAACATTCCAGCAATTCGAGAGGGATTTCTTTGCTTTGGGCTTCTATGCCAAAATATACTTTCGATACATGGCTTTCCCAGTTTTGTTTAATATTTTTTTTACATTGAATCAATACCTCATACAAAGGATCATCATTGGCATAAACGGCAAATTCCTGCAATAGGACTTCCTTAGGAATCATAAATACTTTTTCATCCTGCGACAATTTAAGGGCTGGAATGGCTTTAGTATTATAACCGAGATACGAAAAGAGCACGGTATCTTTTAAAAGATTTACCGAAACACTAAACCGGCCTTCACCATTGGTAATGTTACCTTTTTTGGTATGCTTAATGGCAATATTACAATATGGTAATGGTTTGTTGGTTAATGAATCGGTAACGAATCCATGAATAACCGTTTGCGGAAATAATTCTGCTGAACATAAAAGAAATAATACCATCCATACTACCCGCATACGATATATAAATTATTTATTATTGTTGGTTTCAGCCAAATAAAATCAGTTACCCGAAAACCGACTGTCAAAAAAAACGTGTACCATTTGTTCATTGTAGAAACGTTCTTAGCGAATCAATTCTACTGAATAAGAAAGAAGATTTTGTTTTCCCTTCTCTGTATTTTTTTATCTTGCAATAGTGTTTGCTAATATATCTTTATTGCAAAATAAATTGCAAAAATAATTAAACCGCAGCGTAAAGCAGAGACTTTATATAAAGAACCGCAGAGAAAACATAATCTTTGCGGTTCAACATGGCAAAAAATATTTTAGCAAAAAGGCATCTTCTGTTTTTAGCCGTATATCTAAGCGAAACATTTACTGTTTATACTACAAATTTATTATTTAATAATTTTCTGCCGTATTATTTTTGAATCTTTTGTAATTAATTCAACAATATAAAGCCCCGACGGCAGATTTTCGATACAAATTTTATTGGTTACGGGCTTTGTTGACATCATGGTTTTCCCCTGACTGTCGTACAGATTTATCTTGCCAATCTTTTCTCCGTTAGTAATAGTTATTTCCTGAATGGTTTGATCATATTGAATGGCATTTTCGGTTGTTAATTTATATTCAGGAACGGAAATGGGCAAAGATTCATTAACAGCAATATTTGATGGACCGGATTCTCCTCCGGGATTTGTATAAACTGCCGTAATCCACATTTCGCCTATGGCTCCAAATTCCTCTTCATAATATAATTCGGGTAACGATGCCATAATTGTGGTATCAAGGGTCCAATAATCATAGTAATAAATGTTATAATGATCCAAAATTGCATTGGTAGTAGTTGTATCCGGAGCATTCCATGTAAAATAAGAACAGTAGGTTGGTCCGAGAACCCAATGGCCTTCACAATATCCTCCTTCATCAATCATTATATAATTATATGAATATACAAAATCCGTAGGCGCCGGAAATTGTGCAAATGTTGTTACCGACAACATCATTAATAAAATAGTAAAATACCTTTTCATACGATTATTATTTGTTTTTTATTTGTGAAGCTTTAGCCTTATTAAAATTCTAAGCCTTTATCAGGATATAATTTATTATTGATAAACTAAATAATGGTGCTAATGGAATCATTAAATATTTCATAAAGATTTTTAAATTAAGTTTTAATAATTCTACTTTTTTTATTTTTAAACATCACACCGGGCAGCCCCGTATACCCGAAGCTGCCCGGCATGCAATTAAACATTTTAATTTCTGTAATTAAAACTTATAATTATTAATTCCTAAATTTTAAATTTTAAATCTTAAATTTCAAATCTAAAATCTAAAATCCTAAATCTTAAATCCTAAATCTGAAATCTCAAATCTTCAATCCAAAATTACCCCGGGTTTGTCGGTGGAGGATTTTCATTACCATTATTATTATCGCCATACCGGTTTTTATAAATCACACCCCATTGGCTGCATTGCAGGCGATGGGCTGCCGGTTCACTCTTACGAAAATAAAATTCTACTTCGTCCCACAAATCGGTAATCAACTCATCGGCTTCGTCGCGGAGCTTCTGAATTTCTTCCTGCTCAGTTGACAATCCTATTTTCTTATCCGATTGTTGTTTTCGTACGGCTTTGAAATCATCCAAAGCTATTTTTACTTCATCAGCCGAGGGCTGGGCCATAGAAACTCCACCCTGAGCCACACGGGCGGCTTCGCCATCAATAATAAGCGTCCCCCAATGCAGGATACTATTTACGGAAATGATTACAGGTACATCATTCCCTCCGGCATCGAGTCCGTAAAGGTTACGATCGGAGGGTTTGAACAAACCACGGTCGATACCATTGTTAAGGTTTTGGAAATAATGAGAAATTAGTTTTTTTACGATCTCCTTTTTAGTGTCTTTTTGCAATGTGGCCTTGCTGCGTTCCGAAATGGCAAGGTTACGGTTCTTATAAGCCGTATTAAATCTGGGTGCAAAAAGCTTGAGGTGATCCATAGTCCCCGTTAAAAAAATCTTCCTGGCATCTTCGTTTGGTTCGCCCTCCGGGGTAAAGATAAGTCCGTGCATGTTAGTTAATACATTGTTCCGATCAGCATCGCTGTTGGGATGATAAAGAAAAGGCATAATGACCTCCTTTTTTAAAGTGTGTTTTATATTAATTAATTATTTAAGTAATTTAGAAAGAGCAAAAATAAAAAAAACAAATAAATCTGCAAAAAAAAATGTTAAAAATTGCTTTTTTTTATATCATCCTGTATTATTATGAGTTAAAAGCATGCTCTATATCAACCTCTTACAAATTGGCAAATGAATATAATTTATTTATTATCAGTATATTATATTCAATTCACAAACTATAAAAAAAAATTTTTATAGTTTGAATTAAAAATGCCAATAATATCAAATTTTATCTGTCAATTTTTCGGAAAAAAAATGGCTTCTTTAAATTCAAACAATTATTCTTTCGAAATAAAAATGATCAGTTGGAAATCCAGCTATTGTTTTTTCGCCGTAAAAATGACCAGTTGAAAATCTATGTATCGTTTTTTCGCCGTAAAAATGACCAGTTGAAAATCTAAGCATCGTTTTTTCGCCGTAAAAATGACCAGTTGAAAATCTAAGCATCGTTTTTTCGCCGTAAAAATGACCAGTTGAAAATCTATGTATCGTTTTTTCGCCGTAAAAATGACTAATTAAAAATCCAACTATCGCTTTTACTCATCATAAATATCTGATAATTGATATTTTATGGAATTAATCAAAGATTATACTCATAAATTAATATGAATTCGTATCCAGGCATGGCAAATGAATCAGATAACAGCCATTCCATTTTCTATAATTAATTTGTATCTTGCATCCTCTTTTTATTTCACTTCAAAATAAAACGGCCATGAATAAATTATTTCTTTTTGCGGTGTTTTGTCTCCCTCTTTTCATCTCAGCATGTAAAAAGGACGACAATGATGAGGATAACCAGGCGGGCGCTTCGGATTATTATATTACCGATATTTATGAAAACGCCAATCGCCCCGGTTTTGTCCTGCTCAATCTGAAAGCTTATCAGCAAACGACGGATTATACCTGTGGTCCCGCTTCTGCGCTTACGCTTTTGCATTATTATCATAGGGATGGAGACGAGATGAGCATTGCTTCGGAGATGCATGCCAGCACTTCCACCGGAACAACACCCGAAAACTTAGCAGCATGGCTCGGCAATAATGGTTTTAGCGTAAATTGGGGCGAAAATGGAACCTTGGAAATGATAAGGCAAAATCTGGCTAACAACATCCCTACCCTTGTGGAATGGAGCGACTGGGGCGGACATTGGGTGCTTGCCGTGGGTTACGATACACGCAATACTGCCGACCCAATGGATGATGTGATCATTTTTGCCGACCCCTACGACCGGCACGACGACCTTGTGGATGGCATAGACTGGTTTAATGCCCAAAGGTTTTATTATATGTGGTACGATGCTTTGCTTTTCAACAGGGTAATGCGCCGGGTATATATAACGGCTACTCCGAAAAGTAATTAAGTGCCTAAAATGCCTAAAGTTTGAATTGCCTGAAGTTTTGGTTTGCTTTCCAATCGCTTGCTAAACGCTTTATTGTTTGATTAAGTACTTTAGGCACTCGTAACTTTAGTTCACTTTAAGTACTGATTAAGCAAGTAAACGCCGAATATCTTCTATTTTAATAAATGATTTTTGTGAAATTTCATCTAAACTCATACCCTTCATGAGCATCCGGTTTAAAAATGTTTGCATGGATTCGCCAATTTCAATAATGTTACCATCGGGATCGAACAAACGTATGGTTTGTTGTCCCCATGCTTCTTCGTGCACCGGATGCAGTATTTTACAATGATGTTGTTTGATCAACAAAATGGCTTCATCTATATCGTCAACCTCAAAATACAATTCAAAATCGTGCCCATTGGTTTTAATTTTGCCAAGTGTTATCGGAATTATATGATTGGGATCCGGTTGCCACAATGTAATGCCATTGCTCAGGATTACATTAGTACCCATATCGGTTTCGATGGATAAACCAAGTACATTAAGGTAAAAATCTTTTGCTTTTTCGATATCCCCGACAAACAAGGCAATGGAGTGAAATTTTATCATAAATTAGAAATGTGAATTATGGGTTGAAGCTTCCTCTGTGCCACTCTGTGCTCCCTCTGTGTAACTCTGTGAAATAAAATGTTAAAATTACACAGAGTTACACAGAGGATTCACAGAGAACCACGGAGTTTATTATTTATATCTTTTCATTCAAGTCTTTAGTAATATTATATCAAAATTAATGTGGTCGTGGAAACTTTTTGGGGTTAAATTAATCATGCAAACCAAGAATTGAAAACTTCTCTGTGCAACTCTGTGCTTTCTCTGTGTAACTCTGTGAAATAAAATATTAAAATTACACAGAGAACAATGGAGAATTCACGGAGAACCACGGAGTTTAGTATTTATATCTTTTCATTCAAGTCTTTAGTAATATTATATCAAAATTAATGTGGTCGTGGAAACTTTTTTGGGTTAAATTAATCATGCAAATCAAGGGTTGAAACCTTCTCTGTGCAACTCTGTGCTTTCTCTGTGTAACTCTGTGAAATAAAATGCTAAAATTACACAGAGAACCACTGAGTATTCACGGAAAACCACGGAGTTTATTATTTATATCTTTTTATTCAAGTCTTTAGTAATATCATATCAAATTTGAATGGTCATGAAAACTTCTTTTTGGGTTAGATTAATCATGCAAACCAAGAATTGAAAACTTCTCTGTGCAACTCTGTGCTTTCTCTGTGTAACTCTGTGAAATAAAATGTTAAAATTACACAGAGAACAACGGAGAATTCACGGAGAACCACGGAGTTTATTATTTATATCTTTTTATTCAAGTCTTTAGTAATATCATATCAAATTTGAATGGTCATGAAAACTTCTTTTGGGGGTTAAATTAATCATGCAAATCAAGGATTGAAACCTTCTCTGTGCAACTCTGTGCTTTCTCTGTGTAACTCTGTGAAATAAAATGCTAAAATTACACAGAGAACCTTTTGTTTTAAGATATTATTTCAGATGATTAAGCATAAAAGACATTGTAGTAACGCTTACGGTTTCCGTGATTTGTTCAATGGTCTGGGTATGCGAAGCATCCGGGCTTAATAAAGCATCCTTGATCATAAAAACATCGTAATCATTATCCATTGCCCCATAATATGTTGCCAGAACGCAGGCAGTGGCGCTCAAACCGCATAGATATACCGTATTAATTCCTTTTTCTTTAAGGATTTTATCCAAATCGGTTTTTTTAAACGCATTGCCATAATTTTTGATAATCTTCGGATCGGAATCCAAAACAGGAATGGAAGATGGATATTCAAAACCATTGGTTCCCGGAGCAGGTCCGAAACCGGAATTATAATTATATACGCGAATTACCGGAAAATTCTTTTCGCGAAAGATCATAATGGAATAATTGATGTATTCCATTGCCGTTTTTTTATCTTCGTCACACATGTATTTCAAATAATCGTTCTGTGTATCGATGACAAGTAGTGCAGGTTTCATTTCTTTCTGGGCAAAAATGCTTAGCGTAAGCAATGCCAGGGTTAATGTAAGGATTTGCTTTTTCATGATTATATATTTTTTTATTATTGTCCAATAAAAAATTTCTTTGAAGGGCTAAAGCCCGGTATTTATGATGTTTTACTAACTCCAGGCTTAAGCCTGGAGTTACAAATCATAACTATCTGAAGGACTTTAGTCCGAATACGTTTATCGGACAACCGTGATATTTTTTACAAAGTTAAAAAAACTTCTTCAACTTATAATAAAAAAATAATGCCATAATAATGACCATTCCGAGTGCCCGGAACCGAATTACACCAAAAAAGGAGATGGTTTCAAAATATTATTTCTTCACCCATTTTCCACTCCCTATTATTGCTCCGTTTTTCAGGAAACGGTAAAAATAGATACCCGAATTGAGGGAAGATGTATTTACGGTGATTGCTGAGTCGTTGATGGTTTTATGAACAACTTCCCTCCCCGTAAGATCATACAATACAAATTCATTATTCTTATTCCCCTGCACATACAGAATATTATTCCCGGGATTGGGATATATCTTTATAACGGTTTCGGGAATATTTGCCGGAGCGCCTAATTCCAAATGCAGAAAATTGCTGTATGAATATTTTTCAACATTTTGATATTCGGGATTGGACAAATCGCGAACTTTTAATAACTTTTCAATAATATCAACGCCATTCCATGCTAACGAATATCTCAATTCATATTCTATCTGCCAAAGATCGCCATCCCAGGTTTCGTAACAAACACCAAGGTTATTCTTTTTGGAATCGGTGAACACCGTTTCGCGTGAAGATAATTCCCAGTTGGTGGTATACGTATTATAATATTCCTCCAGCGAAACGACGCTGTCGGCAAGAATGGTATTGTTGAGACGGAAATTATTTTCCCAATAGGATTGATAAGCCCATTGTTGATCGGTATAGCTTAAAACGGTATCCATTTGTGGTGTTTTCCATACGATGTTTATCATACGTTCGCTTTTTCCCCACGATTCTCCATTCCATTCCTGCATATCCATGGTATCGCATAAAGGAGTGGGAGCATTATTATAATGATAAATGGTTCGGTAGGCGCTGGTCAAAACGCCATTATCAAATAGCAATGAAGAATCAACCAGAATTTGATTATTGCTGTTATACGTATAAATATCAATCGTGGATTTTAACCATTGCAAGCCCGTCCATTCTAAATAAACATCATTTTTTATCAATCCATTCCCATCATATTCCAGATCATGCGCTTCTCCCCCACTCAGGGTAACCCAGGTATTTCCCGCATAAATTTCGTTCAGGTGCAAAATGTTATTATTATGCTGATCGTACCGGTTTATTTCGCGAAGACTATCGATCCAGGTTCCATCATGCCATACTTGTAAAAGGCTAAGCGTATCGTGGTCATTTTGATCGAAATAATTATTCAATCGTTTACAGTTTTCGCCTGTGGCAGGGTTTTTCATTAGCTGCATGGTCAGGTAACCTTTACCATCATATTGATATTCGTTTTGATAAATAGTTTTCCAGTTATCCGCATCCCATGAATAATAGATACTGTTTTGAGGAATAGAAATCAATTGACGGGAATCTAAATTTTGCTGATGATTAATTTTTTTAAGAATAAAAGGGTTCTGTTTTTTTGAAAAATCCTTCGAATACTTTGTTTGTGCAAACAATGCAGAAACCGTGCAAATAAATAGGATGAGTAAAAAATGTTTACGCATAAAAAGAAGGGTTTATCAATTGACAGAATAATAAAAAGTAAATCTTAGCTGATCAGTTCATTAATAAATTACAATAAAAGGACGTCCCTATTTATTCTTATGATTGTCATCCATTAAATTAAAAAGACGCAACAAAAAACATACCATTTTGCAAAGATATTACAATATTATTATTGAAAAGTAAATTTTAAAAAATAAGAAATTCAGCAACAATGTATTTGAAATGGTTATTCACTTGAAATGGTCTAAGCGGGTTTCTATTTAATTTTTTCTTAGTTTTGCCCTATGATTTGTTTTCCCAATGCAAAAATTAATTTAGGTTTATCGGTTACCGAAAAGCGTGCCGATGGCTATCACAACATCGAAACGGTGTTTTATCCGGTTACCCTTCGCGATGCGTTGGAGATTATTCCTTCCGAAGACGGCAACACAGAAATACAACTCAGTGGTTTGCCCGTTCCCGGAAACGATTCCGAAAATCTATGCCTTAAGGCTTATCATCTGCTGGAAAAAGATTACCATCTGCCTCCGGTTAAAATTTATTTACTCAAAGGCATACCCGTAGGAGCAGGATTAGGCGGCGGATCGTCGGATGCTGCTAACATGATTAAGCTGCTTAATAAAACATTTTCGCTAAACATTTCTTCGGAAAAGATGCAGGATTATGCGCGCCAGTTAGGAAGCGATTGTGCATTCTTTATCGAAAATAAAGCCGTATTTGCTTATGAACGGGGCGATATGTTCAGAAAAACAGAGGTGGATTTAAGCAATTATCATATTGCCATCGTAAAGCCACCGGTACATGTGAGTACATTGGCAGCTTATTCCGGAATAAAATCAGGGAAACCTATACATACAGTAGAAAAAGTAATTCATTTACCGGTTAGCGATTGGAAAGGGCGGTTGATCAATGATTTTGAAAACACCGTTTTTGCCCAATATCCTGAAATTAAATCCATCAAGGAACGGTTTTATGCATTGGGCGCTGTATATGCTTCGATGAGCGGTAGCGGTTCAGCGGTATACGGACTTTTTAACGAAACGGTTGAGTTGAAAAACCTTTTCCCGGAATGTTTTGTCTGGGAAGGATAGACGGCTGTTAGCTATTAGTTATTAGCTGTTAGCCGTTGGCTGTCGTATAAAATATCTTCTAAAACTCCAAAGCCGAAACTTTGAGGCTGAAACTTGAAACGGGAATCGCTAAACTTTGTATCTTTGCCGCCTAATTTTAAATTTATACGCTTATGAAGTTATTAGAAGGTAAAACCGCATTAATTACCGGAGCTGCCCGCGGCATCGGCAAAGCCATAGCCCTGCGGTTTGCCGCTGAAGGCGCAAACATCGCCTTTACCGACCTGATGTATGATGAAAACGCACAGGCAACCGAAAAAGAATTAATAGCCCTTGGCATCAAAGCCAAAGCTTATGCCTCCAATGCCGCTAACTTTGACGAAACGCAAACGGTAGTGAATAAAATTGCAAATGATTTCGGACGCATTGATATTCTTGTAAACAATGCCGGAATTACCAAGGACAGCGCTCTCAAACGCATGACCGAACAACAATGGGATGCCGTAATAACCGTTAACCTCAAATCTGTTTTTAACTTTACCAAAGCCGTTCAGCCGGTAATGTGGAAACAAGCCGGAGGAAGTATTATCAGCATGAGTTCGGTGGTAGGTGTTTCGGGAAATGCCAACCAGTGCAATTATTCGGCAAGCAAAGCCGGAATTATTGGTTTTACCAAATCGGTAGCCCAGGAAATGGGCGTTCGCAACATACGCGCCAATGCTATTGCCCCAGGTTTTATCGAAACAGAAATGACCGCACAACTCCCCGAAGACATACGCAAAGGATGGATGGAAAAAATTCCTCTTCGCCGGGGTGGTCAGGCTGCCGACGTAGCCAATGTTGCTCTTTTCCTTGCCTGCGACCTGAGCGAATATGTTACCGGACAGGTTATCAATGTTTGTGGGGGAATGAATACGTAAGAGTATAAAAGTTTATAAGGTTTATAAGGTTTGTAAAGTTATATGGTTTGTAAAGCTGAAAAATCCTGTCAGGTTTCAAAAACCTGACAGGATTGATATTTAAAAAGTTTATAATGTCTATAAGGATGAAATTGATAAAACCTTATTTTAAAAAATTCTGAATTAATTGTCAATCGTTACAGAACAATCCATCTGGTTATTATTTTTCTGCCTTCTGACCGGCGGTGTGTATGCTTATGTTCTGTACTTTTGGGGAAAGAATGAGTTTCCGCCTAAATTAAAACGACTGCTGGCAGCATTACGTTTTGTAGCGGTAAGTCTTATCGCTTTTTTATTATTGTCGCCTTTGCTGAAAACCATCAGCAACACTATCGAAAAGCCCATCATCATCCTGGCACAGGATAATTCGCAATCGGTAATCATCAACAAGGATTCATCGTATTATAAAAATGAATATCACCATCAGATCGCCGACTTTATTAAACAAATGGGTAGCGATTATGATATTAAAACGATAACCTTTGGTAGCGAAATCAATGATAGGGTTGATGGAAATTTCGATGAAAAGCAAAGCGATATGGCTCAACTGTTCGATGAACTGAACAGCCGTTTTGCCAACCGTAATGTCGGAGCCTTAATCTTTGCAAGCGATGGCATTTATAATAAAGGTTCAAGTCCTATTTATGCTTCCGAAAAGTTTAAAAGCCCGGTATATACCATTGCTCTGGGCGATACCAATGTTCAACGTGACTTGATCCTTACAGGAGTAAATTACAATAAAATTGTTTTCCGTGGAAATACATTTCCGATAGAGGTAATGGTTAATGCCAATCGGTTAAACGGACAAAAGACACAGTTAACACTTACCAAAGGGAAACAAACTATAGCTTCAAAAACGATAGCCTTTACTTCCGAACGCTTCAGCACTACAATTCATTTTCCGGTAGAAGCTACTGAAAGCGGATTGCAACATTACCATCTGAATCTTTCGCCTCTTCCGGGAGAAATCAGCAAAAAAAACAATGCAGCCGACATTTTTGTAGAAGTAATTGACGACAGGCAAAAAATATTAATTTTAGCCAATTCGCCCCATCCCGACGTTGCCGCTATCAAGCAATCGCTCGAAAGCAATCTGAATTTTCAGGTTGAAAGCGCAAACATCAACGATTTTAACCAGCCTGTGAGTAAATACAATCTCGTTATTTTACATCAGTTGCCATCCGTTACCAATGCCGCCGTACAACTTATTTCAAATCTCAGGCAGGCAAATGTTCCGGTACTTTTTATCCTTGGTTCGCAAACGGATATTTTTGCTTTTAATCGTCTGAAAACGGGTGTCAACATTCTTACCTCAAAGATGAACACCAACGAATCGCTTCCGGTGCTTAACAATGAATTTCCGCTTTTTGGTATTGATAACGACGATAAAAAAATATATGATGTGTTTCCACCGCTCATCAGTCCCTTTGGCGATTATAAAATATCGAATGCCACCAATGTATTATTTTTCCAGAAAATAGGAAAAATTTCGACCCAGCAACCACTTATCGCATTTAATCAGACTACAGACGAAAAAACGGGTGTCATCGCTGGCGAAGGTATCTGGCGGTGGCGTATCGCCGATTATCAACGCTTCGGCAACCATGATGGATTCGATAAGCTCGTCAATAAAATCATTCAGTACCTTTCGGTAAAAGCCGATAAAAGCTTTTTCAGAATAAACGGTAAAAATCATTTTTTCGAAAACGAACCTATAGAACTGGAAGCCGAAGTTTATAATCAAAGTTATGAACTGATTAATCAGCCCGACGTCAGCCTTAGCATTACCGATGAAAAAAATAAAAATTACAACTTTGCCTTTACAAAAACCACCAATGCTTATTATCTGAATGCAGGAATTTTCCCGGCAGGAAATTATAAATACGTGGCAAAAGTGAAATTAAACGATAAACTGCTGCAAAAATCCGGAATGTTTACGGTGGTTCCGCTGAACGTGGAAGCCATAAATACCGTTGCCGATCACAATATGTTGTATCGTCTTGCTAAAAATCACGGAGGAGAAATGGTGTATCCCAAGCAATTGGATAAATTAGTGAAAATGCTTAAAGCACGCGACGATATTAAAAATGTATCTTATACCCAAAAACGATTTACCGGATTGAATAACATTTTCCTGGTTTTGGTGTTAATTATACTGTTGCTTGGTACAGAATGGTTCTTACGAAAATATAATGGAAGCTATTAATGAATTACGAATTATGATGTACGAATTACGAATTATGATGTACGAATTACGATGTACGATTTACGATTTAAAAGACATTCCATGTTTAAACGAACAATTTAAAAGTACCCTATGGCTGCAAATGCCGAAGGAAATATTTTAGGATTACGAAACATGGAATGTTTATCAACCCATAAAATAATTACGATTTACGATTTAAAAGACATTCCATGTTTAAACGAACAATTTAAAAGTACCCTATGGCTGCAAATGCCGAAGAAAATATTTTAGGATTACGAAACATGGAATGTTTATCAACCCATAAAATAATTACGAATTACGATTTAAAAGACATTCCATGTTTAAACGAACAATTTAAAAGTACCCTATGGCTGCAAATGCCGAAGGAAATATTTTAGGATTACGAAACATGGAATGTTTATCAACCCATAAAATAATTACGAATTACGATTTAAAAGACATTCCATGTTTAAAAGTATAGACTAAAGAAATACCACGATTTGCTAAAACCTATAAAATATTACGTACTTCCAGAAACATGGAATGTCTAACAACAATCAACAATCAACTAAACATTGGTAAACATAATTTTTTATATTATACTATTCATCCTTTTCGGGAATTATATCCTGGAACGATGGCTCGATTATTTAAACAGCACCCGCTGGAGCAATGAACTTCCCAAAGAAGTGGAAGAAATTTATGATGCGGAAAAATACCGCAAACAACAGGAATACCAAAAAGTGAATACTCGTTTTGGCATTTTCACCGATACCTTAACGCTTGTAGTTATGCTTGCCATGATTGTTTTAGGTGGCTTTGCCTGGCTCAACGATTACCTGAGACAATACGTAACCCATCCCATAGTGCTTGCCTTATTTTTCTTCGGAATATTAGGTCTGGTAGCCGACATTTTATCTACGCCACTATCCGTGTATCATACTTTTGTCATCGAACAAAAATTTGGCTTTAATCAAACGAGCGTAAAAACTTTCATTTTCGACAAGCTGAAGGGCTGGCTTTTGGGAGCGATTATCGGAGGCGGTTTATTAGCCATTATTGTATGGATATATCAAAGCACAGGAAACTGGTTCTGGTTGGTGGCATGGATAGTCATCAGCGTCTTCAGCATTTTCATGACCATGTTTTACTCTACACTTATTGTACCGCTATTTAACAAACAAACTCCACTGGAAGCAGGAGAACTTCGTAGCGCCATCGAAGATTTTGCTGAAAAAGCAGGTTTCAGGTTAGACAATATTTTTGTAATTGACGGTTCTAAACGATCCAAAAAATCCAACGCTTATTTCAGCGGGCTGGGTTCCAAAAAAAGAATTGTTTTATACGATACCCTTATCAAGCAACACACTACCGACGAACTGGTAGCTGTCCTGGCTCACGAAATAGGACATTACAAACTGAAGCATACACGCACGGGTGTTATCCTCTCCATTCTTCAGACAGGACTGACGCTTTATATTTTGTCGTGGTTTATCGGAAATCCTTTATTATCGCAGGCATTAGGCGCCGAACAAGGCAGTTTTCACATGGGAATACTTGCTTTCGGCATATTATATACGCCGCTTTCGCTGATATTGGAATTAGGAATGAATATTATTTCGCGCAAGCACGAATTTCAGGCCGATAGTTTTGCAGGAACAAAATACAACGCTTCAAGTTTGCAATCGGCGCTAAAGAAATTGTCGGTTGACAACCTGAGCAACCTGCACCCGCATCCAGCGTATGTATTTTTCTATTATTCACATCCGCCATTACTGGAACGACTTAAAAATCTTGAATCCATAAAAAAATGAAGATTAGCATAGAAAAAATTTTAGATGCGCTATTAGAAGTTCATCATTTTATTAAAAAACTCAGGATACGACAACGGATAAAACACTTTTTTTTAATTCCTAAAGGCACTCCGCTTTATAAGCGGATACTATTGCGGGTAATTCATGCAATCATCATCATTTTTATCGGACTTGGAATGGTGGATAATAATATCTTTTGGCTATTCGGCCGTTCACCAAGCATTCGCTCGATCAACGATCCTGACCAAAAAATTACTTCCGAGCTTTATTCGGCCGACGGAAAACTCATCGGCAAATACTTCGACGAAAACCGTTCACCCTTAAAATACGAAGAAATTCCCAAAAATATTATCAAATCGCTGATTGCTACCGAAGATACCCGATTTTATCAGCATCATGGCGTTGACTTTAAGGCTACCATGTCTATTTTCTGGTATATGCTTCACGGCGAGAAACGCGGTGGAAGCACAATCACCCAGCAATTGGTAAAAAATTTATTTAAAACCCGCGGTCAATATTCGCGCGGTTTATTGGGACGTATTCCCGGCATACGAACCGTAGTCGCTAAAACCAAAGAATGGATCGCAGCTATCAAAATCGAAATTTTTTATTCCAAGGCCGAAATTCTAACCATGTATTTTAACACCAACGATTTTGGAAGTAATGCTTATGGACTTAAAACGGCCGCCAAAACTTATTTTAATAAAAAAGCTTCACAATTAAATTGGGAGGAATCGGCAATGCTGGTTGGATTATTGAAAGCTCCTACTTATTATAGTCCCATTTCTCATGCAGCACGCTCACGCGACAGGCGGAATGTCGTTTTTACCCAACTGGTAAAATATGATATGCTTACTCAGTCTCAATGCGACTCGCTAAGCAATATACCGTTAAAGCTGCATTTCAGCGTAGAAAATAATTATGACGGCGAAGCTTCCTATTTCCGCGAAGCCGTATATAATTATCTAAAACCATGGCTTAAAGAACATCACCTTGATTTATATTCCGATGGCTTAAAAATTTATTCCACACTCGACTCCCACATGCAGGCTTATGCCGAAGAAGCAACTTCCGAACAAATGAAAGCCCTGCAGAAACGTTTCAATCAGCATTGGCAGGGACAAAATCCATGGGTTGATGCTAACAATAAAGAACTTCCCGATTATATAAATAACGTTGCCAAACGAACAACGATGTATAATTTTTTGAGTGAAAAATATAAAAAATATCCCGACTCGGTGAATTATTTCATGAACCTTCCGCACCGGATGACCGTCTTTACCTGGGACGGCGAAAGGGATACCACCTTAAGTTCCATGGATTCGATAAAATATTATAATCACTTCCTTCATGCCGGGTTTATCGCCATGGAACAAAATACCGGATTTGTAAAAAGCTGGGTTGGTGATATTGATTACAAATATTTTAAATTCGACAACGTAAAACAGTCCAAACGGCAACCGGGTTCCACTTTTAAAGCCTTTGTTTATTCGGCAGCCATGGAAAACGGCATGGGTCCCTGCGATATGATGACTGATATTCCGGTTACCTATGCATACGTAGAAAAAGGACAAAATAAAGTGTGGGCACCTCACAATGCCGACGGTTCTTTTTCGGGAAGGAGTGTTTCATTAAAGTATGCATTTGCAAAATCCATCAATTCCATAGCCGTACAAGTAACGAAAAAATTAGGCTGGGAAAAAGTGATAGAATATGCCCATAAAATGGGAATAAAAACCGAGCTGGAGGATGTACCTTCGGTATGTCTGGGATCGAGTGATGTTTCGCTGTATGAACTGGTGGATGCCTATTGTCCAACGGTCAACGACGGGTATGCCATAGACCCTGTTCTGGTAACAAAAATTGTAGACAAAGACGGAAACGTTATTTATGAATACAAGCCGGAAAAGAAACGCGTATTAAGCGAGGAATCGGCATTTCTGATGTGTCAGATGATGCAGGGCGGATTGCATGAGCCCGGAGGCACCACTCAGGCATTGTTTGAATACGATTTATTCCATTATGATACCGATTTCGGAGGCAAAACCGGAACATCGTCCAATCACAGCGACGGTTGGTTTGTAGGCGTTACCCCTACCCTTATTGCCGGAGCCTGGGTAGGCGGCGAAAGCCGAAGTGTGCACTTCCGTACCGCCGAATTAGGCGAAGGTTGCCATACCGCCCTGCCTATCTATGGACTTTTTATGGAAAAGGTACTCGCCGATAAACGTTTTGCGTATTTAAAGGGACATTTTCCGAAACCTACGGTTAAAATTTCCAAATCCTATACCTGTCATACGTTTGTCCCTAAAGCCGACACCTTGCCTGCCGATTCCCTTGGCGACGCTATGCCGGAAAACTTTTAAACTGAACATTTTTTAAGTAATACTGTTTTAAAATCAAATAATTTTATAAACCTTTAATCCTTTATTGATGAAAATCAACAAAAACACTGTAGTTTCATT
>Ga0268360_1001611_pt1 | contig 21896 bp, 7 predicted proteins | sample BioMet11_FD_192465 | JGI IMG/M metagenome (GOLD analysis project Ga0268360, IMG submission 192465) | Sewage microbial communities from Oakland, California, United States - Biofuel 11 (Illumina Assembly) | ecosystem: Engineered > Wastewater > Sewage > Unclassified | place: USA: California... | reverse complement strand
TGCTGATTTGCAGCTGCAGTGCTTTCGTAATGCTTTTAGCTCCTGAAGAGATTACTAAAGGCCTGGCAGGGATGGAAATTTTGCAGGCTGCCATGAACTATCACCTGGGTTCCTGGGGAAGCGTTTTTGTGGCGATTATTATCTTCCTGCTAAGCTTTTCCAATGTAGTAGGAATTTTATTTTACGCCCGCAGTAACATAGCTTATTTATTTGGTGATGTCTGGTATGCTCAAACCGGTTACAAAATTTTTGCCTTGCTCATGATTTTTATAGGAGGGGTAGCCACTTATGAAATCGTCTGGGAGCTAGGTGATTTAGGCGTAGCACTCATGACAATATTTAATATGATGGCCATCTTGCCACTTTCTTCTCAGGCGCTTCTTGCTCTGCAAGATTATGAAGCCAAATATATGAAAAGGTCTGTTGGATTGGATGCAAATGTTGATTAAAAGAATTACAAAAAAGACGAAGGAGGAAACGACATGGAACAGATGAAATTTGCCCCGGAGCCTTTCAAAATTAAAATGGTGGAAAAAATAGGTAATTTAAGTAAAGAGGAGAGAAAGCAAGCAATAAAAAAAGCAGGCTACAATACTTTCCTGGTAAAATCAGAGGAATGTTTTATTGATTTGTTAACAGATTCAGGAACCAATGCCATGAGTGACAATCAATGGGCGGGCTTGATGCTGGGCGATGAAGCCTATGGTGGATCTCGTAACTTTTATCATCTGGAAGATGCAGTGAAAGAAATATTCGGTTTTCAGTATGTAGTACCTACTCACCAAGGCAGAGGAGCAGAAAATATTTTGTCTTCTCTTACTATTAAGCCGGGTGATTATATTCCCGGCAATATGTATTTCACCACTACACGTTTTCATCAGGAGCGAAATGGCGGGACTTTTAGGGACGTGATTATTGACGAGGCCCATGACCCTAATGCTATTTTAGATTTCAAGGGGAATGTGGATTTGAAAAAATTTCAAGCTCTCATTGCTGAGGTAGGAGGAGAAAAAATTCCCTATATCTGTCTGGCGGTGACTGTTAACATGGCAGGGGGGCAACCGGTTTCCATGGCTAATATTAAAGCTGTTTCTGAGCTGGCTCATAAATATGGTATTAAGGTCATGTATGATGCTACACGGTGTGTGGAAAATGCCTATTTTATCAAAACCAGAGAGCCTGGGTATGAACATAAAACCATTAAAGAAATTGTCCACGAAATGTTCTCCTACGGTGATGGTTGTACCATGTCAGGCAAGAAAGATTGTTTGACCAATATAGGTGGATTCCTTTGCATGAATGACAAGGACCTATACATCAAGGCCTGTGGCATGGTTGTGCAATTTGAAGGCATGCCTTCCTATGGTGGGATGGCCGGACGTGATATGGAGGCTATGGCCATTGGCCTTAGAGAGTCAATTGAATTTGATTACATCAGCCATCGGGTAAACCAAATTCGTTATTTGGGAGAAAAGCTATCGGCAGCAGGGATTCCTATGGTGAAACCCTTCGGAGGTCATGCTATCTTCATTGATGCCAAAGCGTTTTTGGATCATTTAAAACAGGAAGAGGACTTTCCCTCCCAGGCATTGGCCTCGGCGCTTTATGAATACTCCGGTGTGCGGACTATGGAACGAGGTATTATTTCTGCAGGCAGGGATCCTAAAACTCACGAGAATCACGTCCCTAAATTGGAAACAGTACGGGTAACAATTCCTCGCCGGGTTTACACCTACGCACATTTGGACTATGTGGCAGAAGCTATAATTCAGCTATATAAGAGACGTAAGGATATTTCCGGACTGAAGTGGACTTATGAACCGGAAGTATTGCGTTTCTTTACAGGCAGATTTGAACCTAAAAATGGCGAACTGATTCAAGGGTATTAATGAACAGCAGGGTCCTTGTCTTGACAAGGACCCTGTTTTTATTTATAATGCTAGCTATAAACAATTTTGCAATACAAAGACTGTGATGGGGATAAGATTTATTAGCAAGTCTGTAGAGAGTCGACGGATGGTGCAAGTCGATGGCTGGCGGTAGATGTATACTCACCCCTGAGTTGCCGGAGCGATATGTAGCCCCGGACGGTAGGCACTGTTAAGAGCCAAAGCCTTGTTGGAGGCCGAAGGGTTATGGTAACATAACCAAATTAGGGTGGTACCGCGTGGAGTTATCCTCGCCCCTATTTATATGGGGCGAGTTTTTTATTGCCTCAAATCGAAGGAGGAATACATATGCATGCACCGATTAAAAAATACAAACCATTTGAAGGGGTCAAACTGCCCAATAGGCAATGGCCCAATAGGACCATTACGAAACCGCCTGTTTGGTGTAGCGTAGATTTACGAGATGGTAATCAGGCTCTGATTACTCCTATGCAGCTGGAGGAGAAACTGGAGCTATTTAAAACCTTGGTAAAAATTGGCTTTAAGGAAATTGAAGTAGGTTTTCCTTCTGCTTCTGAAACAGAATACGAAATTCTGCGTACCCTGATTGAAAAGAACTATATTCCCGATGACGTTACTGTACAGGTATTAGTGCAGGCGCGTGAGCGGCTCATTCGCAAAACCTTTGAAGCAGTAAAGGGTGCCAAGAATGTCATCATTCATTTCTACAATTCTACCTCTACCTTGCAACGAAAAGTTGTTTTCCAAAAAGGCATGCAGGGTATTACAGAAATTGCGGTAGAAGGTGCTAAGCTAATTCGGGAGTTGACAGAGAAAGAAATCGCAACCAGCGGTGCCAACATTCGCTATGAATATTCACCGGAGAGCTTTACCGGTACTGAGATGGACTTTGCCGTTGATATTTGTGAAGCCGTACTGGATACCCTGGGAGCAACTAAGGAAAAACCTGTTATTATAAATCTGCCCTCCACGGTAGAAATGTGTACTCCCAATACCTATGCCGATCAGATTGAGTACTGCATAAGTAAATTTAAAAATAGAGAGAGAATTATTGTCAGCCTTCATCCTCATAATGATAGAGGCACAGGCGTGGCTGCTACTGAGCTGGCCCTTTTAGCAGGAGGAGACAGAGTAGAAGGTACTCTGTTTGGCAATGGCGAAAGAACCGGTAACGTAGACATCGTCACCCTGGCTCTCAACATGTACACCCAAGGTGTTGACCCTAAACTGGATTTCTCTCACATTAACGACATCAAGGAAATTTGTGAACGAGTTACCAAGATGCCTGTAGGAGCAAGACAGCCCTATGCAGGTGAATTGGTATTTACGGCTTTCTCCGGCTCCCATCAGGATGCTATCCGCAAAGGTCTGGAATATATGGCCGACACCAATACTCCTTACTGGGAAGTGCCCTACCTGCCTATAAACCCGGCAGACCTGAATCGTGAGTATGAGCCTGTTATTCGCATCAATAGCCAGTCAGGTAAGGGTGGTGCTGCCTTTGTAATGCAACAGACCGTAGGCTACAACCTGCCCAAGGAAATGCATCCGGAATTTGGCGATATCATTAAAGCGGCTGCGGATGCTTATGGCGACGAGCTTAGTGCTCCACAGATCGTAGATATTTTCAACAAAGAGTATGTCAATTACGAAGGCATGTATGAAATCATAAAACATGCCTTTACAGAAACACCCAGAACGAAAAAGGGTGAAGGGCAGACCACCTTTGAAGGCGATATAAAAATCAACAACGATATCACCATGCATGTCCATGGCCTGGGCAATGGTCCTATAGATGCCTTCTTCAATGCTATGACGAAGGTTGGTGTGGAAAATTACGAATTCATTAATTATCATGAGCATGCTATTTCCCAAGGTTCCAATTCCAAAGCTATTTCCTACATTGAGTTGAAGAAACCGGATGGCAAGCATATTTTTGGAGTAGGTATTGATCCGAACATCAATTTTGCTTCCATACTGGGAGTATTGAATGCTATTAATCGTTCCTTAAAAATTGCTTAAATAAAAATGACGAGAAGGGCGCAATCCTTCTCGTCATTTTCTATGCTTTGCAGTAAATCTTGTTGTTTTTTTATGCTATAATTAACTGCATAAGTACCGGAGTTGAGTGTGATAATACTTTTGGAAAGATGGGCAGCTAATGAAACTGCTTAGTTTAGTAATCTGATCCATTATCGGAGGGATTTCCAATGAAAAATTTCTTAGACAGTGAGTTGAAGGCTATTAAAGCCGCTGATTTTAGGACAATCTTGGATAACCTTGACCGCAAAATCTATATTTGTGATAAACAGACTAAAGAACTCCTTTATGTAAACAGAGCAGCTTTAAAACTGGCTAGAACTGAGGTAGAGCCAACGAGGCATAATACTTGCCACAAATTCTTTTTCGATTTTGATACGCCGTGTCCCAATTGTATTTTGAACATCCTTGGCGATAATAGCGAAATGGTGAGCAGGGAAACTTATAACCCCCAAAAGCAAGTTTGGACGCATGTTGATGTGAAACCAATCTCCTTAGGTGGTCATGAGGCGTTTATTATATATTCTCACGACGTTACCGAACGTAAACAACGCGAGGAGCATTATAAACAATTGATCAACCAGTTGGAAAACCTTTATCCTGACGTGCTAGGCTCATTCCATCTTAATTTGACGAAAAACTGGTGTGGCGAGGGAAGAAGTCCTTTGAACTTTGTACTGAAACAACAGGAGTCCGGTACAGTTGATGGCTATTTTGCTGAATTTTCCAAGTTGATAGCATCTGAGACTGTGAAAGAAAAATTTTTAGCTAGTTTTGTCAGGGAAAATCTTATACGTGCCTTTCGTAATGGACAAAGCAGGGTAGAGCTGGAATATCCCGCTGAGTATGAAGATGGTATACGCTGGCGCAAGGGATATCTATATATGTTTGAGAATCCTTCTACCGGGGATGTGGAAGCTAAAACTTATGCTATTGATATTGATGAAAGCAAGAAAAGAGAGTTGATAATTCAAGAATTAGTAGATACAGATTTTGATTTTGTATCGTTATTGAATTTAAAAACAAATAAAATAAAAGAATTTACCAGTAAGGGTCGTAGCTATTATGTGACCGGTAAAATGGCTGAAGTGGATTATACCTCTGCGATGATTGCTTCCATTAAAAATTTTATTCGCCCGGATTTAGAGCAAGAAGCCATTACCGCCCATAGTATTGCCACAATAAAAGAAAAATTGGCGGAGAGTAAAGTATACAGGGTTTCTTTTTCTACAAAGGATAACCGTGTTGAAGCATGGCGAATCAGCTACTTGGGGCAGAATGAAAATCTTGTTTTGATTGCTCGTAGAGATGTAACTAGGGAAGTGGAAAAAGAAAAGGAACAAATACAGAAATTGGGCCAGGCTAAGCTGCAAGCTGAGCAAGCTAATGAGGCAAAATCAGCTTTTCTTTCTAGCATGAGCCATGATTTGCGTACGCCTTTAAATGGGATTATAGGCTATACAGATTTAGCTTTGCATGCCGGTGATATAGCAACCAAGCAGGATTACCTGAGAAAAATACAATCTTCAGGAAGCTTACTTTTGGATATGGTTAACGATACGCTGGACCTATCCCGTATTGAAAGTGGAAAATTAGTCTTAAAATCGGAAATTGTTGATGACAAAAAATATTGGGAAGATATAGTTACGGCCATGATGCCGGTAGCCAACGTAAAAAAGATTAAGTTAATTACTGATTTTTCCAAATATCCCAACAAGATAATTAAGGTGGATAGGGTGCAGGTTAAAAAGATTTTGATTAATCTGCTTTCCAATGCTATTAAATATACACCTGGAGGGGGAAGTGTCAACGTAGCAATAGAGGCCTTGGAACCACCTCAAAAAGGTTGTACAAGGCGCATTATTGTGGAAGATACCGGCATTGGCATGAGCAAAGAATTTATGCAACGGATGTTCGACCCTTTTACGCAAGAGCAACAATCTGAGGCGTTGAATGTTTCCGGGACCGGTCTGGGCTTAGCTATTGTTAAAGAAATTGTGGATTTTATGGGTGGGACGATTCAGGTAGAAAGTACCCTGCATAAAGGGACGAAGTTTATAGTTAATCTTCCCATTGAAACCTGGGATAAGCAGCAGGAAGATGAGAAGGCTCAACAGTCTGCTGCTCAAAAACAGACTGTAAATGAAGCTTTGAAGGGTTCTAGACTACTTCTTTGTGAGGACAATCGCATCAATGCAGAAATTGCTACACTGCTACTGAAGAATAAGGGTGTCCAAATAGAGTGGGTGTTAAATGGGCAGGATGGTCTGGACAAATTTAGTAATTCTGAGCCGAATTTTTATGATTTAATTTTAATGGATATCAGGATGCCGGTTTTAGATGGCCTGCAAGCTACTAAGAAGATTAGAAAGCTTACAAGGGCTGATGCCAAGCGAATTCCAATTGTTGCTATGACAGCGGATGCCTTTGAGGAAACAATTCAAGAGGCTAAACAGTCAGGCATGAACGCTTATGTGACAAAGCCGTTGACACCAGAAATGTTTTATAAAACCATTGCAGAGGAGCTTTTGAAAAATAAATAGGAACCAGTTTAGTAAAATCTCTTAGGCACTTATCCTTGAACTATTAAGATACATGTGTAAAAAGTCATAAAGCCACTGGGGAGAATTGTTATTAATTGGCTTTAGTGTGTTATAATAAAGACAAGTTTAGTTGCCAGAGGGAGTCTTACCATGAAGCACCTTGTTTTTGATGTTAGGTCCTTAACGGAATTGAAGGCTGTTGTGCAAAAATTAGCCCACAATCCAGTGATAGCAGAAGCTAGTACACTTTTGTTGCATGTTTTTACTTGTAGCATTGATCCTCAATATGTTGTCGAGATGAGGCAAATAATTAAAAGCGCTTTGCCTAAGGCTATCATTGTAGGTGCTTCTGCCGGTGGACAAATTATTAAAGATAAAATATGTACTCAAACTACTGCTTTATCAGTAATGTGTTTTGAAAAGGCTAAGGTTTATGTTGTCAGTTGCAATTATGGTAAATTTTCCGAGCAGGAATTAAGAGATAAGCTGCAAAACTTTGTGACCCAGTATGATCAAATACAAGGGGTAGAGGTTTTAGCCAATGTAAAAGGGTTGGATAATCTGAGCTTTTTGGCAGCCCTGGATGCTCTTCCCAATGATGTCCCTGTCTTTGGTTGTGGTGCTGATGCTGATGATAATGATCCTGAAACCATAGTTTTTGACAGCGAAAATGTCTATGCTCACGGTGCTGTTGCGGTTGTCTATTGTGGGGAGCAATTACGTGTCCATGCCAATATTAGTGTGGGGTGGAAAACCCTGGGCAAAAGCATGCTCATTACTAAAACCGGGGCCAATGACATGGCCATTGAAACTATCGATAATAAACCGGCTGTAGATATCTACAAGAAATATTTAAAAATAGAAAATAGCGCACAATTTGCTTTTTTAGTACAAGAATTTCCGCTTGTTGTCAATCGGCATGGCAATAACGTGGCCAGAGTAGCGGTGACAAGTACACCTGAGGGTGTTATCAGACTGGGTGCTAAGGTACGGGTTGGCGAGGCGGTGCGGATAGGCTATGCCGATCCGCAGGCTATCATTGATGCCGTGCGATTGTCATTGCAAAAAATTGCAATTTTTCAGCCACAGGCTATCTTGTCATATAGTTGCATTACCCGTAAAGTTTTTCTTAAAGAATACGCTAATGAAGATAATAAGCCTTTCAATAAATTGGCACCGGTATGTGGCTTTCATACCTTTGGAGAGATTTACCGTGAAAATGGCCATGTGGATGTTTTGAATTGTACATTGGTAAGTGTGGCTATGAGAGAGGGTGACATCTCTGCCCAACAAATCAGCTACCCTCCCAAGCAGGATGAATTACAGGGTCATATGTCACTAGTGCAACGTTTGGTAAGATTTGTCGAGGCAACTTCACTGGAATTGGAAGAAGCTAACCAACAGTTGAGCATTGTAGCTACTCATGATCCGTTGACCAAGCTGCTTAACAGAGGCGAGATTGAGAATAGGTTTAAAAAAGAATTGTTACGGCTTAACCGAGGCGATGAAAATGTGGCTATCATCATGGTAGACATTGATAATTTTAAACATATCAATGATACCATGGGTCATGCCGTAGGAGATGCGGTACTAAGAAAAGTAGCTGCTATTTTACAAGCCTGCGTGAGAGAATATGATTTAGTGGGCCGCTGGGGCGGCGAGGAATTTTTAATACTCCTTTTAGGCTATAAGCAAGTAGGACCTGCGGAAGTAGCCGAACGAATCAGGACCCAAGTAGCAGAAACTGATTTTGGCGTGGGTCATGCCATTACGGTGAGCATGGGTGTCACCGTTGCCAAGCCCAATGAAAGTATGATGAAGCTTTATCTACGTGCTGATGCGGCGCTTTATGATGCTAAGGATAGCGGTAAAAATTGTGTAATACAGAAGTAAGAGCAAGCCTTTGATAAGAAAAACGTAGTTTTCTTTCTAAATTGGCTGGTAAAAACAATTCCCTCGAGCAGTAAGCCGAGGGAGTTGTTTTTTTTTGTCCCTAAAATAGGGTTCTTGAGGTAAAACTACCTAAAAACTACCCGTTTAGGGTGGGGTAATAGTAAAAAAACTATGTTATATAGGTACAGAAGATGTCATGTCAAACATCTTACTTAGAAATGCTAGAAAGATGTACCCATGGATAATTTGGGAGTAAGGGAGTAAGAAAAGGAGGATTGTGTATGCATAGTAAAGCAAAATATCGCAATTGGTTAACTTGTGCCGTTACTATTTCTTTACTGGGAGGCTTTGGTAGTGTAGAGGCTGCTACGGTGCAAAGTAATGCTATGGTTAGTGTTGGTAATAACAGCAGTGATAGTACTACCCCGTATGATAGTATAACTGTTTCTCAAAATAGCGCAAATTCTTCCTTTGCAATAAGCCCAACACAATCCGTTTATCTGGGTATTGGTCAAAATGCCGGGACTCCTTTAGTGGTTTATGTGGGAGCTCCTCCCAGCGGTATTTATAATGTAGTTGTTACAAATGACGGTTCTAATTCAGCCGGAACGGTAACGACGGCCGGCGTGGGTTCTATGGCTATTGGGGCTGTTACTGTGCATGGCCCTCTGGCCGCCACGGTAATTTCCACAGGAGCTGCCGGAACAAGAGCCAATGCCGAGGCTCTGGGTTTGGCCGTTGGCAATCAAGGTTCAAGCATGGTTACGGATGATACTATTTTGTCAGTAACAGCCGTAGGTGGTACCGGCGATAGCAGTGCCAAAGCAACTGCTAAGGGAGTAACTGTCGATAATACCAGCGCCTTGAGTAATATTATCATGGGAACGACAACGGGAACCAATAATATTAATGTGATTGCCAAGGGTGGTAAATCAACAGCAACAGGTAGCGGTGGTGCAGATGTCAGTGCTACTGCCTATGGTGCTGAAGTTTTAAATGTTCTGACCTTTAAGGGAAACACTTATATCTATGCAACCGCTGAAGGGGGAGCCCCGGATAGTGGCGGAGCTTATATTGCCGGCAGTGCTACGGCTGAGGCATATGGTGTTTATAATTCGGGGGGTACTGTTAATGCGGATAAGCTGGTAATAGGTACTGCTAAGGCTACAGGCGGTAAAGGTATTTCTGTAACTAGTTCCGCTTATGGTCTTGTTAATAATACGCTTGGCAGCATTACGACAGGGGAGTTGCGCTTAGAGGATATTAGCGCTCAGGCAGGAGTAGCAGACAGTGCCCACGAAGCAAATGCTACTGCAATCGGCGTGAATAATGAAAGTGGTTCGGTTACTACAGGTGCCTTTTATACCAAGGTAAATGCTGCTGCAAACACTAGTGATAGTGGTGCTTCCGCAACGGCTATTGGAATGCTGTCCGGTAAAAATCCCGGAGATGCGGCGACTCTTATCATGGGTACCGATAATGGCAGCAATGAAGTTCACGTTACGGCAACAGGTGGTGTTTCTACAGCAAATAATACGAATAATTCTTTTATAGGTTTAGCTTTTGGACTCCTGAATAATAGTGATACGACTTTAAAGGGAGAAACACAGGCGGAGGTAACAGCTATCGGAGGGAGCAAAGCTCCCGGTAATGTCTCTTTGGGAAGTGGCTATGCTTTGGCATATGGTATTTATAACCAAGGAACCAATTTACAGACCGGAGATTTGCGATTTACGTCAGTTCAGGCTACTGCACTAACCGGTACTGAAGTACATGCAGAAGCTTATGGTTTATATAACGCAGTGGATGGTGCCACCATCAATATGGGTAATTTGGCTTTGGACAAGGTAGTGGCCTATGGAGGCGGTGCTAGTACCGGTGGAACCTCTGATGCTACAGCTTACGGACTGCAAAACCTGGGAAGTACAGGAAAAATTACGGCCGGCAATGTTACAGGTACAATTACCTCCTATGGTGGCAGTGGAGGATCGACAGCCAATGCCGTAACAATGGGTGTGAACAATAAGGGAACAATGGAACTAAAGTCCCTGAATTTGACTGTTGACGGCCAGGCAGGTACAGGCAGTAGCAAAGCAAGAAGCCGGGTGGCAGGTATCATGAACCTCGGGACACTTTCTTTGACAGAGGGCGTGAATTCCTTAAATATTACCGCACAGGGAGGCAAGAGCTCCGGAACAGCGGGCGACGGTTACGGCCTGGCAGTTGGCATAAATAATGTTGGTCAGCTAACTTTAGCCAAGCAGATGACTATAAATATTGAAGCAATGGGAGGAGGTGCCGATGCAGGTGTTCCCGGCAGCCAGGCTGCCATAGCTTGGACACAGGCTTATGGAGTATTTCAAAGTGGCGGACAAATAACTGCCGATAAACTGGTTATGGAGCAAGTTAAAACAACGAGTGGTAGTGGTGCAGAAGTGCAAGCGTTGGCTGTAGGTATAGCTAACCAAAGCGGTAATGCAATGACAGTTTCTTCTTTTGATATGAAAAATATTTCCGCTGAAGGTGGCAAAGGAACTCAATATGCCTTTGCTCTTGCTGCCGGTATTAGTAACGAAAGTGGTTCGGTTCAGACTACTGATGCCAATGCTGTTAATAATATCAAAGCTGTGGCCAAGGGTGGTACTATAAGTGGAAGTAATAGTGCTGCAGAAGATGCCTATGCAGAGGCATATGGTATTTCTAATTTCGGCTCTTTAACACTGCAAGGTAAAACAACAATTGATGTTGAGGCCACAGGAGGACAAGGAACAGCTAATAGTACATATGCTACGGCTGTTGGCATAAAAAACAAAAGCAGTTCAGCACTAAATGTGACAGGACCTCTTGATATTGTAACGAATGCTACAGTTGTTGCAGCCGGAGCAGCGGAGGCAGAAGCAAAGGCAGCCGGTATTGCCAATTTTAGCGGCACGACGAATATTAAGGATGATGTAAAAATAGCAGCTTCGGCTACCGGTGTTAGTGGTAATGAATTTTATGCGGCTAGTGTGTATGGAGAAGGCGGAACCGTTAACGTAGGAACAGATGGCAGCAATTCCCTGGGGAAAATTGTGCAGTTAGAAGGTGATGTCTTAGCTAAAAACAACGGTACGACAATTAATATTAATTTAGACCAAGCTGGTTCTTATCTGCAAGGCAACGTCCAAGAACAAACCGGTGGAATTGTTAATTTAATTGTAGGTAATGGTGCTACCTGGCGACCGGTGTTTGATAACCGCAATGGCACTTATTTTGATAAGAATAATAATGCTACTTTTTCTAAGGACTATGGGCAAGATACCAATTCTATTAATAGCCTAACCTTAAATCAGGACGGTAACGTGGATCTTGTTTGGGATAATGCTACACGTAGTAATAGCTTCCGCACCTTAACAATTGCTAGCTTAAGTGGCGACGGCGGTATAGTTAAGATTAATTCTGATTTGGCTAACAATAAAGCTGACCAAATTAGTCTGGGCAATGGAAGCACAACAGCTTCACTTAATATTGATGTTAAGTATGACCCCTATCTGGCAACTGCCGGGCTTGTGGGTGGCAACAATATTACAGGAAGTGCCTTGGTTGTGACAGGTGCAGGTTCAAGCAAGTTAACTACTGTGAATGGTGTGCCGGATTCCTACAACACCTATGACTATGTACCTACTATTACGAAAAATGTTGATGGAACTTATTCCCTGACAAAGCTGGCCATTACCAATGCGGTACCTACACCCACACCGGGAGGAAAAACTACTATTACCAGCCCGTCCGTGCCTATGAAAGAGGCCCAGCATGCCGGTATGGCTATGCATAATCTGTGGGTAAGCGGTGAACTAAATAATATGCAGAAACGTATGGGTGATCTGCGTGCCGTGGAACCTGCGGAGGCAGGTATTTGGGCTCGTTATGAATACAATAAGCTGGAAAAAGGCTCTGATAGTTCTTTAAAGTATAATTATTTCCAACTTGGCTATGATAAGGATTCCAAGAGCAAAGGCGGTACTTTCTATCGTGGCGTGGCTTTCAGCTATGCCAAGGGTACGGGTGCATATGAAGTTGGTACAGGTGATTTAAAAGTGGGCGCCATGACCTTGTACCAGACCTGGGTGGGCAAGAGTGGCAATTATTACGATTTAGTTGTTAAGGGTGGTAGGTTAACCAATAATTATAATGTAACGGCAACAGCTACTCCTTATACCTCAGATTACCATTCTTGGGGTTACGGTATCGGCGGGGAAGTCGGTAAACGTATTCGCCAAAGCAATGGCTTTTTTGTAGAACCACAGGTTGAATTTACTTTGAGCCGTATTAATGGTGCTGATTATACTACCAGTACAGGCCTGGATGTGAATGTAGATGCCCGAAATTCTGCGATTGCCAGAATTGGTGTGGCCGTAGGCCGTGAAATCAAGAATGTGGGCAGTTACTATGCAAAAGTCTCGTACTATCATGATTTTGGTAAAGGTATAAACCTGGTAGCTTCCGATAGCACAACTAATCCTTTCAGCTATGGTGAAGATGGTGCTAAGAACTGGGGCGTATTTACGCTGGGCGGGTCTGCTAAAATCGGTAAAAACTGTAACATTTTTGGCGAGGTGAGTAAGTATACAGGCCAATTGACCAATAATTTGCAAGTAAATGTAGGTGCTCGTTGGAGTTTCTAAAATTACTTTCCTCCTATTGAGTGGTAAATTTCTTCTTCTCCGGCCACTCATTGGTTGGACCGTTCCCCTCCCTGCCAAGGGGGGAACGGCTTTTTTATATGTTTTAGTAAGGAAAATGCCTAAAAACTACCCGTTTAGGGTGGGGAAATAGCAAGATAAATATGCTATATAAATACAAAAGGGGTGGTATTTGACCAAATAATAACTTCCTGGGCATAGGTACGACAATAACTTAGAGCTTGGCAAAGGAGATGAAAGTCATGTTCATTGGCAGAAAACAAAAAATGTTAACGTTGGCAGTAACTGCTTATCTGTTCAGTGGTTTTATGGGAACGGTGGGTGCAGCGCCTATATCATCTACCAAGATGGTTACACCTTCCAACAACGCCAGTAGTTCCGGGCAAGGCTATAACAGTATCGTGGTCAATCAAAACAGTGTTGATTCTTCAATTGTGGTAGGCAGTCAGACTGTTTATCTGGGAATTAGTAATGTTGGCACCGGCAACCAGCCTTTGAATGTTTATTTAACCACACCGGCCAGCGGTAATTATACGATAGTAGTTTCTAATGATGGCAGTGCTAATACCGGTAAGGTTATGGCAGCAGGAGTAGGTTCTTTAAATGCAGCAGCCACTACTAATATTTTTGGACCTTTGACTGCACAGGTTATTGCTGCCGGTGGTGGAACCGGTAAAGCAGATGCAGAGGCTATGGGTATTGGTGTGAGCGAAGGAGCATTGACTACTGAAGCAGTGACTCTTAATGTAAGAGCTACCGGTGGGACTGCTGCTAGCTATGCTACCGCTAATGCTAAAGGTATTACTGGCGGCGGGGCCACCACTCCGGTGGAAGTAAATGTGGGTACTACGCCAACTACCAATACTATTACGGTAACAGCGCAAGGTGGTTTTGCTAGTGGGGATGTCAACGCTACAGGTAATGTAGCTGCTAGGGCCTATGGCGTGGAAAACTATGAAAATTCCACCATATATTTGAGAGGCACGACTAATATTTCGGCCAGCGCAACCGGTGGAAAACCGTTAGAAACAACAAATTTTGCTCATATAGCTACCGGTGATGCTTATGGTATCTATAATTCGGCCGGGAGTGTCATTGGTGATCAAGTAGCATTGACGTCAGTTACCGGTTATGGCAATGTAGGCGAATCTGCGCAAGGTACAGCAGTTGGTGTTTATAATACCAATAACGGCAGTATAAGCATCAATTCCTTAACAATTAGTGAGCTGGTAGGAAAAGGCGGGCAAGCCAGCGCCGGTGGTTATGCAGATGCCAATGCCTATGGTTTGCAAAATGACAGGGGCTCTGTGACAGTTACTAACAATTTCGATTTTACGGTAAAAGCTCAAGGTGGTACCAGCGATAACACGGCTAAAGCGTCTGCAGCAGGCATTGTAAATGGCGATGCAGTTGATGCTGTTGCTGACGTAACACTTGGTAAAACGGCTGGCGCTAATACAGTTAGAGTAACTGCTATTGGTGGTTATTCTAGGGGAATAGATGCGAATAATAGTGTTACTGCTGAGGCGATGGGACTTTATAACAATGCTACAGCTACTTTGCAGGGAACCACGATTTTTACGGTAGAAGCTACCGCCGGCGAGAAATTTGAAGCGGGCAACATGGTGGGCGAGGCTTCTGCCAAGGGATATGGTATTTACAACCAAGGTGCTAGCTTAACTACAGATGACTTGGTATTTAGCAAGGTTTATGCTACAGGAAAAGTTGGTTCTGAAGCTTCTGTGGAAGCCTACGGGTTATACAATACAGATAATAATGCTACGCTTATTTTGGGCAATCTGACTTTTACAGACGTTAAAGGCATAGCAGGCAACAGCAGTACCTCTGGCAATGCCACTGCGTTAGTTGCAGCGATTGCCAATGAGAGTGGCAACTTGCAGACAGGTAAAATTATAGGTACGGTGACAGCCCAGGGCGGAAGTGGACCAAACGGTTCAGGGGAAGCATACGGTATCATGAATAGTAATGGACCAATAACTGCTACCAGTCTCGATTTAACCGTAATTGCCAAAGGAGGGGCTGGGACGGAGGAAGCTACAGGAGTTGCCAAAGGCTTGGACAATAATGGCAATTCTACAATTACGACGACTTCAGGAGCCAATATTCTAACTGTACAAAGCTATGGTGGAAAAAGTAATAGTACGACTGAAACAGGTAATGTTTCTGCCAGAGCGTATGGTATTAACAATGCTAGTCAGGTGAATATGTCAGGTACGACTACGCTGGCGGTGAATGCTACCGGTGGTAAGCCGGCAACAATGAGCGGCACAGATGTTTATCTGGCAGATGATGCTAGTGCTGCGGCCTATGGCATAAATAATGAAGGCACTAACATGGGAATGGGGAATTTGGAGTTTACAGAGGTAAAGGCTAAGGGTGGTACGGGTTCTAACGCTACCGCTATTGCCAGTGGTATGTATAATGACACCAATAACAGCTCAATTACCGCAGGCACTATTAATTTCGTCAATGTAACTGCTACAGGTGGCAATGCCAGTACCACAGGAAACGCTGATGCTACGGCTTACCTTCTGCAGATAAATAATGGCGGCAATATTACTGCCAGTGGAGCTATTACAGGCACTGCAGCAGCGGTGGGTGGGTATGGACCTACTGCAGATGCAAATGCTTATGGTTTTAATAATACAGCCGGCACTATCAACGGTACGAATTTTAATCTGACAGTTTCAGCCACCGGTGGTACCGGAACCGGTGCAGGTATTGAAAATAGTGAAAATGTGGCTGAGGCGAGAGGTATAGATAATAGTGGTACAGTTATTATGACCGGTGGGAACAATAACGTTAAAGTCACAGCTACAGGCGGCAAGAGTAGCAATAATGCTGTTGTTAGTGCTACTGCTTATGGTATTAATAATACGGGAAACATGACCCTGGCCGGACCAACGACTATTAATGTGGAAGCAACCGGTGGTACTCCCGATGCTAATATTTCAGGTAGCATAGCCACGGATGCTTATGCCAAAGCTTATGGTATAACTAACAGCGCAAATGAAATTTCCGCAGGTATGCTTACCTTTGCTTTGGTTCAGGCCAAAGGCGGGACAGGAGACAATGCCAATGTGGAAGCTATTGGTATTGACGTTGTAAATGCGCCGGATACTCTTACTGCAACAACTATTATTATGACCAAGATTAGTGGTGAGGGTGGTAATGGCACTAATGATGCTTCTGCTTTGGTATATGGTATTCGCAATAAAAATAGTACTTTAGGAACAACTGATGCTACTGCGACCAATTCTATTACAGTTGTAGCTAAGGGTGGTACTGGTGGTAACGATGCTCACGCTGAAGCATATGGCATTAGCAATGACAATTATGGTGATTTACAACTTGCCGGTGCTTGGCTTATTAATGTAGAAGCAACGGCCGGCACTGCTTTAGCAGGTGCTACTCTCGAGAATACAGAGGCTACTGCTGTGGGCATTATGAATACTAGTGGACATGACATTTCTTTATCCGGACCTGTGACTGTATCTGCTACCGCTATAGGTGGAGCAACCAGTACAGATGCCCAGGTACGAGCTGCAGGACTCTATAATGCCGGCAGCACCATGCAATTGAATAATAACGTAACCAGTACAGCTTCTGTTGTGCCTACCATAGGTCACGAATTTTTAGCAGCATCTCTTTATGCTGATAATGGCAGCATTAATGTTGGTACAGATGGTAATACTACTTTAGGTAAAGTCGTCAAATTGACAGGTGATGTTGTCGCCACAGGTGCAGACGGTATTATTAATGTTACTTTAGACCAGGCAGCTTCTTATTTACAAGGTAATGTTAAGGAGAAAAATAGTGGTATTGTTAACCTGACAGTTGCCAATGGTGCCAGCTGGAAACCGGTTTACGACAATCGTTATGGCACGTTCTTTGCTAGTACACAACCAGAAACCTATAGCGCAACCTATGCTGTAACAGACAATACTATTGCCAACCTGAATCTTTCTACAGGTGGTATTGTTGACCTGACCTGGGATAGTGCTACTCGTGATCCTTTAACTAATAAACGTACCATGACAATTGGCACCTTAACGGGTAGCGACGGCGTTTTGGTTGTTAATACTAATCTTAAAAATAATATAGCTGATGAATTTTTTATTACTAACAACGCAGCTACCGGTATCGGTATTGATGTGGCTTATGATCCTGCTTTGGCAGTTGCCGGACTGACTACTGACACTGATATTAGCGGCAAGGCCAAGGTTCTTACTATTGGCGCAGGAACAACACCTACTGTTGTTGGTGTGGCCGATTCTTACAACGGTTATGATTACACGCCAACCATTTTGGACAATAAAGACGGTACCTATTATGTAACAAAATTGAAGATCACTAATGTCGCTTCTACCAATCCTACGGAACCTACCAATCCTACGGAACCTACTAATCCCACGGAACCTACTAATCCCACAGAACCGACTAACCCTACAGAACCGACTAACCCCACAGGACCAACCAATCCCACAGAACCTACCAATCCCGGTAAAAACACCCTTACAGCGCCTTCTCGTCCTATGAGGGAGGCTCGCCATGAACGTATGGCTATGCATAATCTCTGGGTTAACGGAGAATTAAACAATATGCAAAAACGCATGGGTGACTTGAGAGCTATGGAGCCTGCTGAGGCAGGTATTTGGGCTCGCTATGAGTATAATAAACTGGAGAAAGGGTCTGCTAATTCGCTGAAGTATAATTATTTTCAATTGGGCTATGATAAGGACTACAAGGGTAAGACAGGTACTTTCTATCGTGGCGTTGCCTTCAGCTATGCTAAAGGTACCGGTGTATACGAAGTCGGTACGGGTGATTTAAAAGAGGGGACTATGACCTTGTACCAAACCTGGATAGGCAGGAGCGGTAACTACTACGATATTATTCTTAAAGGCGGCAGGTTGTCTAATCGCTATGATGTCTCTAGTGCTGCGACCAGCAACCCCTATACCTCGGATTACAATACCTGGGGCTATAGCATTGGTGGCGAAGTAGGTAAAAGAATCAGAAACAAGAGTGGCTTCTTTGTAGAGCCGCAAGCTGAGTTTACCCTAAGCCGTATTAATGGTACAGATTACACCACGTCACCCAGGGATGGCTCTGCCGGCATGACTATTAGCGCTACAGCACACAATGCAGCTATTGCCAGGGTTGGTATAGCAGTAGGCAGGGAAATTAAGAACGTAGGTAGTTATTATGCTAAGGCTTCCTACTACCATGATTTTGGTGGAGGAGTTAATTTAACTGCTTCTGACAGCACCTTCTATCCATATTCTTACGGTGAGGATAGTGCGAAGAACTGGTGCGTATTTACTTTGGGTGGAACTGCCAAGGTAGGAAAGAATTGCAATGTGTTTGGAGAATTAAGTAAATATGCAGGACAATTGACCAATAATTTGCAAGTGAATGTGGGTGCACGCTGGACTTTCTAAAAAGAGAGGAGAAGATAATAAAGCACATAAAGTATAGTTTAAGATATGCTACTTATAACGTTCGCAGTTTATTGCCACGGGCTCCGGTGCCATGCGGCCGGCTTTACGGAATAAACTTATTTTTGGCCGGTCCTCGGCAATGTCGCCCTTAGGCAAATAAACCTGCTCACTGTAGAAGCTGCCTGGTTGTAAGACTTGCAGTGTTTTAGCCTAAGCCTGACTTTGGGGAGGCCTGCCAAAAAACAAGTTATGCTCCTTGGTGCAGGCCGAGCCAACCGGAAGGCGTGGCTAAACACTGCAAGTTATTTACTGTGTATAATTCTATAATCTAAGGAGCGGTTCTCAAAGAGAATCGCTCCTTACAAAATGAAAATCAGTACAGTAGAAGTGCTAAGTTCAAAAATTGGTTGCATTAACACTTAAATAATGTTAAAATATGGCGGTAAAGTTATAGGTTGGAGGTGAAGAAATGCCGAATATTAAATCATCCATTCGTAGTGTAAAGACTGACGCTAAACGTCGTGCAGCAAATGCTCCTGCTAAAGCTGAACTTCGTAGCACAGCTCGTAAAGTTGAAGCACAAGTAGCTGCAGGTTCTAAGGAAGAAGCACAAACAACTTTGAAGTCCGCAGCAAGTTTATTGGATAAGGCAGCTCGTAAGGGAAATATCTCTAAGAAAGCAGCTGCTCGTAAGAAATCCCGCTTGGCTAAGAAAGTAAATGCAGTTAAATAATTAGAGCTAAATAATTAAAATAAAGAGGCTGACGATTGCGTCAGCCTCTTTTATTTTTTTCTTTTGTTTATTATAATACAATTAACAACTAAGCCAAATGGAGATAGTTTGTATTGCTTCAGGGGAGTTCTCTTGGGAGGGCTTATGTGACCTAGCCGTTATCATTGCACTTATTCTATAATACTAAAGGCGGGGACTGACAAAACAGCAGGCTGGAGGTAAGGACAATGAAAGATTTGACGGAGCAGGAGCTGGAAATAATCAAAAATTCTCTGTTTGGTGATTATGGTATTTACCAAATAAAAAATGGTATACCGGAAACCATTTATATATCAAGCAAATTGCACCTTGCTTGCGGCATGACAAGAGAGGAGTTCTTGTCGTATACGCAGAAGGATGCTACCGGGGTTGTACTGCCCTCTGATAGACAAAAAGTTGTGGAGGAAATACAGCATAGTGTTGACCCGGGTAAAAATATGGATATAAAGTATAGAATCCTGGTGAAGAACAAAGGATTTTTATGGGTAAGAGCCCGGGGCCATGTTTGTGGCAAGTTATCAGGCAATCCTGTCCTCATTGTTTCTTATGTTTCCGAGCTGGATAATGCCAGTAATTTTAAAGTAATTTTGGATAATCTTGATTGTGCTGTTTACGTTCGTGACAAAAAGAACTATGAGCTTCTCTATGTTAATAAGGATGCCATAAAATTTGCCAGGCAAGGTGCTGATATTTCCAAGCATACAACCTGTTACCAATTCTTCTTTGGCTTAGATACACCGTGTCCTAATTGTATTTTAACAAAGCTTGGTAATGACATGGTGAGCAAGGATTTATATCTTGAACAAAAGCAAAGCTGGCTTCACGCTAGTGTTGCCTCCATCACTTTAGGTGGTCACGAAGCTTTTATTGTGTACCTTCGTGACATCACCACGCAAAAAAAATTGCAGGAACAATACAAGAAGTCCATGCAAGATTTACTGGATACCATTCCTGATTCTTTAGGAACTTTTATTCTAAATGGTACCAAGAATACCTGCTCAGAAGGTTTTGGTAGGTCGCCTGAATTTATTAAGGCTTTGGAAGCACCCAACCTTGATGACTTGCGGACCAATTTGTTGAAAATAATTCCGGATGCAAGACAACGGGAACTGGTTGGCGATATATTCGACAAGAAAAAAGCTTTTCTTGCTTTTGCTCAGGGAAAAACTGATTTGTCCTGTGAATACCAAATTGCGGGAGGTCAGCACACTTTAAATTGGGTAAAAACAAATATTCATATGTTTAGCAATCCTGAGACAGGTGATATTGAGGGGGTTGCTTATTCTCATGATATTACCGCTGCCAAGAAAAGAGAAAAAATATATGATATTCTTACTAGTCGAGAGTTTGACCTGATAGCGTTGATCTACTTAAATAGCGGCTTGTATGAGCCGGTATTTATTGGGAAAAATTTACCGGAAATAATTCGTAGGGAATTACCTAATGTGGGTGGACAAATAAACTTTGATGAGTATTGTCGCTTTGCCATTACCCATTGGATTGATAGAACCGGTGAAAATATTTATGAGCAAGCAGGTAATCTGGCTTATGTTAAGACGCAGATTGCCCAGAATGATTACTATGAATTTACCTACGCAACAAATTTGTTCACAGTTGATGGCGAGGTAATTTATCGTAAAAAACAGCATTATAAGCTGAACGATGATACCGTGCTGGTTTTTGAATCGGATGTGACTAAGTTTATCCTGCAACACCAGGAACAGGTAGCTCGTGAAAAGACCCTGCGGCAAGGAGCAGAAGCAGCCAGTAAAGCCAAAAGCGATTTTCTTAGCCGCGTAAGTCATGATATGAGGACACCTTTAAATGGTATTTTAGGCATGACTTACTTGACGGAGCAAATGAATTTGCCACCTGAAGCAAAGAAAAATTTAAAGAAAATAGACACATCTTCCAAATTTCTCTTAAGTATGATTAATGAGATCTTGGATTTGAATAAAATTGAAAGTAATAAAATGGTACTGCACCCGGAGCCCGGTGATGAGCAAGACTATCAGGCCTATCTTGATGCTGTCATCAGACCCATTTGCGCTGAAAAGAATCAGCAACTGATTGTAAATGTTGATCTTCCTAAAGACTATATGGCGCTACAGGACAAATTGATTGTGTCCAGACTTGCCTTTAATCTGCTGAGCAACGCCTCCAAGTATACTCCGGAAGGGGGAACAATCAGCTGCACGGTAACGGGGAAAGTTTTGCCTGGCCACAAGCAAATGGAAAAACGTATAGTTGTTAGTGACAACGGAATTGGCATGAGTGAGAAATTTCAACGGGTTATGTTTGAGGCTTTTACTCAGGAAAACGGCATAGATACCAGTGAAAAACGCGGTAGCGGTTTAGGCTTGGCTATTGTGAAGAAATTTGTTGACCTTATTGATGGCACTATTGAGGTAAAGAGTGCTTTGGGTAAGGGAACGACCTTTATCATAACTGCAGTTGAAGCTTGCTTGCCTAAGACTGTGGTAGAGGAGCAAATGTCAAAGGCGGCCGATAATTTGAATGTTGATGAAATACTGGCGGGGAAAAGAGTCCTGTATTGCGAGGATCATCCTCTCAATCAACAAATAATTGTT
>Ga0268360_1001609_pt1 | contig 21972 bp, 18 predicted proteins | sample BioMet11_FD_192465 | JGI IMG/M metagenome (GOLD analysis project Ga0268360, IMG submission 192465) | Sewage microbial communities from Oakland, California, United States - Biofuel 11 (Illumina Assembly) | ecosystem: Engineered > Wastewater > Sewage > Unclassified | place: USA: California... | reverse complement strand
CCTGCATCGCCTACGACTCCCGGCGTTACTCCCCCGAGTTCGCCGAGATCACCGCCCGGGTCTTCGCGGCCAACGGGATCGTGGCCTACCTCTTCTCGAGCCTCAGGCCCACCCCGGAGCTCTCCTTCGCCATCCGGCAGCTGGGGGCCGACACCGGCATCGTGGTCACCGCGAGCCACAACCCGCCCAAGTACAACGGCTACAAGGCCTACTGGAACGACGGCTCCCAGGTCACCCCGCCCCACGACGAGCTCATCATCGAAGCCGTCGAGGCGGTGAAGGAAGTGAAGACCATCTCCAAGGACGAGGCCGTGGCCAAGGGCCTCATCCAGATCATCGACAAAGAGGTCGACGAGCCCTTCGTGGCCATGGTGAAGTCCAAGCTCCTCCGCCCCGGCCTCATCAAGGAGATGGCCTCGAAGGCCAAGATCGTCTACACGCCCCTCCACGGCACCGGGGCCCTCCACTTCGAGCGGGTCATGAAGGACCTGGGCCTCTCGGTCACCACGGTCCCGGAGCAGCGGGAGCCCGACGGGGCATTCCCCACCGTCGCCTTCCCCAACCCCGAGGAGGCCGCCGCCCTCAAGCTCGCCCTGGAGCTCGGGCAAAAGGTGAAGGCCGACGTGGTCATGGCCACCGACCCCGACGCCGACCGCCTCGGGATCGCGGTGCCCGGGAAGGACGGGAAGTTCGTCCTCGTCACCGGGAACCAGCTCGGGAGCCTCCACGCCGACTACGTCCTCCTCACCCGGAAGGAGCTCGGCCTCATGCCCAGGAAGCCCGCCACGGTGAAGACCATCGTCACCACCGACCTCCAGGCGCGGATCGCCGAGAAGTACGGGGCCGCGAACTTCGAGTGCCTCACGGGCTTCAAGTGGATCGCCGACCTCATGAGGCGCTTCGAGTCCGACGGGAAGGGCTACGAGTACGTCTACGGCACCGAGGAGAGCTACGGCCACCTCGTGGAGACCGAGGTCAGGGACAAGGACGGGATCTCCGCCGCGGCCCTCACCGCCGAGATGACCCTCTACTGGCGCTCGAAGGGCAAGAGCCTCCTCGAGAGGCTCGAAGAGCTCTACCTCGAGCACGGCTACTACGAGGAGAAGAGCGTCAACAAGTACTTCGAGGGCGCCGCTGGCATGGACGTGATGAAGGGCATAATGGCCGGCTACCGCGCCTCCCAGCCCGCCTCCTTCGGCGGGATCGCGGTCGTGAAGGTCCGGGACGTCGAGTCGGGCCAGGAATGGGAGGTCAGCGGGGCCGCCCGGGGCAAGGAGCGGAAGGTGGACCTGCCCAAGAGCGACGTCCTCATGTGGATCCTCGAGGATGGCACCAAGGTGATCGTCCGGCCCTCGGGCACCGAGCCCAAGATCAAGTACTACGTCCTCCTCCGCGGCGAAGTCTCGGGGGGGGCCGCCGGTCTCCCGGCGGCCAAGGCGGCGACGGCGAGGAAGGCCGAGGCCATAGTCGCGGACATCAGGAGAGTCATAGACGGAGCCGGCACGAAAGCGGCCGGCAAGTGAGGCTCCTCGCCCTCGACTTCGAGACTACGGGCCTGGACTCGGGGCGCGAGCGGGTGGTGGAGATCGGGGCCATACGCTTCCGCCTGGGCCCCGGCGGGCCCGAGGAGGAGGCGACCCTCGCCAGCCTCGTGAACCCGGGCCTGCCCATCCCGCCGCGGGCGATCGCGATCCACGGCATCACCGACGAGGACGTCGCGCGGGCCCCGGCCTTCGGGGAAGTGGCCCGCGCCCTCCTCGCCCTCGCCGAGGGCGCGACTATAGTGGCGCACAACGCGGGCTTCGACCTCTCCTTCCTGGACGCGGAGCTCGCGCGGCTCGGCCTGGCGAGGCCGCCCTCGGAGACCGCCGACACCCTGGCGCTCAGCCGGCGGGCCTTCCCCGGCCGCCCCAGCTACCGCCTGGGGGCCATAGCCTCCGCCCTGGGCATCGACGCGGGATCGGCCCACCGAGCCCTGGACGACGCGAGGACCTGCATGCAGCTCTACGCCCTGTGCGCCGCCAAGCTCAAGTAGCCGACTCGAGGCAGCGGTCGATCTTCTCGAAGAGGGTCGACTCGCGCCAGGGCTTCAGCACCACCCCGTTCGCCACCCCGTCCCGGAGGAGGGAATGGATGATGTCCCCGTCGGCCTGGCCGGTGACCAGGAGGGCCTGGACGCTGGGGTACTCGGCCTTCACCTCCCGGAGGAACTCGTCGCCCTTCATGCCCGGCATGAGCCAGTCGGATATCACGAGGATGAGCTTGAGCCCTTCGGTCTCCAGCTCCCCGATGACCCCGAGGGCCTCCTCGGCGCTCGCGGCGGTCTCGTAGGCGAAGCGGTCGGCGTAGTGAGCCTTGAGCTCCCGCTTGAGGGCGAAGAGGATGAGGGCCTCGTCGTCGACGCAGAGGATGGCCTTGTCGATCAAGCTCCGGCCTCCCCGGGCGTCGGCGGGGCCCCGGGCGCGCCGGAGGCCCGGAGCCTCACGGAGAAGACGCTGCCCCCGGGGCCGCTCTCGAATCCGATCGCGCCGCCGTGGCGCTCCACGATGCGCCGGCAGATATCCAGGCCCAGACCGACGCCCTCCCCCGGAGGCTTCGTGGAGAAGAAGGGCGTGAAGACCTTGTCCCGCAGTCCCTCGGGGATGCCCCGGCCGGTGTCGGAAATCGAGACGACGACCCAGTCGCCCTCCCTCGAAGTGGCGAGGCCGAGGGAACCCTTGTAATCCATGGCCTGGAGAGCGTTGTCGATCAGGTTCATCCATACCTCCTTGAGCTTGTCCCGGTACGCCATGACGGGGTCGCGGCAGGCGTAGTCCCGCGCCACCACCACCGAGCTCCCGATCCTGCTCGAGTTGAGGGTGAGCACCGCCTCGAGGTCCTCGGCCGGCCGGACCGGCTCGAGGACGTCGAAGTCCTGGCCCCGGGAGTAGGTGGCCAGGGCGGAGACAGTCCTCGCGGCGCGCTCCGCGGCCTCGAGGACGATCGAGGCGGAGCGGCAGGTCTCCGCGGCCTTCTCGGCGGCGGCCACGATGGGCCAGCCCCCCCGGGCCACGCAGTCGACTACCTCCGCCTCGCGGTCGTACGCGCCGAGGTTCGCGATGGCGTCGGCGAGGAACCAGGCGCCCTCGACGCCACCGGCCTCGAGCCTGCGGGCCAGCTCGGCCTTGCGCCGCCGGTCCTCCCTGCCGGGGCGGGCCCAGCCCTTCCTCAGGCCCCCATCGAAGAGGGCGTGGAAGAGGGCCCGGTCCGCCGCGGGGAGGGTCGCGTAGATCGGGAGGAAACCGCGGACGAGTTCCTCGACGGAGCACAGGGATAGGGAGACCGACGAGCGTATGGCCCCGATCGGCGTGTTGAGGTCGTGGGATATGCCGGCGGTGAGCCGTCCGAGGAGGGCCAGCTTGGCCGCGACCTCGAGGCCCGACTGGGCCGCCTTCAGCTCAGCGTTCGCCGCCTCGAGGGAGGCGGTGCGTTCGGCGACTTTCGCCTCGAGGCCGGAGAGGATTTCCTCGAGCCTATCGGCCATGGCGTTGAAAGAGGAGGTCAAGGCCAGAGCCTCCGAGCTAGTGCCCCCAGGCTCCTCGGAGGGGACTCGGAACGAGAGGTCCCCCGAGGAGATGCGCCTCGCCCCCTCGGCGAGGGCGGCGAAGGGGGCTGCGAGGTTCTTGGAGGCCAGGGATATGGACGCCGAGACGACTACGGCGCCGAGGACTCCCATGCCTATCATGGCGTAGGCCACGGCTCGCGCGGGGGCTAGGATCCCGGCCTTGGAGGCCACCATGGCGAAGTACCAGGGCCGCTCCACGCCGTCGGTCCGGATGGGGGCGAAGTAGTAGCGGGAGTCCTCGCCGATGAGAGGCGAGAACTTGTCGAAGGTGAAGCTCCTCCCCGCGGCGAGGAGGGCGAGGAAACTCCCCCGCTGCTCTTCGGAGGAAAAACCTTCGGTGAAGGCCTTCCCTATGTGCTCGGAGAGGATATGGCTGGCCACGGTGCCGGAGCCGGTGACGACCATGCCGTAGCGTTCCTGGTATTTCTTCACCTCCGCCAAGGCCTCCTTGAAGAACGAGGCGAGCTCGAAGTCGAAGCCCAGGACCCCCACGAAGCGCTCGCCCTCGAAGATCGGGAAGCAGAGGCTCGTCTCGAGGACGGCATCCTCCTTCCTCCCGGTGTAGGAATAGGGGTAGGGCTCGACGAGGGTGGTGCGCCCCCTCGCCTTGGGCAGGAGGTAGAAGTCCCCCTGGTAGGCCGAGTCGTCGACGCTGCCCTGGACGATCGCGTGGCCCCGGCGGTACCAGGTGGCGTTGAAGGCCCCGCTCGAGGTGCTCAAGAGGCTGCCGGCGTAGGCCGCGGGGGAGTCTCCTATGGCGCCCCTCTCCCACTGGGCCCAGGCGGCGAGGATGTCCGGCTGGCCCTCGATGACCGAGCGGAGCTCGGCGTTTATGGCGCTCCGGCGCGAGGCGGAGGGGATGGCGGAGAAGGACGAGAAGCTCGAGGCCAGGCTCCTCCCCTGTCCCGAGAAGAAGGCGAACTTCGACGCGATCAGGTTGGCGAGGTGCTCGCTGCGGGCCCCCTCGTAGCGGAACGAATCCTCGGACGCGGACCTGTAGGCCAAGGTTATGGACAGGGCTATGAGGACTCCGTAGGGCAGGAGAGCCGCCACGCCGACGGAGAGCAGCATCTTCCTGAAAAGGCTCGACGCTCCAGTCGTTTACACCGCCTCCCTCGTCCGCGAGCGTCGGAGGTCCAACGCTTCGCCTAAAACCTCGCGGAGTCGGGGACCCCTGTCAAGGAAAGGGACTTCCCGGGGCCGATGCCGACTCCCGTCCCTCGACATCCCCCGGGGCGTCGCCGCGGGGCGGAGGGCTTTCCTCGGCGCCGATGCCCCACCAGGCCCGATAGAGAGCATCGACAAAGCCGAAGGCGACCACGGCTTGGGGAGGCCCGGCGAATCCATCGAAAAAAGACCGCTTAGGCGCCATCGCATCCTCCTCGGGCGACAAGAGATGCATTGACTCTGGCTCCGTTAGTGGTATGCTTCAATATCCAAATGGACGTTTTATTGTCAGACCATTCCTCCAGCCCGCCTTTCGGCATCCTCCTCGTTCGAGACGGCTCGATGGGGTTGGTCCACCAGGTATCCTCGGGGCTCAGGAGGGCGATCCGCTCGGGACAGCTCGCCGGCGGAGTCAGACTCCCTGCGTCCAGGAGCCTCGCCCAGGAGCTCGAGGTCTCGCGGAGCGTGGTGGTGGAGGCCTACGAGCAGCTCGAGGCCGAGGGATACCTCGAAGGACGAGTCGGCTCGGGCACCTTCGTGGTGGAGGGATCCGCCGCGGCGCCCAGGGAGGCCGCGGCTCCTCCGGCGCGGCGGCCCCGGACTGCCGCCGGCTCCACGGCGGAGGAGCGAGGGGGCGCACGAGGAGGACCATCGGCCCGGGGTCGATCCTTCCGCCGCGGCTGGCCCGGCGGAGACGTGATCGATTTCGACGGGGCTTCGGCATCCACTCCTCCCGAGGACTTCCCTCGGGAGGAGTGGGCGCGCTGCCTCGGCCTCGCCTCGCGGGGACGGACCGGAGAGCCGGGTCTCCGGGGCGCCCGGGACTTCAGGGGCTACGACTTTGGGGAGGTCGCCGGGGACCGCAGCCTTCGGCGGGCGATAGCCGACTACCTCTTCCGCATGAAGGGTATGACCTGCTCCTCTGACGAGATAATAATCACGGCGGGCTCCTCCCAGGCGGCCCTCCTCCTCGGCGCCTTCCTGAAGGGCAGCTACTCCTCGATCCAGGTCGAGGATCCCACCTACCCACCCCTGCGGGGTATCTTCAAGCGCCTCGGCCTCCGCCTCGCGCCCCTGGCCGTCGACTCCTCGGGCCTCGATCCCGAGTCGGTGGATGGCCGGCTACCCCTCCTCGCGACCCCGGCCCACCACTACCCGACGGGAGCCCTCCTCCCCGCCGACCGCCGGGAGGCCATCGCCTCGAGGCTCAGGGCCGGCGGAGGCATCGCCGTGGAGGACGACTACGACGGCGAGCTCAGGCTCCGGGGACTCCCGGTCGCGCCCCTCAAGTCGATAGCCCCGGAGCAGGTAGTCCTCATGGGATCCTTCGGCAAGGTGATGTTCCCGGGCCTCCGCCTGGGGTACCTCGTCGCGCCGGAGCGACTCGTCGACAGGCTCCTCGCCATGAAGTGGGGCCTCGCCCTCTGGGCGGATAGCCTCCAACAGGTGGCCCTGGCCCGGTTCATCGACGAGGGTAGGCTCGACCGGCGGGTGCGTTTCATGAAGCGGGACTGCGCCGGCAAGCGCCAACTCCTCGCGGAGCTCGCCGCCGGGCTGCCCGAGGGGCCGGCCCGGCTCGTCGGAGAGGGCTGCGGCATGCACTGCGCCGTGGCCTTCCCCTGCGGACTGCCCGCGGGATTCCGCAGGGCCGAGACGGCGAGGGCCGGCTTCGTCGCCTCGACTTTCTCCTCCCTCTCGATCCTCCCGTCCTTGGGCAGGGCCGACGCCATCCTCCTCGGCTACGGGAGCCTGGGGGAGGCGAGGCTCCGGGAGGGATTCGCCAGGATAGCGGCGTACATCGAAGCCCGTCGCCCCTAGGAGTACTTGCGCCGATCCGAGCAAGCATGCTAAGGTCCGGTCAACCGATTGGAGGAGCGGTCCCCATCAGTACTTTCGCCGAGGGCAGGCAGCCCGGTGGACGCGGAGGGAAAGGGGAGGATCGCCGAAGGGCGAGCGGGGTGCCTTCCCGAACGCCTTGGACGTAGCGGCTAATACCCTACGGCTGTCGCGGACGCCACAGTCCGCGGAGAGCCATCGGAATCCGACCTTCGCCGAAGCGCACCCGTCGGGCGTCGCCAGAGGCATTCCGCAGGGTCGGATTTCGGGATCTCCATCGGATTGGAGGTCCTTCCGTGAAAAGCCTTCGATCCGTGGAGCGCGGGACCGTCGACAGGGACGGGCTCGGCTCCGCGCATACTCGCAGCGTTGGGCGCGCAAGCTCGCGCGCCTCCGCCTGGGCTGAGTCCTCCCGGGCGGCGATGCCGAGGAGAACCCCTGCATGAGGGGACCCATCATCATGAAGTTCGGCGGCACTTCCGTCGCCGACGCCGAACGCCTCCGGGGCGTCGCCGCCCTCGCGAAGGAACGCGCCGAGTCGGGAGTCCTCCTCGTGCTCTCGGCCTTCTCCGGGGTGACGGACCTACTCTTCGCCGCGGGGCGCGCGGCGGTGGCGGGCAAGGAGGCGGAAGCCTCCGAGCTCCTCGAGCGGATGATAGAGCGCCATAGGGTCACCGCCTCGGAGCTCCTCGGCTCGCCGCAAGACAGCCTGCCGCCCCAGGTCGAGGCGGCGCTCAAAACGGCCGCCGCCGATCTGGGCTCGGTGCTGAAGGGCTCCTCCCTCCTCCGAGCCCTCCCCGACCGGAGCATGGACATCCTGGCGGGCCGCGGGGAGCTCCTGTCCACCACCATCCTCGCGGCCTACATGGGCATACCGTGGATCGACGCGAGGACGGCGATGCGCACGGACTCCCGCTTCGGATGCGCCAAGCCCCTCACCGACGAGATAAAGAGTCTCGCGGCCGAGAAGGTACGGCCCCTCGTGGCGCCCGGCAGGATCGCGGTCACCCAAGGGTACATCGGCGCCGACGCCTCGGGGGCGCCCACGACCCTCGGGCGGGGCGGCTCGGACTACAGCGCCAGCCTCTTCGGAGCGGCCTTAGGCGCGTCGGAGATCCAGATATGGACCGACGTGGAAGGCGTCCTCACCTGCGACCCGCGGGTAGTGCCTCAGGCCAAGCCGATCGAGCTCCTGGGCTACGACGAGGCCGCGGAACTCGCCGCCTTCGGGGCCAAGGTCCTCCACCCCGCCACCATCCTCCCGGCGGTAGAGCTGGGCATACCCGTCACGGTGCGGAACAGCATGGTGCCCAGAGGCAAGTTCACCACCATATCCCGGGGCTCCGCCTCGGGGCGCCCGGTCACCGCCCTCGCCTCCAGGGCCCCGGTGACGGTGCTCACCATCTCCACCCCCCGCATGCTCGGGGGGGCCGGCTTCCTCGCGGACATCTTCGCGGCCTTCGGCCGCCGGGGCGTCAGCGTGGACCTCGTGGCCACCTCCGAGGTGAGCGTGTCGGTCACCGTGGACGGCAAGCTCGAGATCGGCGAGCTCGTGAAGGAGCTCAGAGAGCACGGCGAGGTTGTCGTGGACAAGGACAGGGCCGTGGTGGCCCTCGTGGGCTCGAGCCTCCTCAAGACTCCGGGGGTGCCGGGCAAGGCCCTCGCCGCCTTGGAGGCGATCAACGTCGAGATGATCAGCCTCGGGGCCAACGAGATCAACCTGAGCCTCGTGGTGGCCAAGGACAAGGCGGCGGAGGCCCAGCGCCTCCTCCACGCCGCCTTCTTCGAGTGAAGGCCCGGCGATCCGCCGGGAAGGGGGCAGGATGAAGATCGGGATCTTCGGCGCGGGCAAGCTCGGCGGCGCCGTGGCGGCCCTCGCCGCGAGGGAGAAGGACATCGAGCTGGGCTGGGCCGTGGACCTCGGCGAGGAGCCCTCCTGCGAGGTCGACGCGGCCCTGGACGCGAGCGCGGCGGGCGCCGTGCCGGGGCACCTCGACTGGGCGATGAGGACCGGCACCAACCTCGTCGTGGCGACCACCGGCTGGGAGGCTTCGATCCTATCCCCCCTCGGGGCGGCGCCGGCGCGGATAGGCGTATTGACGTCGCCTAACTTCTCACTGTCGGTGGCCTTCATGAGGCGCGCCGCCGTCGCCATGGGGAAGCTGGCCGCCATGGAGGCCGGCAGCTCCCTCGCGATCGTCGAGCGGCACCACGCGGCCAAGGCCGACGCCCCGAGCGGCACGGCGGTGCACCTCGCCGAGGCCCTCTCCCGGGGCTGCCCGAGCTACTCGGGCTGGAACCAAGGGCGGGCCGAGGAGGGCAGGATAAACATCGCGAGCGTCAGGGCCGGCAAGGAGGTCGGATACCACGAGATCCGGCTCGAGACCGGCGCCGACGCCCTGGTCCTATCGCACCAGGCCTACAGCCGGGACCTCTTCGCCCAAGGAGCCCTCGTCGCCCTGCGCTGGATAGTCGGCCGGGTCGGGCTCTTCACCTTCGACGACGTGGCGGCGGACGTCATCGACCCGCTCTTCGATAACTGAGGAGGCACAGCATGGACCTAGAGAGACTGCGCGGCCTGGGCGTCGCCCTCGCCACACCCTTCGCGGCCCCGAAGCCCGGGGACCTGGGGGCGGGCCCCATCGACCTGAGGGCCTTCAGGGCCCTCGTGGCGCGCACCGTCGCGGCGGGGGCCGACTTCCTCGTGGTCCTCGGCTCCACCGGCGAGGCCGCCACGACCACCGAGGAGGAGCGGGACGAACTCGTCGCGACCGCCCGGGAGGAGGCCCGAGGCGTCCCGGTGATAGTCGGGGCCGGCTCCAACAACACCGCCCAGGCCGTGGCCCTCGCCAAGCGCTCGGCGGCCAGCGGCGTAGACGGCATCCTCGTCGTGACGCCCTACTACAACAAGCCCCAGGCCGCGGGCATCGAGGCCCACTACCGGGCCATAGCCGCGGCGGCCCCGGGGCTGCCCATCATCGTCTACAACGTGCCGGGACGGACCGGATCGAATCTCCTGCCCAAGGACCTCGCCAGGCTGTGGGCCATCCCCGAGGTGGTCGCGGTCAAGGAATCCTCGGGCAGCCTCGCCCAGATCGGCGAAATCATCCGGGCCCTCCCCGAGGGCAAGCTCCTCTTCTCGGGGGACGACGGGCTGGCGCTCCCGACTATCGCCCTGGGGGGCCACGGTCTGATCTCGGTGACCGCCAACCTCCTCCCCGGGGAAGTGAAGGCCCTGGTCGACGCGGCCCTCGCAGGCAAGCGCGCCGAGGCCGCGCGGCTCCACGCGAGGCTCCTCCCGGTGACCGACGCCCTCTTCCTCGAGTCGAATCCGGCTCCCGTCAAGGCCGCCCTCGCCATGGCGGGCCTGTGCTCCGACGCGGTGCGGCTTCCCCTGGCGCCGGCATCGGAGAGCACCAAGGCCCGGCTCGCCGAGCTTCTCCCCGGCTTCGGCATCGGGGCTTGATGGGGAGCCCCGCGGCCGCGGGGAGGGAGGCCTGAAGCCCAAGGTTCACCGGATATGGCGGCGAGATAACCGTTTGTTATAATCCCTCTGGAAAACCGTCGAAAACCGGCCTATCATTCTACTTAGCCAAAGAGAATAGAAGGGAGGATTCGTGATGAAGGGATTAATCGTCGCCGCCCTCGTCGCCACGACAGCGGCCAGCGGCGCCTTCGCTGAGGTCCAGATCAGCGAGTTCGAGGACGCCTTTAAGGACTTCTCCTCCGACATGGCGGGAAGCCTGGCGGTCAGCTCCACCATCGGCTCGAACTGGTCCGACGCCTACGTCGGCACCTTCCCCCACATGGGCCTCGGCCTCACGGTGGGCGCTACGACGGTGAACGCCGACACATCCTCCAAGCTCTTCACCTCCATGGGCGCCGACACCCCCTCGGGCATCGACCAGGTGGGGATCCCTATCCCCGTGGCCGTGGGCACCTTCAAGATCGGACTGCCCTGGCTCCCCATGGACCTGGGGCTGAAGCTCGGCTTCCTCCCTCCCTCGGTGGCCAAGAGCCTCATGGGCTCCTCGGACTCCACCATCAAGTACCTCAACTGGGGGCTCCAAGCCCGCTACGCCCTGGTCAAGCAGGGCCCGGGGCTAAAGCCCAACGTGAGCGTGGGCTTGGCCTACAACCACGTGAACGGCGAGGTCGAAGTCCCGACGGGATTGGGCAGCCAAAGATATGACTTCGAGAATACAACCGCCTACGTGGCGGCGACAGACCCAAAAATGGACCTGAGCTGGACCTCCAACACCATCGACCTCACCGCCCAGGTGAGCAAGAAGTTCTTCGTCATCGTGCCCTACCTGGGCACCGGGCTCACCTTCGGCAAGTCATCGGTCAAAGGCGGCGTTTCCTCCGACATAACCGCATATGACACCTCGGGCAATCAGGTAACAGTCGATACCCTCAAGAGCTACCTAGAGCAGCACAACATCGCTGTCCCGGACGAGTTGACGGATAGCGGATTCTACTACAAGGCCGACGAGACGACGCCTCTCCTCCGCTTCTACGGCGGCATGTCCTTCAGGCTCTTCATCCTCGACATGGATGCCCAGGCGATCTACGTCCTCAAGTCTAAGTCCTTCGGGGCATCCCTCACGGGTCGCCTCCAGTTCTAGTCCCGGGCCCTTCCATCTAGCGGCGGAGGCACGCCTTTTCACGGCGCCCCTCCGCCGTTTATTATTGCGGCATGGCATCAACTCGCACCTCCTACGACGTCGTGGTCCTCGCCGGGGATATCGGCGGCACCAACACCAACCTCGCCCTCATCGGGAAGAAGGGCGGGACCTTCACTCTCATCGCGGATCGGCACTACAAGACCAAGGAAGAGAAATCCCTCATCGAGCCCCTCGGCCGCTTCCTCGGGGAGATCGCCAAGGATCCCAGGGGCTTCAAGCCCGAGCTGTGCTGCATCTCCGGCGCGGGCCCGGTGGTAGACGGGCGGATCGAGCACCTGACCAACGCTCCCTGGGGAATCGACTCGAAGGCGATCCAGTCGGCCTACTCCATTCCCACCACCCTCATCAACGACTTCACCGCCGTCTCCTACGGCGTCATCCTCCTCGATCCCCACAAGGGCGAGCAGATCACCCGGCTCCCCCACTGCGACGGCTCTCTCCCGGAGCCCGCGGCAGGGGTGCGGCTGGTGATCGGCGCGGGCACGGGCCTCGGGGTGGGCTACGTCGTGAAGGTCCGGAACAAGGTCGAGGCAGAGCCCTCCGAGGGGGGCCACGTCACCCTACCGGTCTACGACGAGGACAGCCGGAGCTTCCAGCGCTGGCTCGAGGCGAAGTACGGCTTCGCCCCCGGGGCCGAGGTCGGGGTCTCCGGCCAGGGCATAGGCAACATCTTCGCCTTCCTCGCCGAGCGGGAGGCCTCCGAGGGCCGCGCGCCCGGGAAGCTCGCGAGGAGGATACTCGACGCCCCCGAGATCGAGCGGCCGGCCCTGGTGGCCGCCGGCGCCGGCTCGGACCCGGTCTGCGCCGCGGCCATGGACATGTTCGTCAAGCTCTACGCCCGGGTCGCCTCGGACCACACGGCCACCTTCCTTCCCGCGGGGGGCGTCTTCCTCGCCGGCGGCATAGCCTCGAAGAACGAGGCTCTCTTCCTCGAGGGCGATCGCTTCATGGCCATGTACGAGAAGAGCTACGCGAGGCACATCCGGGCCATCCTCGCCGGGACCCCGGTGATGATAGTCAAGGACTACTCGATATCCCTCTACGGGGCCGCCAACGCGGCGGTGGAACTGGCGTAGGGGGCGTGGCGTGGACACGTTGAGCGAAACACTCCTCGGGGACATGGCCTCGAAGGGCATCGACGCGAAGCTCACCCTCTCGATCCTCGAGGACTACAACACCGGGCTCTACGACTCGGTGAAACCGGTCCAGGCTAAGGGCGTCCCAGCGGTGGACGGCCGCAGGGTCATACGCCTCGGCTCAAGGGGCGGACTCCCGGCGGGCGCGCCGGCCTACTCGGCCCCGGAGAAGGCCGCGAGAGAGCGGCTCGGAGAGCTCGGAGTCAAGGTGCCCTCCTCGGGCGCGGAAGCTGCGGGGGGTGAGCTCCGCCTCGACCTGGGGGCCCTGGAGGAGATCGGCGACGGCCTTTTGGGGCGCACCGCCTTCGGGGTCCTCAACGGGGGCTCCGCCACGAGCTACGCCGACTCCAAGAAGAACCTCGCCTTCGGCAAGGAAGCTTTCGATGCCCTGGAGGGAGGCTTCGAGCTCCTCGCGCCACTGTGCCGGGACAGGCCGAAGGGCCTGACCCCGGCCTACATCGACCCCGACGGGACCCCCGGGGCGAGCTTCCTCCTCCTCAAGATGCGCGCGAGGCTCGTGGCCGCGAAGCGGGCGAGGGCCCGGGGCGGGAAAGCGGGCCCCGATTTCATGCCCCTCTTCCAGATGACCAGCGTCTCCAACGACGAGGAAGTGGCGGAGGCCTACGAGGGCTACCGGGAGTCCCCCTTCCTCGCCCCCCTGGCGGCCGAGCTCGGCGTCGGGGCCGCAGACTGGGCCACGGGAGTGCAGCCCATGCTGGCCGCCTACACCCACTCCTCGGAGGGCAGGCCCAAGCGGGTCTTCGACCGGGCCCACGGGCACTCCGACTCGGCGCTGGCCCTCCCCGGGGGCCACGGCCAGTGCTTCCGCATATTGGCGCCGACCCTGCGAGAGCTGCGCCGCCGAGGCGTGCGCTTCGCCTACCTCGGCAACGTGGACAACCTCGGCTACCTCCCCGACCCTGTCGAGGTCGCGGTCCTCGCCTTGTCGGGGGAACCCGCGGCCTTCGACTTCTCGGTCCGCACGCCGGTGGACGTGAAGGGGGGGATCCTCGTGGAAACCCGCGAAGGCCTGAGGACCGTGGCCGACATCGGGCCGGCCATAGCTTTCGACGAGGTGAGGCGCCTCGAAGCCTCCGGCTCCGCCATCCTCTTCAACTGCGCCACCGGGCTCTTCGACCTGGACTACCTCGCGCCGAGGCTCGACGAGATCGGGCGCATGCTGCCGGTGCGCTTCACCGACCAGGACAAGGACGCGGGCCGATACTCCCAGGCCGAGCAGGTCACCTGGGAGGTGACGGGCATGCTCCCCTCCTTCCTCGCCTTCGCCGTGGATAAGTACGACCGCTTCATCGCGGCCAAGCTCCTGGCCGAGACCCTCCTCACGAGCGGCGCCGCCGCCGGAGACCGACGCATCCCGCCGGAGCTCGCCAGGACTTCGAAGAAGCTCAAGGACGCCCTCGAGGCGAAGCTCTCGGGCCCCTACGGTCTCGAGTTACAGGGAGGCAAGTGGGCGCCGGCGGACTAGCTCCGCCCCCGGTCGCCGGGAGGCGACTAGGAGCATCGGCCCCCTAGGCCCCGGGCCGGCGCCCACGCGGACGCGGCCCGGGATCCCCTCAGAGTCCTCTGGCGGCTTGGCCCTCAGAGTCCTTTGGCGGCCATGTAGACCGACTCCTCCACCAGGCGGTTCGAGAAGCCCCACTCGTTGTCGTACCAGGCCAGGATCTTCACCATCCTCCCGCCGATCGCGAGGGTCGAGAGCGCGTCGATCACCGAGGACCGCGGGTCACCGCGATAGTCCGACGAGACCAGGGGCTCCTCGCTGTAGCCCAGGATGCCCTTGAGCCGGCCCTCCGAAGCCTCCTTGAAAGCCGCGTTGACCTCGGCCGCCGTGACCGGCCGCCCGAGGTTCACCGTGAGGTCGACGATGGACACTACCGGTACCGGCACCCGGAGAGAGTAGCCCGTGAGCTTTCCGTCGAGCTCGGGGATGACCTTGCCGATAGCCTTCGCCGCCCCGCTCGAGTAGGGGACGATGGAGAGGGCCGCGGCCCGGGCGCCCCGGAGATCCTTCTCCGGCTGGTCGTGGAGGACCTGGCTGTTCGTGTAGGCGTGGGTGGTGTTCATGAGCCCCGCCTCGATGCCGAAGGCCTCGTGGAGGACGAGGGCGGCGGGGGCGAGGGCGTTGGTCGTGCAGGACCCGTTGCTCACCACGCGGTGGAGGGCGGGGTCGTACTTCCCGTCGTTCACCCCCATCACCATGGTGAGGTCGTCGCCCTTGGCCGGGGCCGAGATGATGACCCGCTTGGCCCCGCCCGACGAGATGTGCGCCTCGGCCTTGGATCGCTCGGTGAAGCGGCCGGTGGACTCGATCACGAGCTCCGCCCCGGCCTCGGCCCAGGGGATGCTCCCGGGCTCTCGCTCGGCGAAGACGCTGATCCGCTTCCCGCCTACCAGCAGGGCGCCCTTCTCCGAGGCGACTGGGACGCCGATGTCCCCGAGGATCGAATCGTGCCTGAGGAGGTGGGCGAGGGTCGCCTCGTCGGTGAGGTCGTTGACCGCCACTACCTGGAAATCCTCCCGCCCCAGGGCCGCCCGGAGGACGTTCCTGCCGATGCGCCCGAATCCGTTAATCCCGACTTTGACCATAGCTCTTGGTCTCCTTTCGGGATAGAAGGTAGCGATTTCGGGGCTATGGCATAAATGACATTATTCGATCATATTCTGCCAAAACGCTCCCGGTACTCGCTGGGGCTCACGCCGAGCTTGCGCTCGAAGAGGCGCCTGAGGCCGAGGTCCCCGCCCAAGCCGCAGGCCGCCGCCACCTCGCCGAGGCTCTCGCCGCCCATCTCGAGGCGCCGCCTAGCCTCCTCAAGGCGGGCTAGCTCCACGTAGCGCGCCGGCGTCGTGCCGGTCTCCCGGGCGAATACCCGGGCGAAGTTCCGGGGGCTCATGGCGGCCCTCTCGGCCAGGCGCTCCACCCCGAGGTCCTCGGAGAGGTGCTCGAGGGCCCAGGCCTGGACCTCCCCCACCGGGCCGTCGGCCGGAGCCTGGGAGGCTAGGAGGGCGCTGAACTGGGATTGTCCTCCGGGGCGCCGGAGGTACATGACGAGGTACTGGGCGACGGCCTTGGCGACGGCGTGGCCCATGTCCTCCTCGACGAGGGCCAGGGCGAGGTCGAAGCCCGAACTCGCCCCGGCGGAGGTCCACACCTTCCCGGCGCGGACGAAGATGGGACCGCGCCGAACCCTCACCGCCGGGTACCCCGCCTCGAGCTCGTCGAGGGCGAGCCAGTGGGTGGTGGCGTCCAGACCGTCCAGGAGCCCCGCCTCGGCGAGCACCAGGGCGCCGGCGCAGACCGAGACCACCCGCCTGGCCCGGGGAGCGGCCTTTCGGATCCACTCGGCCATGGCGGCCCGCTCCTCGGGGGAGGAGCCGCGGCCCGTCACGATGACGGTGTCCCGCTCCCGCGCCGGAGGCAGTTCGCCGAGGCAGAAGTCCGCCCGGAGGGAGAGGCCCGAGCGGCCCCGGGAGGCGCGGCCGTGCCGGGTGGAGGCGGCGTGCACCCGGTAGGGCCGCGCCGCCGTCGTCTGCGCGGAGGCGGCGAAGGCCGCCGGCAGGGCGCCGGGGCCGGGAGGGGCGAGGCCCGAGAGCTCGTTGGCCTCGTTGAAGATGTCGGCTATGCCCGCCGCCTCGAGGAGGAGGCAGGAGTCGGGGACGACGAGGAGGATCTCCCGCGGGGCCAGCGTCCCCCCCGCCGACCGTCGGCCCGCGGCCTTCATCCCCGCGCCCGGGCGGCCTCGGCGGCCTGGCCCGCCAGGATCGCGGCGAGGCGCTCGGGGCGGTCGCGGGCGAAGCTGGGGAAGTCCAGGGGCTCCGGCGGGAGGGCCGGCAGGTCCCGCAACGCGAGCTCCATCCAGTCCACGGCCTGCCAGGCGCCGAGCTTGTAGGCCGTGCCGGCGAAGCGGCAGAGCGGGGCGAAGCCGAGGGCCGCGTGGAGGGACACGCTCGCGGGGTTCGGCGGAGTGATGACGGCGTAGACCTTCATGTACCCCAGCTCCCGGAGGAGCTCGACGAGGGCCGTGAGGAGGGTTCTGCCGACCCCCCTCCCCCGGGCGTCCTCGGCCACGTAGACCGAGTCCTCGAGGGACCACCGGTAGGCCGCGCGCTCCCGGTAGCGCGCGGCGTAGGCGTAGCCCAGGACCAGCCCTCGCCCCTCGACCTCCTCCTCGAGCACGATGAAGGGGAAGACCGATCCGACCTTCTCCATCTTGGCCGCCATCGCCTCGGGGCTCGGCGCCTCCTCCTCGAAGCTGATGGCCGTGCGCTCCACGTAGGGCCTGTAGATCTCGGCGATCCTCGGGGCATCGCCGGCCTCAGCTATCCTCAGCATGGTTCCTCCTCGGCCGGTGCCCGGCCTCCTCCACCCGGGGCCCCTTCGCCCGGGACCGGCAGGACCTCGAGTTTGTACCCCACGGCGGTCACGGTGGTGATGAGCTCGGGGGCCGCCGCGTCGCGCTCGAGCTTCCGCCTCAGGGATCGGATGTACACCCGCAGGTTCACGTCCTCCGACTCTCCCGCCGGGCCCCAGATCTCCCTGAGGAGCCGCTCCCGGGTGACGATGCGGCCGGCGTAGCGGACGAGCTCGGCCAGGACCGAGTACTCCGTCGGCGTCAGGTGCAGCTCCGCCCCGTCGAGCCGGACCGAGCGGCTCATCCCATCGAACTCCAGCTTCCCGGAGCGGAAGGGCGACGAGCCCCCGGGGGCCCGCCGCCGCTGCACCGCGTCGATCCTAGCCGCCAAGACCCCGGTGTGGAAGGGCTTCACGAGGTAATCGTCGGCCCCGGCGTCGAGGAGGGCGATCACGTCCTGCTCGGCGTCTCGGACCGAGAGCACGATGACCGGCACCGAGCTCCAGCTCCGGAGCCGACCGAGCAGCTCCACGCCGTCGATGTCCGGCAAGTTGAGGTCCAGGAGGACCACGTCGGGCTTGAGCCCCCTCGCGGCCTCGAGGCCTTCGGCGCCCGAGGGCGAAGTCTCGACCTCCCACCCGCGGCCTCCCAGGGCCAGCTCGAGGAGGCGGCGGATCCGCGGGTCGTCGTCGATGACAAGGACCCTCCTCGAGGCGGTCACCGGCCCGCCCCCTCGGCGCAGGGCAGGAGGGCGAGGATCTCGAGTCCCCCGGCTTCGACGTTGCGCGCCTCCACGGTACCCCCGTGGGCGAGGGCGATGCCCCGGCATATCGCCAGGCCGAGGCCCAGGCCGGCGCCCGAGGCGCCCCGGCCCCGGGCAAATTTCTCGAAGACCGAGTCTAGCTCGTCCTCAGGAAGCCCGGGGCCCCGATCCCTGACCGCGATGGCGAGGGAGCCTCCGCGGACCCCCACGGAGAACTCTATCGGGGCCTCCGGCGGAGAATACCGGGCGGCGTTCCGCAGGAGGTTGGCCGCGAGGCGCGCGACGAGGGCGAAGTCTACGAAGGCGCCCCGCTCCTCGTCCTCGACCTCTTCGACGAAGGGCCGGCCCCGGAGCTCCCCCCCGGCCCGGGCGACCGCGGCCTCGGCGATCTCCGGCAGGTCCGCCCAGCGGCGGGAGAGCCTCAGCATCCCGGCCTCGATGCGGCTCAGGGAGAGGAGGTCGTCGACCACCGCCTCGAGCTCCCAGGCGGCTCCGAGGGCGTTGGCCGCCACCTCCCTGCGGGCTGCGGGATCTGCGTCCAGGTCCCCCTCGGCGAGGGACGACAGGGAGCCCGCTATGGTCGTGAGGGGAGTGCGCAGCTCGTGGGATACCGAATCGAGGAGTATAGCGCCGAGGCGCTCGGACTCGAGCATCACCAGGGCTTCGCGCCGCCCCGCCTCGGAGCGGAGCCGCTCTATCGAGAGCGCCAGGGTGCGCCCCAGGGACAGGATGAGCCGATCTTCGGGGAGCACAGCGGCGGGGTCCCGGCCGGAGCCGTCGGCCCGGGGCGGAGCCACGCCGATGACCGCCGCGGCCCTCTCTCCGGAGCCGTCGGCCGCGAGGGCTGGGAGGTAGCGCAGCCGGGCCGAGTCCAGGGTCCCGGTGCCCGCGCCGCAGGCTTGCGCCGCGCCGAGGGCGTAGGCAGCCACGCGGAGTTCGGCCTCGTCGACCGAGCCGGCGGCTCCGCCCCAGGCGCGGAGCTCCGGCTCGCCGAGGATCACCGCGGCCGGGAGGCCGCAGTGATCCTCGACGAGCTCCGCCGCGACAGCCGCCGCGGCCTCGGGGGAATCGGCGGCCGAGAGCCTCTGGGCGGCCTCGAGGAGGAGGGTCTTGGCCTTCTCCCGTTCAGCGATCGCGGCCTCGCGGCTGCGCAGATGCGCGACGAGGGTGCCTATGACCGTCGCCGCCAGGAAGTACGCGAGGAAGAGGGCCCAGTCCTCCTCGGCCACGATGGCCAGGCTGTGGATGGGCGGAAGGGAGACGTAGCTCAGCGCCAAGGCCGAGAGCGCGGCCATAGCCGCCACGGCCAGGGGGGGCGCGACGAAGGACAGGCCTATGACCGCGGCCAGGTAGAGCACGTCGACGCTCCTCGCCCCCACGAGGGGGGAGAGGAGGGCCCCCGCGGCGAGGAGGCCGGCGAAGGCCGCGGGGAGGACGAGGAGCCTGCGGCGACGGCTCGGGGCGGCGCGAGGCGAATCCCCAGAGACGCGGAGGCCCGCCGCCTCGCGGCGACGGGCGGAAGTCTTCATTTTCTTATTATTTCTTTTTCTGATCTATATCGTCAATATAACTGATGGCCTCGCCGCCGCGCTCCCCGGTGCGGATGCGAACGATGTCGTCCACCGGGTAGATGAAGATGATGCCGTCTCCTTCCTTGCCTGTGCGGGCCGCGTTCACGATCGTTTCCACCGCCTTCTCGACGTTCCTCTCCGAGAGGACGATGGTGACCATGATCTTGGGGATCATGTCCATCTGGTAGGCCGTGCCGCGCCAGGAGAGGTTGATGCCTCCCTGCCTGCCGTGGCCCCGGACTTCGACAACGCTCATGCCGACGATACCGACCGCGCGGAGCGCGTCCTTCACGGTGTCGAGGGCCTCTTCGCGAATGATCGCCTCTATCTTCTTGAGCATCGCGCTTTCTCCTTTCCCGGCCTTACTTGCCGGCCTTGGGAACCTGGGGGATGAGGCGGCCGCCGGGCATTCGCATATCCACCGAGCTGTAGCCCATGGCGCCCATCTCCGGTATGTCCAGGCCCTCGAGCTCGTCCTGGGGTTTGGAGCGCAGGAGCTTGAAGGCGTTCAGGACCTTGAAGAAGAGGAAGGAGAGGCCGAAGACGAACACGAGGATGGCCGCGGCCTCGCAGAGCTGCGCGACGAACTGGGAGGGGTTGCCGTAGAAGAGCCCGCGGACGGTGCCCTTCACGCCGTTCCAGCCGTCGGAGGCGGGGACGCCGCAGGCGAAGAGGCCGGTGGCCAGAACGCCCCAGAGGCCGTTGCAGAAGTGCACGGGGATGGCGCCCACGGGGTCGTCGATCTTCAGCTTCTCGAGGATGAAGGAGGCGATGCAGACCCAGATGCCGGCCACGAGCCCGATGATCGTCGCGCCGATGGAGTCGACGAAGGCGCAGGGAGCGGTGATGGCCACGAGGCCGGCCAGGATGCCGTTGACCGACATCGAGGGATCGGGCTTCTTCGAGGGGCCGAACCACCACATGCAGAACATGGCCGCGCAGCCGCCGACGGCGCCGGCGATGAGGGTGTTCACCGCGGCGTTCGAGGCGAGGAACCCGCCGGCCCCGGTGAATGCCAGGGCGGAGCCGGGGTTGAATCCGAACCATCCGAAGAAGAGGATTATGGTGCCCAGGACGCCCAGGGGGATGTTGTGCCCGGGGAGGGCGTTGGCGGAGCCATCGGCGTTGAACTTGCCGATGCGCGGCCCGATCACGAGGCAGCCGGCGAGGGCTACCGATCCGCCGATCATGTGCACGACCCCGGAGCCGGCGAAGTCCACGGCTCCGTTGCCGAGTCCGGCGAAGCGGCCGATGTTCTGCAGCCACCCGCCGCCCCAGACCCAGCCGCCGACCAGGGGATAGATGATCATGGAGACCCAGAAGCCCATCAGGACGAAGCCCGAGAACTTGAAGCGCTCCGCCATGGAGCCCGTGGGGATCGTGGCAGCGGTGTCCATGAAGACCATCTGGAAGAGGAAGTAGGCGAGGACCCCCGTCGAGCCTCCGACGCCGAGGAGCATGAAGCCCGAACCTCCGAGGAAGCCCCACTGCCCGATCCGGAAGGACGAGGAGAGCATTTTGCCCCAATCGCCGAGGGTCGTTGGCGAGTGAGCCCAGTCGCCGGCGGTGGCCCACGCGTTGGTCAAGGCGGGGTAGGCTTCATTGACTCCGCCGAACTGGAAGGCGAAGCCCACGAGCCAGTATCCCACCGCGCCGATGCAGAACACCATCATGTTCATCATCATCGTGTGGGCCGCGTTCTTCGTGCGGGTGAATCCGGTTTCGACTAACGCGAAACCGGCCTGCATGAAGAACACGAGGAAGCCGGCGATGATCGTCCACATGATGTTGATGGACGTCGTAGCGTCGGAGGCCGCGCCGGCCGCCGCCTTCACGGAGTCGGCGATGCCCTGGAGGGTCGGCGTATCCTCGGCGTAAGCCTGGGCGCCGAAGCCCGCCGCGAGGACGAAGGCGGCTACAGCCGCGAGCCTGCACCACCGGAAGGACAGTAAGGTTCCTCCGGCTTTTTCGATCAACGCTTCTCTGGTCATGCTGCTCTCCTTTTTTTGCGTTTGCAGAGATATAGAGCAAAAGGCGTGCCAGCGCCCCCGTGGGAGCTTCAGAAGCTACTCGTCCTCCAGCGCGGAGTTTATGAAAACCTTAAGGCCATTGGGATTACACTTCAGGATTTTGCGCACAAAATGCCGAGGAACAACTGCCGCCAGAGTGTCAAGGGTCCGTACAATGCTACGAATAAGTATCCTGTTTCCCCGGTAGCGACATTCTGGTATTCAATTCCTCCCATAAAAGGTGCCCTAATTCGACTATTCGCAATTTTTTCCATTCAGTTAAGTTGTTAACGCATTGTTAATTTCGATGTTGATTCCGTTTATAAAAGGTATATGAAAATTTATTTGGCACATAAATTGCTTTTATCCTTAGAGATCTTTTGATCGCGTGATGCTTGGGGCCCGAGCCGTCCCGGAGCGCAAGAAAAAGAGACCATAGACTCGTTTAGGGAGGTATGCATCGTGCGGAAAAAACTCGCAGCCATCTTGTTCTTAGCGACCTTGGGAGCCGCCCTCGCCTTCGCCGAAGGAGAGGCCCCTACCCCAGAAGCGCTCTCAGGCGCTATCGACATGCTGTGGATCGTGCTCACCGCGGCCCTGGTTTTCTTCATGCAGGCGGGATTCGCCCTCGTGGAGACCGGCCTCACCCGCGCCAAGAACGCTTCCAACATCGTCATGAAGAACCTGATGGATTTCTGCTTCGGCTCCATCGTCTTCTGGATGATCGGCTGGGGTCTGATGTACGGCGCCGACAAATCGGGGCTCTTCGGCACGACGGAGTTCTTCAAGAACATCATGGAAGATTCCACCTACTTCAGGAACTGGTTC
>Ga0268360_1001606_pt1 | contig 22027 bp, 16 predicted proteins | sample BioMet11_FD_192465 | JGI IMG/M metagenome (GOLD analysis project Ga0268360, IMG submission 192465) | Sewage microbial communities from Oakland, California, United States - Biofuel 11 (Illumina Assembly) | ecosystem: Engineered > Wastewater > Sewage > Unclassified | place: USA: California... | reverse complement strand
ATTTCTTTTTGTATGTTATTCAAAGAATATCATGTTCGTTTTTTACTATCAGTACATGCATTTTTCAGCACACGGAAAAATGTGAAATTCCTGCTCGTATTCCCTGTTTTTCCTCTCTTTCAGTCTGTAACTTTTCCCCTCTGATATTAGTTGTCAGACAATGGTGGAGTATTCTATCAAGTACAGCAGTTACTATTACATGTTCCTTTAACATCTCTCCCCATTCTCCATATGACTTATCCGACGTAAAGATAGTCGAACTCTTTTCATAACGTCTGGAAATCAACTAAAACAAACAGTGAGCTCCTTCTTCATCAAATGGGAGATTACCCATAAAGGCTCTGGGGTTCTATGCTTCGTCATCTAAATATTAAATCTATACCATGCGAAAAGTATAAATACTAATCATACTATCTGTAGGGTAGTAACTTGGGTACAACACCACCCTTACAGAGCAATTTAACCAGAACTGTAAGTGTTACCCATCAGTTACTCAATAGATATCTGCGAACAGACCGAAGGCGAACCTGTACCGCTTTCAAAAAATGGATTTGTCCCAACCTCCTAAAAAACGTGGGAGTTTTGAACTCTCATTATCGTGCCTGTAAAAAAACGGGTGAGATCAAAACGGACCTCCGCCGTTATTTCTTTCCCGTAACATCCAGGCTGTTCTCTGGAGAGTTGGATAATAACTGTTCTGGACTAGATTTACAGATCAAAACACTATAAAAACAAGTAAAATTAGGAAAAATGAACGAAAAGCAATCCTGAAATCTGGAACGTCTGGACTCTGGACTCTGGAAAGCTTGTAATCAAAGAAACCTGGAATTGACTAAAGAGGAATCTGATATGAAATTTCCAATGAAAAGAACAGACCGTGACATGTATAGCTGGGATCCATTTGATGACATCAGAAGAATGCAGAACTATATGGAACATATGTTCAGGACTTTTCCTGCACTGGAAAGCCGGTTCGGAAACGAAGCTTTCTCTCCGCTAACTGATGTTATGGAAGAAGATGAGAAAGTAGTTGTGACAACCGACCTGCCCGGGGTTGACAGGGAAGATGTTGAACTCAATCTAAAGGATAACGTTCTGGTAATCAGTGCAGGGAAAGGAAACGAAGAAGAAGCTGAAAAAGAAGGTTACCTCAGAAAAGAACGGTCTTTCATGCGCTATTACCGTGAGATTCCTCTACCCAACGGCGTAACTGAAGAAGGAGCAACTGCACAGCTCAAAAACGGAGTCTTAACTATCACTCTACCTAAAACAAAACCCGTAGCTGGAAAGAGAATCGAGATTGAATAAACCGGCACTCAGGATAAGAATACTCAATACCACATACCACGATACCACATACCACAATCCGAATAAGCTGGATTTCAACTTGATTCCAGCCTGAAAAACTCTCACTCCATAAATCACCTGCGGACAGGCTCAGGAATTGGACTCTGAAAGCCTGCAGGCTGCCCGCAGTACTCTAAAAGCTGCGTAAGAATTCTAAAATGTTTTAAGATAGCCAGGAAACCGCAAGAGTTCTCATTCACCTGAAATATTTTCCTCAATGACCTTGCCACATGGTTCTTTTTCCTTGAAAATCTGCCCTTCGAAACAGGAGACTTCGGCTCCTTTGAGCCAGGCGTCAGGCAAAAGGCCGGCTTTCAGGCAGGTATGGCTCAGAAATTCAATAGAATCCATATTATACTCAGGGGCAACCTGAGGTAGCAAAAGACCCTGACAGTATCCCTGTTTTACAATAAGCCCATGCCTTCCGATTTCGATGTGCTCGGGAAGCTCTTCTGCAGGAGCATTAATCCTTTCGGGCTGGGTAAGAATTGTTACCTCGACAACTATTTTATCAAGCTCATCTTCTCTCACTGAAGGAAAACGCGGGTCCCGTGTTGCCGCAGAAATTGCAGAATCCATAATCGCGTCCTCAAGTCTCGAATCCGGAAACGGATGCCCTATGCAGCCCCTCAGAAGTCCGCTTTCAGTAAGTGTGACAAAAACTCCTCTTTTTTCTCCGAAAACCGGAGAAAGCTCAAAACCCAGTTCCTGAGGTTCCGGAAACTTTTCTTCAGATAGGAATAACTCGATCGTTTTCCTTGCAAGTTTGACTGCATTCCTGCCTTCAACGTCTGTAAGCATATTTGAACCAACACCTCAATTTATTTTGAATTTTTGCCTGTAACTATTAACCAGCATTATATGTGATTACTACCGGCATTACCAGTACTAACAGTGAGTGTTACCAGCATTACCAGTATAACAGTGAGTGTTACCAGCATTACCAGTATAACAGTGATTGTTACCGGCATTACCAGTACTGGCTGCAAATGCCAGATATGCATCTACCCAAGGTTAGTATGATAATATTTACGTGGAAGCTAGTATAACAGTATGTTTATCGGTGCTGGTAAAAGTATATTTCCGGGATTTTACTTTTAAAAAGCCGGAAAATGAAAAGGGTTTTTTAAAAAGAAAAGCCAGGGAGTTTTATAGAAGAGAACTCGCAGAAGGAAACTCCCTAATAGAATACTTATTTTCACAGATGTTATAACTTGCAGGAAACAGAACAATTAGATCTTCTTAGCTTCCTCATATCTCTTAGCTGCAGCCTTCAGAGCCTCTACACCAGGAAGCTTTACTCCGGAGAGATAATCAATTAGTGCCCCACCACCTGTACTGATGTGAGAGAAACGATGTGCAAGCCCAAGATGCTCGACTTCTGCCGAAATATGCCCACCGCCAATAATTGAAAACTCGGATTTAATAGCAGCTTTTATGATCTCATGCGTTCCAAGGGCAAACTCGGCAACTTCGGAAATCCCTGCAGGACCGTTTAAGATAACAGTTTTTGCACTTTCGATTTCACTGGTAAAGTTCACGATGGTTTCAAGCCCAATGTCGTTTATGGGGAGAGAGTCAGATTTAAGTTCAGAGACAGGTACTTCAACCCGTTTCTTATTGTCGTTTAAAGCCACGTCCCTGGGAAGGCCAACTTTATCTTTGAATTTTGCAAGTATACCTTTTGCTTTTTCAATCTGGTCTTCATAGCCCTGGGACTTGATGAAGTCCAGATTTACTTTCCCTATATCTATACCAGATGCCGCAAGTGCCACATTTGCTACTACTCCGGTCAGGAGTACACGGTCAGCCCCTCCATTTGCAAGCACATTTTCCGCCACATGGAGCGAATCATCAACTTTTGCTCCTCCTAGCACGAAAATTGTTGGCCTTTCCCCTCCTTTGATCCCTCGGTCCAGAGATGTGAGCTCCTTTTCCATGACCCTCCCAGCTCCGGTAGGGAGAACCTCAGTAAATCCGACTACGGAAAGTTGAGACCTGTGAGATACGGCAAAGGCATCATTAAGGAAGATATCCACAAAAGGTGCCAGTTTTTTAACCGGATAGGTTTTTGCCTGTTCTGCTGGAGTTCTTTCAAGGCTTTCTTCGGAATAGAACCTTACATTTTCGAGCAGGATGACATCTCCATTTTCCATAGAAGCAATTCTGGTCTTTGCGTAAGTTCCGAAGATATCATCTACATAGAGAACCTGCTTTCCCAGATATTTGGACATCAGGTTGGCATGAGGCTTCATTGTAGTAAAGTCTTTTTTCCCGGGCCTGCTCTGGTGTGCAAGCAAAACAACTTTTGCGTCCTCAAGATCCTTCAAGGTGGCAATATGGCTTCGGATCCGCATATCGTCCAGAATATTACCCTGTGGATCCATAGGGGAGTTCAGGTCAACCCTTACAAGAATTGTCTTTCCGTGTGTGTCAAAATCATCGATTGTAAGAAAGTCTCTAGAAGTCATACCTCAGCGCACCTTTGTGAATGAGATTTTTTATATATATAGTGGAGAATAAAATTTAACAGCAAATTTCAGAGAATTTTTTATCATTGAATAGTGGTTATGTTTGTCATGGAATTTTTTCCATAAATAAGTTTGTTTGTATGCAGGTCTCGTGAGATGGATTACGAATTTTATATAAAAGCCAGAATCAAAAACTGGCCACAATTCAATAATATATCGGGTTACATATAAAAATATTAAAGGAGGTACAAGGCGACGACATATGAAAAGGATAACCATAGAGATTTTGAGGACCGAATCAGAACGATGGTGGAAGCCGGATACGAAACTGTTTCAAGAGAGATAATTAAATGCACCCGATGCCCACTCCACAAAAGTGCAATCAAAAGAGTCATAGGAAAAGGTTCCTGTAACCCGAAAGTTTTCTTCATAGGAGAAGCTCCCGGAAAAAACGAAAATGAAACCGGGATTCCGTTCTATGGCAGGGCAGGAAAAAAACTGGATAAAATGATCGAGTACATGGGGCTTTCCGAAGAAGATTGGATGGTAACAAATACGGTCAAATGCCACCCCCCTGAAAACCGAAGACCCAGTACAAACGAGATCGAGTGCTGTAAGCCCTTCCTGCTTTCTCAGATAATCCTGCTTAACCCGAAAATAATAATTCTTCTTGGTAATACGGCCGAGAAGTCCTTTTGCCCCGGGAAAAAACTCGAATGGGGAGTCCCTGTGGAACACGAGGGAAGAACAATCCTGAAACTTTACCATCCCGCAGCCCTGATTTACACCGCCTCAAAAAAAGAGATCCAGCGTGCTTTCATTGACAAAAACCGTGAGCTATGGAGTTGAACATCCCGGATGAAAGCCAAGCCTTTGCAAAAAAAGTAAAAAACTTACCCGCCCGAAAATTGCCAATTAGGAGATCTTTACTTCAAGAATCCTGCAATAAAGCTTTGCTACGTCTGTTTTACCTTCAAAAATCAGAATAATACGGTCTGAAACGGTCTGTGAATCGATATATCGATTCACAAATTATAAATATCGAGATTTTTACTCTATTATTGGGGTTTGTGTGGAGGTCAGGAACAAGAATTTGAATAAAAAATCGACATCTAATGTCGTAAATTTTAGATTCAAATATCCAATTCCGTAGCATTTAAGATTCAAATCTTGTGCCGTAACATCTAATATTCAAATATCTGAATGTCAAAGCATCTATATTCCAAAATGAAATTTTGAACACAGGTGCCTTAACGCCTTACACTAAACTCGCCGATATATGGACGAAATTAGTTGTATTATGTAGTTTGCCGGGGAAAATATTATTTGGGAGGGTATCATGGCCATGGTGAAAATGTCTCCTGATATAGTTTCGTGTTCTGATGACAAAGGAAACCTTGAAATTCAGATAGATCTGCCTGGAGTAAAGAAAGAGAATATCGAATTAAAGATGGTTGAAGAAGGCTTTTTCGTAAGAGCGAAAAGAGAAGAGACCGGAGTCGAGTACGCCGGGACTTATGCATTCTGCTGCGCGGTTGTCCCTCAAAAAGCGGTCGCCAGATATTGTGATGGAAAACTGTTTGTCATAGTGCCTTACAGGGAGAGTTCAGAGACTGTAGACATTGAAATTCATTGAAAAGGCGAAATAACAAAATCGTTATTGATAGAGTATTCGCGCTGCAAATTTAACTTTTAATCTGGAAAGAATACGGTGGAGGGAAAAAATGCACCCAGTAATCGACTATAAAAAGTGTACCGGAGCTCTTGCCTGCTACGAAGTTTGCCCTGCAGACGTTTTTGATATCGAGGAAATTGATCAAGTAAAAAAGGCAGCTGTAGCCCGTCCGGAAGATTGTATAGAGTGTAACCAGTGTGTGGAAGCCTGCCCGGAAGATGCCATCGAACTTGTTGAAGATTAAATTGGAAAATTCTCCTCGTAATTCTTTGGGACTAAACCTCAGCGGGTTGTTATCCTGGCAGTTATCAAGTCCAGGCGACGAATTAAAATCTGGACTCTAGAAAACTAACAGGTCCTGGGGAAGTAATCCGGAGATTTGAAAAAATAGAAAACGCATATCAGAAAACGCAGATGAAGGAAAACAGGTAGTAAAGTACATCTTAAATATATTAATAAATCTCTTAAAAAACACACAGAATAACAAATTACTATAATTTATAGATATATATATATAATTATATAAATATATAACTATTCTAATGTCATGAGGCTCAAGACTGATTAAAAAGCGAGAAAGAAAAATAAAATCCTCCTTGCTTAGAATTACCGGGTTAAATCAAGATGTGGCAACATAATAGCGTCATTACTTCATCTTTCTGACAAATGCAACTGCCCCCAGTAATGCTACAAGTACCCAAATAGAGCTTAGAAAAGGAATTGATGCTTGAGTAGGGACAGATTCTCTTTTCTGCTTATCCGCTGTTCCTCCGTTTGCTGTCATCCCGGTATCGTTTGTCTGGTTCTCAGTTTGCTTTATAGGGTTTAAGAAAGAAGTACCATTTAATCCAATAGTAGAACTGGATTTTATTACCGGACCAATTGCCACAGCAGTAGGGGATCTTCCTACGGGCACCGTACTATTAACGTTATTTGTGGCTGTGTCAATTACAGAAGTAGTATTGCTCCCATAGTTCATTACATAAACCTTATTCCCATCCGGGGTGACTGCAACTTCGTAAGGATAATTTCCGACACTCACTCTATCTATAACCTCGTTTTTAGTTGTGTCAATAACATCAACAGCGCCTGTATGTGAAGTTGCATCAATATTACTTTTACCTGAATATCTACCAGGTATATCTATTGCTACGTATGCTCTCGTTCCATTCGGGCTGACTGCAATTCCATGTGGCAAGCTCCCCACATTTACTGTGGCTGTAACATTATTTGTTGCCGTGTCAATTACAGAAACAGTACCTTTGTAGTAAGGATAACTATTGGAGTTAACCACATACACCTTTGTTCCATCCGGACTGACTGCAATTCCATGCGGATCTTTTTCCACACTTACTGTGGCTGTAACATTATTTGTTGCCGTGTCGATTACAGAAACATTACCCTGGTAGTCAGGAGGAATGCCGGAGTTCACAGCATATACCTTTTTTCCATCCGGGGAGACTGCAATTTTGTAAGGCAAGTTTCCTACTTTTACTGTGGCTGTAACATTGTTTGTTGCCGTGTCAATTATAGAGATAGTGTTGCTCGCAGTGTTTGCAACATACGCCTTTGTTCCATCTGGAGTGAATGCAACTCCTAAGGGGTAGCTTCCTACGTATATTGTGTCTATTACCTTATTTTTGGCTGCGTCAATTACAGAGACGCTGTTGCTCATGCAGTTTGTCACATATACTCTTGTTCCGTCTGGACTAACTGCAGTCCCTGAGGGCTCGTTTCCCACATTCACCGTAGCTGTAACAGTATCTGTATCAGTGTCAATTACAGAAACATTGTTACTCTCTAAGTTTGCAATATATGCAAATGGTGATGCACCTGCGATACCCATCAGTATTAAAACCGTAAGTGCCGCTATTCCAAAAGCTTTTAAAATGTTACATCTTCTGCATGCTTTATTATATATTGCAATAGGTGAGAGTGAAAACGAAAAAGTGGAAATCGGTATTACTGATATAACTTTACTTTTCATCTATTTTCCCCGATCAGCATTTGTCTAATAATAGTAACGTGGTTTCGCATTCAAAATTAATTACTGTAGTTTAATTATTATAATCCGGTTTTAATAATTTAATTACTATATATACAGTCTTCTGCTATAACCTAAGTCCCACTTTTTTAAGCGCATAAACATCTCATGAAATCGAATTATGCTAATTTTTTAAGCATATAAACTTCAGGCTGTAACTCTTTATGATGTTTTTCAGTGTATCGATTCCAAAACATTTTCACGGACTTGAAATTTCAAATTTATTCATTAACAATGAATTTTTTCAATGATGGACTAGTTCTGGAATCGATACATTAATTCGTTTTTAGGGTGGGTAATGTTTTTTTTAAGGTTGGTAATTTTGTTTTTAGGGTGAGTAATGTTTGTTTTTAGGGTGGGTAATGTTTGTTTTTAGGGTGGTTGGTGCAGGTAGTTAGCTATTTGATATTTTTCCGAAAACAAGGCTTCCCATGTTAGATTTATTTACTCCACTAACGATTTTCTCAAGTGTGAATCCTCCGATTTTATCCCCAATTTTGAGGGTTCTGGCATTTGCATAGTCAATCAGCCAGATCCCGTCAATCTGGACAACACTGTTGTTTCCACGTTGATAGACGTTACTAACATGTACTTTCAGGACAGGGACATTGTCTTCACCTTGAATTTTGTCAAGGTAGCAAGTCCAATTTTCACCAGTTGAAAGGATAGTATCATCTACATATTTTCCATTTTTATCGAATTCAAGCCAAACCTTCTTGCCGGCAACGTCAACCTGCCTGGCCTTGATACTGTAACCCTGGCCGAGATCAAGTTTACTGCCGTCCTTCAGGGTGAATTTGTCACCGCTGTCAAGAAAGAGCCTGGCAAGTTTGTCAACATGACATTTCCAGATTGGGTCGTAATCGGCAATCAGTGGAACATTCTTCTCTCCAAACAAATCAATTACCGGGTATCGTTCGTTAGACCAGCTACTGCATTTATAGCTGGTACTGGCAACATTACAGCTTACAGGAGATTCCGTAACATTTTTAAAAATAAGGCTCCCCAGGTTAGACGAGTTTGTTCCATTGGTGATTTGCTGAAGTGTGAATCCTCCGATTTCATCTCCAATGTTAAGGGTTCTGGCATTTGAATAGTCAATTAGCCAGATGCCATCGATAAAAACGATGCAGTTCTCCACACCTACGAATAACTGTTTGACGTGGACTTTCATGACAACAATATTATTTTCACCCTGAACATTGTCAAGAGTAACAGTCCATGTCTTGTTTTCATCATCAGTATTAACGGAGAGATTTTTATCGGCTATGTGTTGTCCGTCTTTAGTGAACTCTAGCCAGACTTTCTCACTATCAATGTCGATCTGTTTGACTTTGAGAGCGTAACCATTTCCAAAGTCAACTTTTTCACCGTTTTTGAGAGTGTAAGTCTCATTACTATCAACCATTAACCTTGCAAGCTTGTCAACATGTGATTGCCAGATTGAACCATTGTTGGCTAGCAAGGGAACATTTTTCTCTCCAAACAAATCAATTACTGGGTATCGTTCATTAGACCAGCTACTGCATTTATAGCTGGCACTGACAACATTACAGCTTACAGGAGATTTCGTAGTATTTTTGAAAATAAGGCTCCCCAGGTTAGTCGAATTTGTTCCATTGATGATTTTCTGAAGTGTGAACCCTCCGATTTCATCTCCAATGTTAAGGGTTCTGGCATTTGCATAGTCAATTAGCCAGATCCCTTCAATCCGAACGATATTGTCTACTGCCCCCGCGAATAGCTGATTGACATAAACTTTCATGACAACAATATTGTTTTCACCCTGAACATTATCAAGGGTAACATTCCATGTCTTGTTGATATCAGTAGTAGTTGAAACGTTTTGATCAGCAATATATTTGCCATCCCTGGTAAATTCAAGCCAGACCTTCTCATTGTCAATGTCAATCTGCTTGACTTCAAGAGCATATCCCTGACCAAGGTCGAGCTTTTCGCCATCTTTGAGGGTATAAGTTGCGTTACTGTCAAGAATCAACCTGGCAAGCTTGTTAACATGTGCATTCCATATATTACAGTGGTTAACAAGCAATGGAACATTTTTCTCCCCAAATAAATCAATTACTGGATATTGTTCGTTAGACCAGGTACTGCATTTATAATGGGTGCCGACAACATTACAAATATTATCTTTATTGCAATTATTGTCTGTTGCACCTCCGGTGTTTACTGCTATTGAAATTAATAGAGTAAGAGCAACCAGTGCAATTACTTTATGTTTTTTCATTTTATTGTTCCTCCTTGTTCCTGCTACTTGCAGGTTGTTAAGCCGTCCTCTGGGCTTTAATTCGTCCAGGGCGAGTTAACTATACTCCGTTTTTTAGTAGTTTGTTGGATCTTCAAAATCTAGCATAGTTTCCACTAATCGTTGACCGTTATCGATCAAAAACCAGGAAAACAATATAAAGTCTTTCGACAAGACCCAAATTTTATTGCTAGACCGATAAAAACATGAATTAAGGAAATTAGGCTCTGTAGAAATCTTCTTGGCGTGGGTGGAGTAGTCTTAAACCTGCAACTCAAGATATGGGCTGGATTTTCGATAATTGGAGATGATCCGTTTCTGTCTGTTTGAAGAGGATTTCTACAAAGCTGGGAAGTATTTGTTGATTTTTTTCTTTAGACTGTGGTATTTGATGCTTTTGTAGAGCCGGTTTCTTCTTCATCGAAATTTGCTTGTGATAAAATTCAAGAAGTCCAAATCCCATGAAATAGATGGGCCTTTACTCTTGTTAGTGGACACAACCGTTTTCTCTTCGGATGTAGGTGAAGAATCAACAGCTTGAGTTTTCTTGAAAGCAAGACTTCCCGGGTTAGATGAGTTTGTCCCGCTAACTATTTTTTCAAGCGTGGATTCCCCGATTTTATCCCCAATTTTAAGAGTTCTGGCATTTGCATAATCAATTAGCCATATCCCACCAATCTGGACAATACTATCGTTTCCGTCCTGATAGACTTTGCTAACATAGACTTTCAGGACAGGAATATTGTCTTCTCCCTGAATATTGTCACGTAAACAAGTCCAATAATGCTCATTGGGATAAGTTAAAGCGATAGTGTCATCTACATATTTTCCATCTTTATCGAATTCAATCCAAGCCCTCTCTCCATCAACGTCGATCTCCTTGACCTGGAGACTGTAGCCCTGTCCGAAATCGATTTTTTCACCGGTCTTCAGGAGGTGTTTCTTATCGCTATCAAGAACGAGTTTAGCAAGCTTATCAACATGACATTCCCAGATTGGGTCGTTATAAGGTTTCCGTGATTTGTCGCTATTGGCAAGCAACGGAAAATACGTTTCTCCAAATAAATCAATAGTTGGATATTGATTAGACCAGCTTTCACATGTATAATCAGTACCAACAACATTATAACTTATAGAAGATCCCGTAGCATTTTTAAAAACAAGGCTCCCCTGGTTAGAGATATTCGTGCTGCCGATTATTTTTTCAAGTGTCAATCCTCCGATTTTATCTCCGATTTCAAGGTTTATGACATCTGAATAATCAATAAGCCAGATTCCGTCAATCGTAACACAACTATATTGAAGGATATTATCTTCTACCAATCCGCCTACACTGTCAACATGAACTCTCATGACAATAACGTTGTTTTCGCCCTGAACGTTGTCAAGAGTAAGATTCCATGTTGTATTCTTGTCATCATTGAGTGTAACTATTCGATCATCAACATATTTTCCGTCCTTTGTGACCTCGAGCCAGGCTTGACTATTGGGAATACTGATCTGCTTTGCTTCTAGAGCGTAGCCCTGGCCGAGCTCGATTGTTTCACCGTCTTTGAGAACTTGATGTTCATTACTGTCAATAATCAACTTGGCAAGCTTGGTAACATGTGAATCCCAGATACTTCCATTAGTGGTAAACAGCGGAACATATTTATCTCCAAATAAATCGATTACTGGATACTGTTCATTAGATACCCATTTATAACTGGTGCTGACAACATTGCAAACATCGGTTATATTGCTTACATTGTCTTCTGTACTTGCAGTGTCTTCTGTATTTGCTATGTCTTCTGTATTTGCAGTGTCTTCTGTATTTGCAGTGTCTGCTGCTACATTAGACCAGCTGTTGCATTTATAATTAGTACCGACAACATTACAAGCTACTGAAGATCCCGTATTATTTTCAAAAACAAGGCTTCCCATGTTAGAGGTATTTACTCCGCTGACAATATTCTCAAGAGTAAATTCTCCGATTTTATCTCCTACCTTGAGAGTTGTAGCATTTGTGTAGTCAGTAAGCCAGAGACCGTCAATCTGAACGATATTGTCTACTGCACCCACAAATATATTCTTGACATGAACTTTCATGGCAACGACATTATTTTCACCCTGAACATTGTCAAGAGTGACAGTCCATGTATTGTTGCCATCAGTATTGGCTGGGACTATTTGATCAGCAATATATTTTCCATCCTTACTGAACTCAAACCATATTTCCTCATTGTCAATATTGATCTGTTTAGCTTCAAGAGCGTATCCGTTGCCAAGATCGAGTTTTTCACCGCCTTGGAGGAGGGTGTAAGTATTATTATCATCAAGAAGCAACTTGGCAAGTTTGTTAACATGTACATTCCCAGTGCTTCCATTGGTGGTAAACAGTGGGACCTCTTTTTCTCCAAATAAATCGATTACTGGATATTGTCCGTTAGACCAACTCTCGCTTTTATAATCGGTTTCGGCTATATCACAAACGCTGGTTATGTTGCTAGCATTGTCTGCTGCGTTTGCAGTGTCGGACGCAACTGAAATTAGGATAGTAAAAGTAACCACCAAAAATACTGTATATTTTTTCATTAAGTTGTTTCCTCCTTGTTTTAGTATTTTTTTGGACATTCCAAACCTGGTAAAGTTCCCCTAGCAAAGTTTCCGCTAATATTTGACGTTATTAATCAACAGCTCTTAGACTGTAAAAATTTGAAATATTTGTGAAATTTATTCATCCTGAAATTATTTCGATTCAAAACTTATTACATTAAATTCGTATCTTTACAACCCAAATAAATTATTAATAAAAAGAGGAGGCATTCACTGTCCCACCTCCCTTGAGTATCACCAATGCTTTCTCTGCAGAATTCCTGACGTATTTATACTCGTCTTTGTCAGTACTGACCCGACTCAAACATTTGATGGCTTCTGGTCCCCCCAGTATCCCAAGAGTTTGAACTTCAGTAACTCTGACATCCGACTCTCTTTCGGCCTCAAGGGCCTTAATAATAGGCTCAACAGCTTTCCGATCGCCAAGTTTTCCAAGTGCGTTTGCAGCACTTTTTCTTACTTCATAATTTTCATCCCCAAGCAAGGAAATTAGAGGGTCGACTGCCCTTGTGTCCCCAACTTCCATAAGGGAATAAACAATTTCCATTCTTATATGCCAGTTTTCATTTCCAAGAGCAGCAATAAGAGCGTCTGCGGCCTCAGGATCTTTATATCTCGCCAGGGAATAGATAGCAGTCTCGCAGAGAGTAGAATCTTTAGACTGAATGAGCTCTGCAAGGAGTGGAATCGCTTTTTTGCTCTCAATAAGTCCAAGAGAACCAGCAGCAGCTGCCTGTACCTCTACTTTGCTGTCTCCGAGGGCATTAATTAAGGGCTCTTCGGTCTGGGCAATTTCTTCAGACTCATTAAAATGACCCAAAGCGTATGCAGTTTCTCTACGTACTTCTGGAACCTGGTCATTCAGCATCCGAATCATAATAGGGACAGCAGCAGGATCCTGAATATGCTCATATACAGATACGGCGTTGGTCCGGATTGTAGGATTTTTGTTTTCCAGCAGTTTAATAAGTTTTCCGAACACGTATTCACCTTTCATAAGGCTAAGACTGGAAGCTGCATAACTCCCAATTTCCTTATCACCTAATAGGTCCAGGAGGGTGTCAACTGCCCGCGGATCTCCTATTTCTCCAAGGGCAAACACAGCCTCAGAGCGTATATCCGAATTGCCGGTATAACGCATATCCGAATCGCCATCATAGTTTATACTGGCATCATCGCGTTTCAGAACCTCACAAAGAGGTTCAGTAGCCCTGGGATCTTTCAACATTCCAAGTGAAATTACCGTATAGCGAACGACCTCTCCGTCTTCGTCCTTCAAAAGCTCGATAAGGGGCTCAACAGCTTCAGTTGCTTGAAGTTCACCAAGTGAAAAAGCTGAATTCATACGGACCTCCGGAACCGGGTCCTTCAGAGCTTCTATTAAAGAGTTTGTAGCTTTTTTGTCACCTATTATTCCAAGATCCTGGGCAGCAAGGCTTCGAATCTGTGAATTATCGTCTTTTAAAGCTTTTATAAGAGGATCTACTGCAGGTTCCCCAATCTCACAAAGTTCATTAGCTGAAACCGAACTGACTCTCTCGTCCTCATCTCCTAGACCTTGAACCAGTGAATTCACATGGGCCTCTACCGGGTCCTTCTCAAGACAGCCAGCACAGTTTCCGAAAAGCAAAAGCATAAGAACCAAAAGTTTTGCGCTTTTGCAACTGAAAAGCTCATCTCTTTTTATCATGTGCCTCACCTACCCTCATCCTGAGCCGGAATATGCAATTCGGCAGATGTTACCTGGTCCTGCCATCGGGATGTTACATTCAGCAGGAAACGATCTCCTTCTTTCCCAACAATCACATTCTGTACAGGCATGTATGAATCTCCTGAAGGCTTTCCGTGAGCAATTTCCACAATTGCATATGGATAACCTGGCCAGGTTCTGAGGGCACTTTTATCCTGTCCGCCCACGGAATAAAGCCCGGAAGATATGAACACAATTTCCCCTGTTTTCTCGTTCGTCACTGTTAAGTTAGTACTCACTTTGTCTGCAGAACTCAGCCCGTAATTTAGGAGATAGCCATAAACCCTGTAAACATCAGAAGTGTTTGTGTGCTCCATTTCATCTTCCAGTTTCAGGTGGAGTTCAGGAAACGGGACATTTACGGGATAAGTATCTTCATCCAGAAGCCTGCTATTCTGAACGACCCTGACATTTACAGGGTACTCCCCTGGAAGTCTATATCCGAGCCATACACTGACTGAATTGTTTCCGGGAACAAGCTCGATAGGCTTCTGAAGAGAAACTGTTCCTTCATCCCATGGATTTGTAGAATTATCGGAAATTATCAGCCTCGATGTTGAGTAGCTCACCCCATTTTCGTCCACAAAAGCGTTCTCAATCTCAAGCCATACATCAACGGTCTTTAAACCGTTATTTTGAAGCGTTATGTTCAGCTTTCCAGAGTCACCTGCCCCAAAAGGAGAAACATACATATCAGTAATTTTTACATCGGCCCCATTTCCATAGTACCATGCCCCTCCCAGAACCAGGGCCAGTAAAACAACTGAAATCGAAATAAGAGCACTTTTCTTCATTTCATTTCACCCTTAATCCCGACGTTATCCTTAAGTTCATCAGCTATCGAAATGCAGTTTGTAAGCCCATACTTTTTCTTTGTTATTATGCCTCTCCTTTCCAGGTTCATGAGAACTCGAGAAACTTTGGCTTTGGAAAAGTCAAGGGAATTCACGAGTTCATTCTGAAGAATTCTTCCTCCTTTTGCTGCAATCAGTTCAATGGCTTTCCTTTCATCTCCTTCAAGGGCCCGCAGAAGGACATCTGTGGGGTCGATGTTATCTCTGTACAGGTTTTCTTCAACAGGATCATTTTCAAGCGAGACCTCAAAAATCTTCTCTGGAGCTTTCTCTGTGATAACGTTGAAAGCAGTTACCTGTGGTTCTTGTCCGGTTATTGAAAGCTCAGATCCTTGAACTCCCAGGTACAGTAGAACCTGAGCCAGCGCCAGACCTCCAAGAAACCCGGAAAAAAGGAGAATATACGCTTCTTTTACAGTATACACGTACGGGATATCCACAACCTTGAACGTATCCCCTTCAAGCTGGATTACCACTGGTGAATCCTCAAGTAGGAGATTAATAGCTACAGTGCTTGAAATAAGCAGGATACCCACAGCCAGCATGAGTCTTTTCCGTTCCTGGGCCGTCTTACCACCTCATTTACTACTCCCAGTATGTACGAAACAAATGTTATAATTTTACTATGACCAGGCCTGAAACGTCTCAGAATTCTGAAACCACTGCCAAAGGGTTGCGAAAATAAGTTTTTCATAAGTATTTGCAAAAAAACTCGAAAAATTGACCACAAGCCTTTTCAAAAAACTGCTTGTCCGCAAGCCTTTTTAAAAAAAGGCTTGAGTGAAAACCGAAGAAACCTCTGGATTTGATGACTTTATTCTCAAACCCTATAGATGTGATCACAACCCTTTTCAAAAAAGGCTTGAGCGAAAACCACTGCTAAATCTAAAACGTCATGACGGCGTGATCAACCGGCGCAACGGTTGCGGGTCAGCGGTTGTACTTGACCCCAAAAAATCACATGTTACTCTTCAATATCAACCTCAAATCCACAGCAAGTGCGCCTTTTCCCTTTTCAAAAACCATCATAGGGTTTATCTCAAATTCTTTAATCTCCGGAAAATCGCAAACAAGGCTCGAAACCCTGAGAATTATGTCTACAAGCGCGTTAATATCAGAAGGTTTTTCACCCCTGACTCCAGCAAGTAAGGGATAGGTTTTGATTCCTGTAATCATTTCTCTGGCTTCTCTTTCGTCAATAGGGACTATCGCAAACTGGACATCTTTGAGAATTTCTATATAAATCCCACCAAGACCGAACATCAGCATGGGCCCAAATGTGGGATCGTACGAGGGACAATATCCACCTGCTTCATAATCATATGATAACTTAAGGACAGTTATTCTTTAAGTGCTGCGCGAATCAGTACCCTTTGAGGATTTTTTGGGATAATTTATATAATTATAAGATAAAAAATAATCCAATTTGTGCAAAATATTGAAAATTGAAAACGATATGCATCGAGAAATGTACAACTGTATGCAATCTAAATTTTCTGGTGAATTGCTAATCAGGTGAAGATACGGTCGAGACTATCCAACTGAGGAGACAGCGACTGTTACCATAAAACAACATAGGGTAGGTTTGTATTTATACTTTAACCATTTTATTTTCTGCGTTTTGGTTATGCATGGCGGATCTGCATGACCTAATTATTTGCTAAATATAAAAATGAAAAAACAGCCTTATTAGGCTGCTTCAGCCCAAAAAATAAGGCTTCCGTTAAACTGTCCTGTAGACGAATAATTTTCCGGTAGTTCAAGTTTTGCTTCCGAGGTTTCAGATGTGTTTGAAGCTATTGTCTTACTGTAATCAGAACATTTGTTCTGGTCAAGCATAAGCCCTGTATTGAATGGGCCGTTATCCTGGTCTTCCACTTCAGCCGTTACTTTTATACTACCATGTCCATTGTTTTTAAGGGTCAAAGGTGTGGACTCGCTCGGCGTTCCCGGTTTTACTGTTCCGAAATCGACTGAGTTCGGTGTGACCTGCAAGCAAATATAAGGTGTAATGTTCACAGTAAGTGATACTGTAGCTGAATCCGATCCAGATGAACCTGTTCCGTTGTCGGTTGTTCCGCTATTGTCTGTTCCGTTGTCGGTTGTTCCGTTATCGTCTGTTCCGTTATCGTCTGTTCCGTTATCGTCTGTTCCGTTATCGTCTGTTCCGTTATCGTTTGTTCCGTCCTTATAACTGACAGTAAGGATTGCACTCGAGGGAGCAAGGTAGTCCCCACTATTGTCTGTAACAGAAGGAGGAATTATCTGAGCTATATTATTCTTGGCCAGAAGATAATTTCCAACAGGCCTTGCTTCATCGATATCCAGGTCCGTGTATGGAGTCGAGTCATAAACACCGGATTTATTCATTTCATTGAATTTCAAGCGAATGCCATCATGTCCTCCAGACTGGACTGTAGTCCAGAGCTTGGCACTGTCTACATTGCTGATATTTATAGAACCGTCAAATGGTATTTTTACAGTGGCTTCTTCAGGAGTCAGCCCTCCTGAGGAACTCATTGTACTCACCATGTCACAGCCTTCATTTATCCAGTATTCGGTTTCGTTTCCGGAGTCATCTTCATATACCACGAGTAAACCGATACCATCAAGGCAGACAAAGTTTTTATCCTCACTATTGGTATTTGTAACTACTGTAGTATACTTCCCACTTCCTTTTACAAGATCTGTTACATCATAAGCCCATGTGCCTGTGGGATAATCATATACAGAGTCCCCTCCTTTCTGGTCACTGTATTCGACTTCCGGAGTCAGAGAAGTCCCCTGGAACTTCAGGCTCATGGAAGGATAGACACCGGTACTGCCTGTAGCACTCCATGTCCAGTAATTATAGAGTCTCGCAAGCTTTACAGTCGCATTTGCAGGAAGCTTCAGATTGTGGTTTACTGTATATGTACCGCCAGAAGATATCTTGCCGCTGTACTTGCTGTCTCCATAATCATAAATAATGTCCCCTTTAATAGTGTCGTGGGCATAAGTTTCAAGAGGCTTGTCTCCAGTATATCCGTTAGTGTTAGAGGAGCTGTCTCCACTACCGTTGTCTGACGAGTTGTCTCCACTACCGTTTTCTGACGAGTTATCTCCACTACCATTTTCTGACGAGTTATCTCCACTACCGTTGTCTGACGAATTGTCACCACTACCGTTGTCTGACGAGTTATCTCCACTACCGTTGTCTGAGGATGCGGTAGTATATTGGGCCGTCAGTATAGCAAGTGCATTTTTATAGAATGCATCAGTTCGGTCATAGGTCAGGGTATTTGTGCCGGCCGATTTTAAATCGTCCGTAACATCCCAGGAATCAGATCCACAGTAAGTTCCCTGAGGTGTGCCTGAAGTAAGTGCATTTCCATTGAAAGTGTATGATCCATCTGTACTTGCCATGTGTACGTCTGTAAGTGTTGCATCTGTCAAAGAAGCATCAGATGGTAAATCTGCTTTGAAAGATGTGCTCCCAACGTAAGCTTTGCCATTGTCATCAGCATAATAAGTATCCGAATCGTGCCCGCGGTTTACCTGATACCAGATCTTATTTCCGCTGCCGTCATTGTAAGCTACAACAAGGGTAATCAGTTTTATTCTGCCATCAAAGTTATCGTCACTGGGCTCAGTATGTACGGTAGCTTTATTTTCCCCAGATTTTACAGAGCTTGTGACATCATAATACATCATGTAGTCACTGCTTACCCTATCAACATGATCGTTGACCTGGACATATGCTTTTCCGTCATTACCCCCGTTAGTAATGTATGTATAAGGAACATTGAGGGTTTCTGTTCCCAGAGTTTTATCGTTAAAACTTACCGTTGCCTTTCCCTGGTAATTGTTTTGCATATGTCCGCAGTATACGGACGTGAGCAACATTGCCCATTCAACCTTGGCGTTAGCCGGCAATGTAAAGGTCTTCTCTATAGTTTTAGCGGTGTGTGCTTCCTGGTCTGCTGTTCCGTAGTAGCTATCACAATAGATACCTCCACTTACTGTTCCGCGGTGGACAGAAGTCAGAGGGATTCCGCCTACGTAATTGTCAGCCAGGCAGACTCCGCTACTCAGAATAAGAGTTAACAATATCAAAATTAGTTTTCTATTCGTTAACCTTCCTCCTGTACTTCAATAAGAGAAAGAACTCCAGAGATCTGTGAATAAGCGGTTACTGTCAGATAAATAACAGGAATCTAAATAAAATAAAAGTCAAACAATTATTATTGTGTTTTAAGGAAAGTGCCACAATGCTAGTTTTTCAGACTAAATATCTCAAATTAATTCCTGTTTTTGAGAAATTTCCTTTGCCAGTTATCTATGGGTTTTTCTCCTCAGTTTTTTCATTACAGATAATATTTAATACAAGTAATCTTTTTTTTAACATCTTATCATATATATGAACTTTTCTAAACGATCTATAAGTGAAAAAATATAAAAATTTTAGTGCTTATTTGTTATTATTAACTCAATAAATAAGAGCACATGATACTAAAATATGCACTATCTGGGTAAAAAACCGGGATTATATGACTATCTTTGAAGCCACAAGCTTGAAAGATATGAATATATTTGATGAATAAATCTCCAAAATGTAACATATTTGACATGAAAGTGTTTTCAAGTACTTTCATTTCTTTGTGCACGTTATTCAAAGAATATCATGTTCGTTTTGTGAAAAATATAGGGACAAAAAAGTGAAATTTACTTGGCGTTTAATCAAAATCACTGCACTAGACTATAGACAAATAAAACTATTATTCAGATATGTTAACAATTTCCCCCACTGCCCTTAAATCCTGATATTTTACTTTTTATATCACACTCACTTACTTAACTGTAATATAATTTGTTTTTGTTACCGTATTACTGCCTGCAGCATTTGTTGCTGTTAGCTTTACCGTATACTTTCCTGCTTTGGAATACTTATGTTTTGGATTCTGGGTCGTTGACGATGTCCCGTCTCCAAAACTCCATTTCCATTTCGCTGGCAAGCCTGTGCTTTTGTCGGTAAAGGCAACAGTTAATGGTGCTTTTCCTGAGGTTGGAGTTGCAGAGAATCCAGCAACTGGTTTTGTTACCACTTTTATATAATTTGTTTTTGTTACCGTATTACTGCCTGCAGCATTTGTTGCTGTCAGCTTTACTGTATACTTTCCTGCTTTGGAATACTTATGTTTTGGATTCTGGGCCTTTGACGATGTCCCGTCTCCAAAACTCCATTTCCATTTCGCTGGCAAGCCTGTGCTTTTGTCGGTAAAGGCAACAGTTAATGGTGCTTTTCCTGAGGTTGGCGTTGCAGAGAATCCAGCAACTGGTTTTGTTATCACTTTTATATAATTTGTTTTTGTTACCGTATTACTACCTGCAGCATTTGTTGCTGTCAGCTTTACCGTATATTTTCCTGCTTTGGAATACTTATGTTTTGGATTCTTGGACGTTGACGATGTCCCATCTCCAAAACTCCATTTCCATTTAGTCGGTGAGCCTGTGCTTTTGTCGGTAAAGGCAACAGTTAATGGCGCTTTTCCTGAGGTTGGAGATGCAGAAAAAGCAGCAATTGGCTTTTTATCTGACATCTTATATTCTGCTGTCAGTATAGTAAGTGCATTTTTATAGAACGCATCAGTCCGGTCATAAGTCAGAGTGTTTGTGCTGGTAGATTTAAAACTGCTTTTAACATTCCATGAGTCGGACCCACAATAAGTACCCTGAGGTGTACCTGAAGTAAGCGCCTTTCCATTGAAAGTGTATGATCCGTCTGCACTTGCCATGTATACATCTGTAAGTTTTGCGGATGTTAGTGTAGAACCTGCTGGTAAAGATGCCTTCAGAGCTGTGCTCCCTATATAGTTTTCACCCAAGTTGTTGTCATTATAATAAGTATCCGTATCATGCCCGCGGTTTACCTGATACCAGATCTTTTTTCCGCTGTTGTCATTGTAAGCTACAACAAGGGTAATCAGTTTTATTCTGCCATCGAATTTATCGTCACTAGGTTCGGTATATACGGTAGCTTTATTTCCCCCGGATTTTACAAGGCTAGTGACATCATAATACATCATATAATCACTGGATACCCTGTCAACGTGGTCGTTTACCTTGACGTATCCCTTACCACCATTGGCAAGGAATACAAAAGGAACGTTAAGAGTTTCTGTTCCAAGGACTTTTCCGTTAAAGCTCACTTTTGCCTTTCCTTGATAATTGCTTTGCATGTTTCCGCAGTATACTGATGTGAGCAACATTGCCCATTCAACTTTAGCGTTAGATGGCAATGTAAAGGTCTTGTCTATAGTTTTGGCAGTGTGTACTGGCTGAGTTCCTGTTCCGTAGTAGCTATCACAATAGACACCTCCACTTACAGTTCCACTCTTGACAGAAGTTAAAGGGATTCCCCCTACGTAGTTATCAGCCAGACAGACTCCACTACTTAAAATAAGAGTCAACAGTATCAAAATTAGTTTTCTATTCATTAACCTTCCTCCTGTACTTCAATTAGAAAAAGAACTCCAGAGATCTGTGCATAAGCATTTCTTATCAGACAAAATAGGAACCTAGTTTTGCCAGTAAAAGCAAAGTCAAACAATTATTCTATTTTAGGAATATGACTAAATGGGTTTTTCAGACTAATATATCAAACCAATTCCCGTTTCTGAGATCTTTTTGACAGTTATCTATTGGGTTCTTTCTCATAAGTTTTCTCAGATAATAGTTATTTTTAATACAAATATTCATTTTATTAACAATTTTTTAGATATATTAATCTTTTCAAATGTTATCAACGTGTAAAAATATGGAAATTTTTGTGCATATTTAGTATGATAAATTACAGTATTTAATTAAAATAGATGGAGGTGTTAAAAACTATAATTGTTAGTAACTCCCCATTCATTTAAAAACAGTTCTAGTTGAAAACCACATTCAAGCTTGATATTTCTCTTTTTGGCCTAGCTCCTTTCTAACTGAGCAATAATTTTAACTCACAAAAACAGCGAAGAACCTTTATCATAAAATTGAAGAAA
>Ga0268360_1001605_pt1 | contig 22034 bp, 17 predicted proteins | sample BioMet11_FD_192465 | JGI IMG/M metagenome (GOLD analysis project Ga0268360, IMG submission 192465) | Sewage microbial communities from Oakland, California, United States - Biofuel 11 (Illumina Assembly) | ecosystem: Engineered > Wastewater > Sewage > Unclassified | place: USA: California... | reverse complement strand
TCAAAGTGCAAATGAATGGAACTGGAACTTTGGAGATGAAAATAGTTCAATAGTAGATAATCCAATCCACGAGTATTCCACACCTGGGAATTATACGGTGGCACTTACAGCAAGCAATGCAGCAGGTAGTAATACGACAACAAAAGAAAACTATATCAAAGTAGAACCAGTTCCTGAGATACCGGTTGCTATTTTTTCGGCATCCCCAACTTCAGGAAGTATTCCATTGAAGGTACAGTTTACTGACAATAGCACAGGAAACCCTGAGGAATGGAAATGGGACTTTGGAGACGAAACAATTTCAACCGAGAAAAATCCAGTGAATATTTACTTTAAAGCAGGAAATCATACCGTTAACCTGACCGTGACCAATAAAAACGGTACGAACTCAACATCTGCCACAATAACAGTTCGTTGTGCATAATGTTAGCGCCCGGGGTAGTAATACAGTTTATGTAATTGATACAACACTGTTGTATCCTGAAATGATTTCGCAGAGTCAAGACTATTTGAAAGTGTATGATCTTTTAATTTATTCGGTTCCTTTCTTTTCCCTGTTTCTATCTATTTTTTAGTCCATTTTATTTATTTAATTCGAGCATCTCTGTATCATTCTCTGACTTCGCAGGCTGGTCTATGATCAGAAATCTTAGCGTTGTATTTCCGGTATTATATGTATCCTGTACCGAACCCGCAGGAATGTATATAAGCTGATCTGGATGTATCTCGATCGGGATTCCGTCAATATAAAGCAGGCCCTGTCCTTCAAGGATATAATGGATTTCCGGATTTTTTACCATATGGGGTGCAACATTTTTTCCGGGTTCTACAATGGAATGGGCAATGCTGCAGTTAATGTCGAGGTTTCTGTTGAGACTTAGGGGATTAAAGAGTTCAGAAGTTTGAAGCTTTCCGGGTTCTTCAGTATACTTGCACCCTTCAAGATTCCTGCAAACGATATAATTCTCCAGGTAGAGATCAGCGCCTACAAGGTAGGTTTTTTCTCCATAAGAAGCCTTTTTGACGAAAGTACACTTACGGAAAGGCTCGGAATTGTTTTCCTTCCAGTTGTACTCTATCCAGCCCTCACCTTTTTTGCTCTTGGCTGTTTCGATAAAGAATTCTCCAATGGGCTTGCCGTCGGCATCTACAAGCCCTTTCATATCTTTGCCTTCAAGGCTTTGATTCGAAGGGCAGACGACCTGGGTCCCATTTTCGGTCCAGACAAAAATGCAGAAATTGTCCTGGAACCAGGGAGAGCCTTCTTTACGCATTGAGGGAAACAGTTGTTCTCCCTGGGTTTCAATGAGTCGGACTGTAGCTCTTACCTTGCTTTCGATATTTTTCCTTTCTCCTGCCAGCTGACTCTCTCCTTTTTCCAGAATAACGGGATCTGGTGCGGGAACCGAAACAGCAGGTTCGGAAACAGCAGGTTCGGAAATTGCAGGTTCGGAAACAGCAGGTTCGGAAATTGCAGGTTCGGAAACAGTAGGTTCGGAAATTGCAGTTTTTTCTTCAGCCTGTGCCATTCCAGCTACTCCGCTGGCATTCGAATTTACGGTTTCATTTTCAAGCTCAGTTGAGATTGCTGGTGTTTCATCCTTACCTCCACTGGTAAGGATTCCCAGAAAGAACGCAACTGCAAGCATAATACAGGCAATTTTTATTAAATCCATGAGTTTCCCTGCTGTTCTGGCTTAAATCTTCTCTGTTACTGAAGGAAGGTTTGCCGGTGTTCGGTATAGTTTTTCTGGATAATTATCTGAAGTATTATTTTATTTTTTCATTTTGATTATAAACAAAAAAGAAGTCTTGAACTCAATACGCAGGAAAATTCATTTTTTATTTTTGAAAGTTTTTGATCAACAGTAAACTCCGTACTTGTTATATCGGCGTTAGCAAGAGAGAGTTAACAGAGATAGTAATCTGTTAACACTCGATACTTCACTTCATTTTACTTCATTTTACTTTACTTTACTTTACTTTACTTTTTCTTGAGCTTCCAGCCACCGTATAGGCAAACCAGGCTCCCCAATAATCCGAAACCTGGAGTTGAGTTAATCTTATTCGAGTTAGTCTCATTCGAGTCGCTTGTATTAGAAATACTCTCATTAACAGAGGTTTCATTATTCTCCGTCGAGTTTGGAGGTTCAAGATTAGAGCTTGGAGGTTCAAGATTATCCAGAGGTAGGTCATCTTCGCGCACGAACACGACAGGAACTTCTTTAACCCCCATACTGCTTGCTTTTGTGTCAATAAGCTGATAGAATTCGTTCAACAAAGGCTCATCAATTTCTGAACTATTGTTAACACTTATCTCTATAACACCATCAAAGGTTACACCAGAAGTTTTAACCGGGCCAAATGGATCAAAATACTTCAAATTTTCCTGGTCTTGCATAAAACTTGCATTATATAAATTGTCCAGTATGTTACTGAGAGTGTCAATCCATTGATATCTCTCCTCCGAAGTCGTAAAATCAGGTATGCTTCCATATGCAGCAACGCAATACGGATCATTTTTCAGTTTATCAAAAGTTTCCGGGCCAAAGGTAAGCTCCATAGTCATATTTTCTTGTGTGGCCTCATTTTCTTGTGCACTTGCTATCGACGCTGGCAGGATGACTGCTAGTAATATTGTTGCAAATATTGCACTTATTCCAAATTTTTTATTTACTATCATCTACTCTTTACCTCTTTTCTTTTATTCAAGAGGCAGGAATAAACAAACCTCAAGTACTCTCAAAGCTATCATTTCTCGCCTCTGGGTGTGGGTTTCAAGTTTAGTTTGACAGACGCATTTAAACTCCGCACATTACTTTCAAGGCACTTTTTATAAACTTTCTGTGCAAACTATTAAATTTAAGACTTATGCAGTTAAAATGCCGAAAACTTGATATCTTTATAAATATACTTATAAATTTGTGTTTCTTTAAAAACGTATGGAGTTATGGATATAAACCCACCTGAGTGTAATGCCATTGACTACATTGATTTCTTCATCGCAGCTTCCAACGTTTTTAGCTGCACTGAAGCTGTTGGATGTTACCCAAACATAGCTAATGCTCCTTTTAATAAGAGTGGCAGTGACAGAATACTTAAGGAATCCCCAATGCACATTAAATTAATTTAGATATTTGAAAGTTTGAAAAAAACAATATGCTGGGAGACAACTGCGTAACTCCTAACTAAAAAACTGCGGAGTGAATCTAACTTTTGAGACTCTGATGTATAATATAAAAGTCAGGCGTTGGGTTCATATGTTAATCGAAAAAGGTTTAGAAATAAAGAAATCAAATATATTAATGAAATCGTTATAGTGTTCCAAAATTGATTGCATAAGAGTAAAAATTCCTTAACCGATGACCAATGAAATTAATATATGAATATCGTCCAAATTATCTAATTAAAACAGGGGGTAATTCTCATGCCAGGAGTAATTCATTTTGAGATATATGCAGGAGACATTGCGAGAGCTAAGAAATTCTATCAGGATGTATTCGGCTGGAAAATCGAGAGGTCGGAAAGTTCAATGGAATACTGGAATGTAATCACCGGCAAGGAAAATGAGCCAGGAATCGACGGCGGCCTTATGAAAAGGCAAGGAATGGAACCAAAGGCGAATACGCCGATAAGTACCTATATCTGCACAATAGGCGTCCCGGATATTGATGAATACCTGAGCAGGATACAAAAGCACGGTGGTAAAATCACTATGGAAAAAAGACCAATACGTGGAGTCGGCTGGTACGCATATTGCCTCGACACCGAGAGGAACATATTCGGGATAATGCAGTCGGACCCGAGTGTTAGATAAGCTCTTTTTTCCTATATTTTTCATACTGTCCCGGTTTGCCGGACTTTATTCTCATGTTCTGTTTTTCACTTCATTAGCATGAAAATGCTGCCATCTGAAAGCACTTTCATTGGTTGTGCATGTTATTCAAAGAATATCATGTTTGTTTGGCATGAAAATGCTGCCATCTGCAAGCACGTTCATTGGTTGTGCTGTTATTCAAAGAATATCATGTTCATTCAGAGTATGCTCTGTATAAGGATTAATTCATTAATTTTTTTGTTTTGTATTCTTTCTCTTAATCAAAAGTTGTTATAATTCCTGCCACTTTGATCAGAAACTCTTATATATTTTATTTATAGAATAATTAATAACCTATGAGATAAATAACGCGGCGAAAAGATAGAAAGAACTTGAAGACCCAGATGGGAGCACTGACAGAAAATAGCTAGAAATGGCAGACTGTTGAGCCTTTATTTTCAAAAAGTTATTTCATAGAGTGGAGAAACTATATGAGCGTTATAGATGAGCACATTGTTGACCAGAGTAAGTATATTGTTGATGTCGCTTTGAAACTGAGAAATCTAGATCTTGAAATTGCTAAAAATCCGAACTGCTATGAGCTTAAATCGAGACGATTTAAAGTGCTGGAAGACCTTCACGACAAGACCCGCGCAGAAATGGTGCAAGCTGCAGCCGAGCTCCGTAGAAGTAAAGATAGAGAAGGTAACCATTGTGCTGACTGCATGAGATGTGATTTATATAAGGAATTTGTTTGAGCCGTAACTGTATCACTGAAATCTGACAAAAAAGAAGTCAAAAATGAAATGCTGCTTGAGCTGCTCTTTATCGGCTTTGAGGAGAAACTTGAAACAAGGGAATCTTTTTCCTCTTCTTTCCCCCTGCTGGTAAACAGGCTTATTTTTCGTTTGGGAGACGGAGTAGGATTTGAAAAAGGGTTTGATGTAGCTGGTTCTCCAATTTAATATTCTTATTTAAACAGTACCGTATTTACTTTTACATTTCGACCCCTATCAAAAATATTTGCCAGCATATCGGAACCTTAAAATGATTCATGTCCTTTGATTTCACATCCTCCTCATCCTTTGGTTTTACAGCCCCTCTTTCGTTTTTGTTGCAGTTGCAAACAGTGTAACATTCCCATAACCGGCAATTTCCGAAACTTGTGCTTTCCTGAACTCTTCAGTGATCTCCTGTCTGATCTTCTCCCTTATCTCGGAAGGGATGTCCTTCAGCAGGCTCTCAGGGCTGTCTTTTTCTTCCAGGTGCTTTAAAAACTCTTCAGGAGAACCATACTTCCAGGGGATATCCCTTGGCTCGATTGATATACTGCCAAAGCCTGCGTCCGACAGGAGATCCCGGAGTTCTGTTGCAGTAACCTTTTTCATCCTTTTATGCAATTCATGATTCCTTTCAATGTGATATCTTGCAAGAATAGGATCTGCAAGTGTCTTCATTGTGCTGGAGCTGTTTCTGTCAAGTGTGGTCATCCCCACCCTGCCTCCCGACCGGAGGACCCGGTATATCTCACATAGGGCAGTTTTCTTGTCGTCAACCCAGTGGAATGAGGAACAGAAATATGCATGATCGATTGAATTGTCAGGCACGAAACTGAGGTCCTCAGCCTGTCCTACAAAAAAACGGATGTTGCTGGTGGAGTCTCTGCTAAATTTTTTCCGTGCAAGTTCAACACGATAAGATGAAGGATCAATACCCGTGAGCTGACCAGCCGACCCTATGATTCCCAGAACATTCACAGCCTGCTGGCCTGTCCCGCAGCCTATATCAAGCACCGAATCCCCATTTTTTATTCCCATCATTTCTATCAGTGCTTTGCCTTTCTGGAACTGATGATCGCAATTCCGGTCATACCTTTCGGCACCCTCCTGAGACTCCCAGTCAATTTCACTCATTTTCATTCACCTTCTGGAACCTTTTTTTTGCTGAAATTTGTATATATTCAAAATGTTGTTGCGATTTTATTTTTGAGTTTTCCCCTTATGCAAACTCCTCTGTCTGTGAAAAGTCATCTTTGGTGTTAGTTTTTGAGTTTACAGTTTCGTTTCAACGGTGTCATTTCAACAGTTTCGTTTCAACAGTTTAGTTTCAACAGTTTAGTTTCAACAGTTTAGTTTCAACAGTTTAGTTTCAACGGTTTAGTTTCAACAGTTAAGCTTATTTCAAAGCTGTTTAATCTATTCTTCTCAGAAATCTGTGAGAAAAAAAATCACTATCAGTACAACTTAAAGTTTCTCTTATCCTTAAAGGTAAAGGAGTTAGCCCACTACTCTACAGGAAAAACTACAAAACCTTTTTTTTAAGCAGGAGTATGAAATTGAATGAACTTATTCATATGAACCGCAGCAAAAGTTATATATATTTCTTACTTTTTGGAAGAGGTCAGGTTTTTCTAAGTGAACTTTGCATTACATTAAGCAAGCTCCCACTAATCAATATAACTGCAGAAGATAATATAACTGCAAAAGCCAACATAACTGCAAAAGCCAATAGAATTGCAGAATCCAATATAACTGCAGGCGCGTTATGAGCATCGTTTTATTAAAATGGAATTTATCATGGTCTGGTTAATTGATTCTTGAAACTCTTCTGAAAAATATCCGGCTCCAATGTTCTGGTTCAAATGTACAGGATCTACATAGATATCAGTCGTTGACGTGCAGTTCATGTAGTTACCTGCATAGTTATTGTACAAACAGTTATTTTCAAGGATAATGGTATGTGTTTCGGGCAAATAATTAGTCACTCCATACCCTGTTCCATCTGGATCTTTTTTGCGTTGTTTGGTATTTGCGATAATATTATTGCGAGCAGTTGTTGTATATCCTGTGCCTTTGGGTGAAAGGTCAATGTGGCCTGAGTTATTATATGTAGGATAAATGTGAGTACCTGCAGGGTACATCTGAATAATTGCACCATGATATACCCCATCAAAAGTATTGTTTTCAATGAGGGTATCGTAAAATCCGCTTGTCACTATGCCCCCCACCCAGTCAATATTAGGATTCGTGCCGGTTTTGTAGAAAATATTGTGATAAATATATACATTCTTAGCCTCATCTCTTGGATAAGACCTACAACAGCCTATCAACCAGATTCCAGGCCCATAAGTATTCTGAATAGTATTATTGTATACTTCTACGTCGTTAACGACAGCTGTTGTTTTCTCAATCAGAATTCCAGGTCCGCCCGCACTCCAGTGGTAAAAGGAATCTATCAGGTTATCATGGAATTTTACGTGGTTAGAATTCCTTGATCTAAGACCGCAGTCAGTCCTGACTGTTATGTTATTATTCCAGCTCTCTACATTCTGGCAGTTTTCGGCAAAAAGCCCGTTATGCCCCATTTTATGTACGCTGTTATTGTAAAACTGGATATTGGAACTATTGTCTACTTTCAACGCTTCTCCATGCCCATCGTGCATATACATATTATGAACTTGAAGGTCTCTGGAGTTGCGGAAATGAATCATGTTGTAATATCCATACCCTTTCGGCTTATCCAGATTGTTGTCGTGGTTTCCGTCGATTTCAAATCCTTTTATAGTAACCCCATGTATTTCGGTACTGTTAATCTGCGTTATAAGGGGCTTAAATACTGGCCAGTCTGCCCTGTCTATAAGTTTAATTACGGCTGTAGGGTCTCCTTCCAGGGTAGTATTATTTCCGATGAAAATAGTATCTGATATAAGGTATGTGTTCGGACCTTTCAAGTGAACGGTTGTGAACTGCGGGTTTTCTGCAACATATGCAAAAGCTTGATTTATTTCCACCTGATCATTACTCCCATCACAGGTGAAGTTCCCACTCCTATCGCCAGTTACCCATACAGTCACATTTGATGGCGTAAGTGAAGAATTATTTGATGATATAAGTGAAGAGGTATTTGATGGTGTGGGCGGAGATCTGGACTGTATTAGTATGTAAACAATTATTAAATCCAGTATAATCAAGAGAATGAAAATTGTAATGTAAAATCTTGTTTCTGTCCAGTTCTGCCGTATATACCTGAGACACCTTCCAGTCATTTTACTCCCCACCCTAAACTTATGTAATTTATTTTAGTTGAATCATTTATTTTTAACTAACACTTATTATATAGCGAATATTATTTTAAAATACTTTATAAAAAATGATTCAACCGCTTAAGTCTTGTAACCTCAACTTCTCCCTCGTGTGGGGAATAAACCAATTCGAGGATCATGTCTGATGTTGTTGTTTTTTAATGTCATTTGCATCCTCTTCAAATTTAATGGAGTTTCAACCACAAAAAAATACAATAGTTGTTCCATTATTGAGCTTTCCTCATCATATTTTGGAGTAGGAAATGAAACTTGAAGCTTTAATACAATAACTGGCTTCACTGGACATCACCTGGTGGAATTAAAGATAAAAAGCGAAGCGTCTCAACCTGGTGTTGACAGAAATACAAAATAAAGTTGAAAGCAAGAATTCGTCTGGGAGATACTTTTAAAGAAGTGGGTATCAAATTAGATTAGAGATTTTAAAAGCTAATTTGAGATCCTAATGTATTAGGTTAATTATATAACCAACTTAATATTAAAGAAGCACAAACAGTATTATCAAGTTTTCTTTCATTGAATATTCATTTCTTTCAAAAATATTGGGTAATGGGTGTGAGTTATTGAAAACCGTAAGCGAAAGAATCTCTCTGAATTGTTCACAAATTCGGTAGATGTACTTGCCTTATCGGAATTGATCAATGACTCACAGACAACAACCAAATATTGATATATCGATAAACTCATCCTTGCAGAAAACTGAACAATATGGTCTTAATCATTTCTTCGAACTATCGGTCAGGGCACCCATGCATCAGAAAAAAGAAAAACACCAGCCTTCCAGCTCGCAAAAACATGTAAGAAACAGTCCAGATAGAAGCAGCCAAGACAGAAAAGGTTCGCAAACCCTTGGAAAAGGGACAAAAAATAGGTCTCAGAACTTTAAAGAAAAAACCTCTGCAAGGAAGAGCTCTGGATTTGAAAAGCCGTCAGAAGTGGTAACTTTTACAAAGAAAAAGTCCTCTCCACGTTTCGAGTATGAAGACGATAAAATTTTCTGGTGCGGAAAATGTAACCTTCCCCTGATAGGGGAAGAATGTGGAATATGCGGCCGCAAAGGGGAAGTCCTTCAGCTCTCCCAACCTGCTGACGTCCGTTTTTGTTCTCCTTACGAGCGAGAAGTCATAGACAGGCAGCTTCACTCCGCTTTTGGTTGCAACCCCCTTGGAGATAAGCTCATTCTTCTAAACAAAATCCCCGGAGAAGACAAAACTGATGAGGTGCTCGTAGATGGTTTTATTTTCGGAGTTCTCCGGTTTGAGCTTTCAAAAATGGATTACAGTTTTGAACCTTCCCTCCAGGGTGCAAAAATTCTCCTTAAACATGCCAGAGGCAGGAAAGTCGAGCTTAAGAAAACAAATCGGCACCTTAACGGAAAAAGTGTCACAGTAGAATCTATTGAAGCATTTGACAGCAATATAAAAGCAGGAGACTTTGTCCTTGTTACTGCAGGCAGCCTGACAGGCTATGGAGTTTCTTTAGTTGAGGGTGCGGACTTTTCGGGCCTGAAAACCCTGCCTGAGCCCGAGAACCGAACTGAATTGAAACTTTCAACCGGAGCCGAAACAAAAGTTCTCAGGATAAGGAAGGTTGACAGCAGTGAAGCGTCACTTCGCCCTGAGACTCCTGATCTTGCGGCATGCATAGAAGCAAACAAAAAGCATCTCCAGGCGCTTGGGAAGAACGCAATCAATACTATTCGCGGAATTATTTCCAGGAAAGAATACAAAAACCTGCCTGTCTATGTCTCTTTCAGTGGCGGTAAAGACAGTCTTGTGGTGCTTGACCTGGCTCGGTCTTCCCTTAAGCAAAGGGAGCTCAAAGCTTTTTTCCTGAACACCGGGATTGAGTTTCCGGAAACTATCGAGTTTGTACGAAACTTTTGCCGGGAAAAGGAAATTCCACTCATCGAAGCAAATGCAGGTTCCGCTTTTCGAGAGCAGGTAGGAAAATTTGGGCCTCCTGCAAAGGATTTCCGCTGGTGCTGCAAGGTCTGCAAACTGGCATCAGCAGGGGACTTCGAGACAGGAAAAGAAGCACTTTCTCAAGAAGGGACTATTGGCGGCATGGCTTATCTCACAATTGATGGCAAGCGCAAGCACGAATCTTTCTCAAGGGCAAGGATTGCAGCAAGTGAGACGAACCCTTTTGTCCCTGCCCAGCTCAACATCTTTCCCATAAGGGATTGGAAGGCAATTGAGGTATGGCTTTACATACACTGGAGACAACTTTCCTACAATCCTCTCTATGACCTTGGCTTTGAAAGAGTAGGCTGCTGGCTTTGCCCGTCCGCCCTCGCTGCCGAGTACGCCAGGGTAAAAGACCTGCACCCAGAAATGTATGCGAAGTGGAATGCTTTTCTGCTGGACTGGGCGAAGTCCAGAGGGCTTTCCGAAAAATTCGTAGAGCATGGGTTCTGGCGCTGGAAAGAACTGCCTCCCAAGATGCTAAAACTGGCCGAAGAGTTAGGGATTTCCGTGCTTGCCAGAGAAAAAACTGAAGACTTTGAAATTGAAGTCGTGTCAGGAATTTCTCCCTGCCGGGCAGGCGGCTATTCAATAGAAGCATCTGTGAAAGGTATCAGGGAAAACGAAGCTGCAGGTTTTATCAATGTCCTCGGAAACACGGTTTATGCGGAAGACCTCGGGATGTTGCTGGTCAAAACCGGGACCGGAACTCTAAAGTTTTTTTCGAATGGGAATCTGCTTGCAAGTTCGGAAACAAAGGAAAAAGCGATTTCACTTTTTAAAGAAGCTGCAAAGCAGTTTACAAGGCTTTCCCGCTGTACCGGATGCGGGATTTGTGTAAAAGCCTGTCCGGTCGGGGCGGCTTCTCTCGAAGGAAAAACGCCGCATGTAAACGAAGCCTGTATCAGATGTGGAAAATGTACAGAGTCCTGTGTGGTAACCAGATATTTTGATAAACTTGTACCTGACCTGAATCAAAAGTTGAAGGTGTGATTCATCAGAAATCCGGATTTCACATCTCTGTGATATTTTTAAATAGTTTCTAAATATATTTAGATATTGCACTTTTTAATTAAGTTTAGATTTCATATATTTATAAAATTTCCACAAACTTGATTTAAACCTGTGTATAATTCATTTACTCAAACGGAAACTAAAAAATGAAATTGAGCCAAAACCCTGACGGAGTAAGTCAGATCATAGCCAGCCGATGGAAAATAGGAGCAGCACTGGCGGTAGCGCTGCTTCTGTACTTTGCGTTTCTAATTCTGCTGCCCCTCGCAGATGGAATCGTACTGGGCATAGTCTTTGCTTACATTGCCAGGCCTATCCGGGTAAAATTCAAAAAGCACAGAAAAATAGGAGCTCTTATTGCCAGTCTGTGCATATTCATCCCTATAGTGTTTATTGTGGGGGCAGGTATTGTTGAGATCCTTAACCAGGTTTCCTGGATTATTGGACATAAGACGGCAGTTGCGGCAGTGATTCTGGATTTCATAAACTCTCTGAACGTTCCGGATAGAATCATAGAAAGTATTAATTCTGCAATCTGGGACCTCTTTACCTCGTTACTCCCTGCAGTAGGCAGTATAGGGCTTCTTTCATATGCCCAGAGTATCGGTCTATTTGTCATTAATTTTTTAATCTCGATCATTTTCTGCTATTTTATACTCGCTGATGGGGATAGGCTTTACTGCGCATTTCTTGGCGTGATCCCAAAAGAGTACAAAGAAGTTGTAAACCGTTACGCGCATCATCTTGATATAATCCTTAAAGGAATTTTCATAGGCAATGCCTACGCAGCTCTAATAGTAAGCGTAACCTCGGTTATTGTTTTCTACTCTTTTGGTTTTTCCCATGTGCTTGCCCTGGCGACCCTTATCTTCATAGCTTCGATAGTTCCTCTTTTTGCTGGGTACATGGTGCTGGTGCCTCTGGCTTTAATGCGATACTTTGAGCTTGGGTTTAGAAGTGCAGCCGTTTTCTTTACAGTATCCTCTCTTATTATCTACGGTCCCCCAGAGCTGATTCTCAGGCCCTATCTGACCAGCCTGCAATCCAAGATTCACCCGATGCTACTTATGCTTGCCTTCCTTGGCGGGGCTTTTGTCGGAGGAATTGCAGGATTTTTTGCAGCTCCTATTCTTCTCGGGGCTCTGGTTGCGGCTTACAGAGTTTATCAGGACCACACCCATCCCGAAATTGTCGAGACCTGCACAGACCTCAAGAAAGTGGGACACCCAAGTAAGGCTGACTCGGAAAAGTAATTCCTGAGTAAAATTCAGAAAATGTACCGAAAAACATCTGAAATCCTGAAGTTTTCCATGATATGCTCAAAAGTATCAGTCGAAAGGGATTATTTTATATCGTTGAAGGATATTAGGACTGTCATATATTCTTCTTTACCCCTTTAATCAAGATCTACTGACGGTACAGACCTCAGTTAGTCTTATATAAATCAACTATTTGATTCAAAAGAAAACAGTTCGGGATAAATTCCAAACCGAGGCTAGTTCGGGATAAATTGAAAACTGAAGCTAGTTCGGGAAAAATTAAAAACCGAAATAAATTCGGGACAAAAATCAAACCGAAATAAATTCGGAACAAAATTCAAACCGAAATAAATTCGGAACAAAAATCAAACCGAAATAAATTCGGGACAAAATTCCACACCGAAGAAATCGAACATAGGTGATAGAATGCAGTTATTGCTCATTCACTCTGATTATATTGAATACGAAACCAAAAAACAAACTCCAGTTGCTGAAAAAATTGAAGAGTCCTTAAAGGCCGGCAGGCTTGAGGAAGCACTTACCGCTTTTATGGCTGTTGAAAGTGTAGATGAGGCAAATCCTGAGGAAACTATAGAAAAGGCGGTTTCTGAACTTGAAAAGGTAGCTACCCAGGTCAAAACCGACCGTATAATGCTCTATCCTTATGCTCATCTAAGTTCTGACCTTTCTTCTCCGAAAGTTGCAGTAAAGGTACTAAAAGGCATAGAGACTGCGCTCTCAGGAAAATACGAGGTCAAACGTGCTCCTTTCGGGTGGTATAAGGCTTTTAGTATTAGCTGTAAAGGGCACCCTCTTTCCGAACTCTCAAGGAGCATACGCCCTGAAGGAACTCAAAAGTCAGAAGGCAAAGTAGAAGCAACCGGGGCAAAAGAAGAGGTTGTTTCCGAAGCCCTTAAAGCCGAAGGTACGGCAAAGTCTTACTGGCGCATCCTTACTCCTGATGGAGAACTTCACGAAGTTGAGAATTTCGACCTTACGCCTTACCCCAAACTCCAGCAGTTTGTAAATTACGAAATTTCCAAGAGCAGAGCTGTTGAGCGTGCTCCTCCTCATGTGGAGCTTATGCGGAGGCTTGAGATTGCGGACTATGAACCAGGGTCTGATTCCGGAAACATGCGTTATTATCCGAAAGGGAGGCTTATAAAATCCCTTCTTGAGAATTATGTGCTTGATATCGCAACCGACTTTGGGGCAATGGAAGTTGAAACTCCTATCATGTATGACATGAACCATCCGACTCTTAAGAAATATCTGGACAGGTTCCCTGCAAGGCAGTACTCCATTGAGTCCGACAAGAGGCAGATGTTCCTGCGTTTTGCAGCCTGTTTCGGGCAGTTCCTTATGAACCACGACATGACGATTTCCTACAGGAACCTGCCTCTTCGGATGATCGAAATGACCCGCTACAGTTTCAGAAAGGAACAGCGGGGAGAACTTGTGGGCTTGAGAAGGCTCAGGGCTTTTACCATGCCTGATATGCACAGCCTTTGCGAGGACATGGACCAGGCTGTAGACCAGTTCAAAAAACAGTATGACCTCTGCATTGATGTGCTTGAAAATGTAGGAATCCATATTAAGGATTATGAAGTAGCCATCCGCTTTACCAAAGACTTTTACGAGTCGAATAAAGAGCTTGTAGTCAATATGGCAAGGACCGTCGACAAACCTGTGCTTGTTGAAATGTGGGACACCCGCTTCTTCTATTTCGTGCTCAAATTCGAGTTTAACTTCGTAGACGCCCTTGCGAAGGCAAGTGCACTTTCCACGGTTCAGATTGATGTCGAAAACGCCGAAAGGTATGATATTTCTTATGTAAATGCTGACGGCAAACTGGAAAGGCCTACCGTGCTTCATTGCTCTCCAAGCGGGGCAATAGAACGCTGCATTTACGCCCTTCTCGAAAAAGCTGCAATGGAAACCGAAGAAGGAAAGGTTCCTATGCTGCCAGTGTGGCTTTCTCCTACCCAGGTCAGGATTGTGCCGATATCAGAAAAACACGTCGCTTTTGCCGAAGAGGTTGCACAGAAGCTGGACTGCAGGGTTGACATTGACGACCGCGACCTGTCAATAGGAAAGAAAGTGAGGGAAGCAGGCAGGGAATGGGTACCTTACGTGGTTGTTATTGGAGATAAAGAAGTTGAGGATAACACCATTAATGTAACCATTCGGGCCGAATCCGAACAGAACAAACCTAAAAAAGTTCAAATTACTACGGAAGAGCTTAATGCCCGGATTAAAGGTGAAATTGCAGGAAAACCGTACAGAAAACTGCCCCTATCAAAATATCTTTCTGAAAGGCCAAAGTTCGTTTAAACATATTAAAATTTTATGAACTTAATATTTTATGAACTCTTCTAAAAAAATAAACACATTAAAATGTTCTGAACTCTTCCAAATAAGTTTTCGGAAACTGCCAGAGGAAACAAAAATTACCTGTTTGCCTGTTTCTTCTGGCTTTTTAGCATAACATATATATTGACGTAATTCTTATTATTGAAAGAGGATTCCTTTTAAATAAAAGTAGTTATAGGTTTGTTTTTCTCCGTTTCTGGACGAAAAGATCCCGATCTAAGCATTTTGGAATGAAATTTTTACTAAATGGAATTTTTACTGATTATTTGTAATTTATGGGGAGTTACTTCTTATTGAGTTTATAATTACATGCAGAATTTCCTTTTATAGGTTATACCAGTTTCCCAGAAACCCTTTGTAAGGAACTTTCTGGTTTTGATATCAAATTTTTACATTGACAAGTTTAAGGACAGCGTAACTGATGACAATTTCAAATGAGACCGCAGTCAGTATGGAAACCGTCGAGCTTGAGCCCTTGAGGAAAGATAAACAGAAAATTTTTGAGGATATTCTAAAATATCTCAAAAACAATCAGAGAGGCTATATCAAGGTTCCTACAGGCTGGGGTAAAACCTTTCTTTCGAAACATATAATGAAGAAGTACTACGACGAAGGAAAAGTCGTGCTTTTCCTTGTCTCGAGAAATAATCCTCTTCTTAGCCAGACCTATTATGACAGGAAGAAAAAACGGCCCCTTTTTCCCAACAGCGCACTTCTCTCGTCTGAACATAAGGTGGACCGAAAAGAACTTGCTGAAACTTTGAGGTTTTTTGGGAAGGAAAAGGATAAAGGTTTTGTTCTTTTTGCCTCGCTTCAGACCGTACTTGGAAAACAAAGCTCTGAGATCAAGAACCTGATTCTTGAACTTGCCGACCTTGCAATAGTGGATGAGATCCACAATTTCATTAACAATCGAGGAAACGATTTTCTCAATGAATTGGGGGAAAGGACAAAAATCCTGGGAATGACTGCAACTCCATTCCAGGGGGTTGTCGGGAATGTCAAGTTCGTGGATGAAATTGCAGGGGATATGAGGGAGGTATACGCAAAAACCCTTCCGGAATGCATCCTGGACAACGAACTTGCCCCCCTTAAGTACACGATTGCCGAGAGTTCTGAGGATATCTTTGAAATCTTTGATTTTGAAAGAGGGCTTGATGAACTTGATAAGCAGGACCTTTTCCTTGACTGCAGTACTCCTGACAAGTTGAAAAAGGTAATTCGAAGAACTCAGCTTGCAAAAGATGTGTACGATTCTCTGATAAAACACAAGCATGCAAAAACACTCGTCTTTTGCGCCCCTGTGAGGAAGCGTGTCTATGGCGTAGGGGCTGAAGGTGAGGAAATTAATGCTTTCCATGCAAAGCTTACCTCCTCGGTTTTCAATGGGGAAATTTCAGTTCCTGAATCCGAAAAGGATCCTGAACCTATCCTGCCCTTAACTTTTGAGAATTATACTCCTGAAGGAGAGTTTCGGGATACGGTTTTTATAAGCTCGGAGCTGTCCAAAAATGAACAAAGTGACATTCTTGCAGCTTTCAGAGAAATGGGAAAGCCTCCTTATGTGCTGTGCACCGTAGGCATGCTGATTGAAGGTTTTGATTTCCCGGGACTTGAAGCCCTTGTTTTGCTGCGTCCGACTCTGAGTATGCGGCTCTTTGAACAGCAGGTCGGAAGGGTGACAAGGCTTTCTTCAGTCTCAGGAAAACAACAGGGCAATATCTTTGAGATTTCGGATAGTATTGACTCTCTCTACCAGCGCTTTGGAGAAGGCGTTTTTTCCGGGGAAAAGGTTGACCAGGTGCAGATGCTCCAGCCCGAGATCCGCCTTGAAGAACTTTTCTCAGAGGGCGATGCAGCCAGAGCAATCGAGGAAGGAAAGATAGAGATTAAGAAGGTAGAACTTGGCTTTCAAGGAAAGGGGAAAGGGAAAGGAAAAAGAAAAGTGGCTCAGTTTCGTGAAATTCCGGTAAGGCTTCCTCCGACGTCCATCAGGGCAAAGTATTTTTCGCGTCTGCTCGCACTGACCGAGGAAAAGGACATAGGAGCTTTTGAACGGGAAAAGCGGGAACTGATGCGAGCTACCCTGAGATTCCGGGTCAGAGAATTCAGGGATGCAGAAGAGCTTGCAGAGCTTGCAGGCAATATAAATAGGCTCAAGAGGGAAGCTTATGAAGACCGCAGGCTAGGGGATGTTTCAAGGCAGCATAAACCCAAGGTTTTCGGGGAAGTAGAATGGCTGCTGAAACTTCAGGCCCTGAACTCCCTCAAGTATAACGGTGGGCACCTCTCGATGCCTGAGAAAAACCAGATCTTAAAAGCTCTGAACTTCGAGCCCGATTTCCGAAAGATAGATAACCTCAGGCTTAAATGCCTGAAGCTCGGTTCGGCCCAGAAGACTATCCCTGAACTTGTAAAAGTGCTGGGGTTCGTAAGCCGCCTATCGTCTTCGGAAACCTACCAGTTTCTCGACAAGAAGAAAAAAGAGCACTGGAAAAGGGAGTTCCTGCCTGCGGTTTACTGGGGCTTCTGTTTTATAGATGATTCTCCTGAACTGAAGGAGCTTTTTGAGTCTACGGAATGGGACAGACGGGTCAAAAATATTATCCGGCAAAAATAACATGAGGTTTCCTGACAACTGATGGCTTCCGCACTGATGTTTTCTGACCCGGTGATTGAGATTATTCAGAGCATCAAGAGATCATCAAGAGATCATCAAGCGACCATCAAGAAGCAGGGATCTTTTGTTTTTCTCTTCTTCGCCTTGCAGGACAGAATCGGCTCGCCAGCCGGATAAATACTTAATTTGACCCAGGAAACCGTTGTTTCCTATTATCTGGTTGATATTATTTTCAAATGCTCGTAAAGTAGTTTTCAGGTCCTTTTTGTTTTGAAACTCAGTGCAAATGGAGCTTACTTGTATTCCTTGCACAAAAACGCAACCATTTGTCATACTGAATATTTAATCAGGATAATTTCAACCATGCAATACTGGACGACTAAAGAATTAATCCTCATTCATTGGTTATCGGTTAAGGAATTTTCTTGCCAAAAAGCTATCAATTTTGAATTAGAAACCGGCCTTAAATTTTTGACTCTTTAAATGAAATCGACAATCTGTTCCAGCCCTAACATTCAGTGCTTGACCAAACTAGAGATTTCCTGAACGTCTTCACAGTGCGCAATTTCATTTCTGGACGCAGACAGTTTGGATACAGGCAGTCTGGATGTAGAAATTTTACCCGTACTCCTGAGAAACCTGTAATATCCAAAACCTATCAAAAAGATCGGATAAGCGACTTTCCAGGTAAACCCTGAGACCAAAAAACTCAGGGACACGAGTGAAAGAGCCGAAAAAATCCATTTTTTCCAGCCGTTTTCGGTTTTCCAGTATGCAATTATAATGAAAGCGTAGAGGAAAACGTAGTTCTGGCTTACGAACAGCATCATGGTTGATACCGGAATTTTGAAGAGATAACTTCCGAAAACCAGGAATATTGAAAGTGCATACAGCCCAACCAGGCTGGATACAGGGATATTCCTTTTTGAAAGCTTTCCGAAGACCTCAGGAAAAATTCCTGTCCTGCCCCCGGCGTACAGCAAGCGGCTTGCAGTGAAGTTCCAGGAACAGGCATTTGCTGAAATAACCACTATCATGAGCCAGATGAGCAGTTTTCCTCCGGGCGTAAAAAGCACAAGGCCGGAAAGCCCGGCTGCCCCCTGAAGAGAAGCGCCTGAAACACTAGCTCCCGTACTGATTAAGGCAAGCAGAAGGTAAATTAAGGTTACAAGGGCAAAACTGAGCCAGTAAAGGCGAGGTACATTTTTTTCAGGGTCTTTTATTTCCCCCAGGGAAAAAGAAAGGTTTTCCCAACCGATAAAAGCCCAGAAAAGGAGGGCTGCAACTTTCCAGATGTTATGCAGGTCTATATGCACGTTACCACTAATTGCTTTGCTGGCAATCCCGAGGCCCGAGCCCAGAAAATCAAGGTTAAAGGCAATAAGCAGGCCTATTAGCAGAAAAAGGACAGCCAGAGATGCGTAATTGATCAGAGAGATAACCCTCATTCCTGCCATGTTCGAAAGGAACATCAGGGTTACAAGCAGAACCGCAAAAAGGGCTGCTCCTGTGTCTGAAAACTGAAAAAGATGCTTCATATATTCGCTGCCTATAAGGGCAACTGCAGGAAGCCCGAAAAAGAAAGAGCCTCCCACAAGGTAGGAAACCGCATATCCTCCCCAGGGCCCAACAGCCTTTTCAGCATAACCTGCAAGTCCGGCTGTTGAAGGAAATTTAAGGCCAAGGCTGGAGCAGACTTCGATAAGAGGGACTGCGACAATCGCTATAAGGAACCAGCCGAGGATTGCTTCATATACGGTGCCTGCATCAAGTGCCAAGCCTGGCAGTGCAAGAATGCCAGTGCCTATAAGCATGCAGATTGCAAGCCCCATGCCCCGAGTGAAGGAAATCGTTTTCTTAAGTTCGGTCATTTTTATCTCTTAGGCTACCTGTAAAAGGTTTTGTATATTTATTTGTTCGCAAAAAGGCTTTCAGATAATTAAAAAACATACTAAATATATTTTTCTGAAACCCACTCAGTAGAAGAAAAAGACTAAAACATCAAAAAAGAATTAAAATATACTCAGGTAATGCAAAAAAGCAATTGCAAGCGCCACGAAACTAAGAATCAGGAAAAAAACCGAAATCCGGATGTATCTGTACTTAATTTTCACCATTTCCTCGAATTTTTCCTTTGAGTCCCTGGTCGAATTTATGTTAATCTCATACTTTTTCCTGAAGAGCACCATCACCGCAAAAATCAAACTCAGTAACCACAGCACAAGCGGAGCCAGATAGATCAAAACCGAATATCCTTCTGCTTCCTTAATATCTGAAAAAGCAATAGCGTGAAAATAGATCCCTTGAAGCAGCCCTGTGACAACAACAAACTGTTTTGCCGTATCTTCTACAGCCGAAATAGATTCTCCAACAAGCTTTTCAGCGTTCTTTTTCCAGAAAGGATTGGGCTCGGCAGGAATAAAAGGGATCTCTTCTTCACCAGCTCCGCTTTCAATTTCTCCTTCAGTCATACCTTTACTTCCCACTCGAATGCTTTTTTACAATTAGAATTGGGACAGGTAAGGTCTATAAACATGCTTTTTGGAGTCATTCGGCTGAATACTTTTTTAATATCAGATAAACCAAAGCGTACTGCAACAGTTTTTCCGTCTTCAATAATTTTTTCTACATTTGTATAATATTTGTACCCGCAGTGAGGACATTTAATGAGTTCAGAAGTCATTCATTCACCAGCTTTTCAAATTCAGCATCAAATTCTTCTTCCCCCATTTTATCTCTTAGTCTTAAAAGGGATTTTGCAACAATTTCCTTGTTAGGCGAATTAAGTTGCTCGAAAATTGAATAAGAAATTAAGTAATTACTGAGAGCACTGCTACATTCTCCCTCTTTTTCATTTATTCTTCCTATCTGATGCAGTGTTATTGCAATTCCACTTTTGTCTCCCAACTCTTTTTTTATTTCAAGAGCCTGGTTATACATTTTCGTAGCTTCTTTGTAGTTACCTTGTGTCTGATGAATCATTCCGATTTGACCAAATGTGTCGGAAATTCCGTTCTTATCTACTAACTCTTTGAAGATATTTAATGCATTGTGATACGATTTAATGGCGTTTTCGTAATCGCCCCTAAAAAAATATATATTGCCAAGAGAATGGAGTGAAACTGCTATTCCTCTTTTATCACTAATTTCAGTTCTAATCTCCAGAGACTGATTGTACAATTTAATGGCTTCTTGAATGTTGCCCTGCAATTGAGAGATTTTTCCAAGTTGATGAAGTGTCCCGGCTATTCCCCTCTTATTTCCTAATTCTTTTTCAATCTCTAGACATTGATTATAAAGTTCAGCAGCATCTTTAAAATTACCTTGTTCCTGATAAATCATTCCAAGTTGGTGCAGTGTACTTGAAATTCCGCTTTTGTTCCTTAACTCTTTTTTAATTTTCAAAGAGTTAGTATACATTTTTAATGCTTCTTCGTAGTTTCCTTGTTCCTGATGAATCATTCCAAGTTGGTGAAGTGTTGTTGCAATTCCACTTTTGTTTCCCAGTTCTTCTTCAATTTTCAGGGATTGGTTATACTTTTTGACCGCTTCTTCGTAGTTTCCCTGATACTGATGAACCATTCCAAGCTGGTGCAGTGTACTTGAAATTCCACTTTTGTCTCCCAGTTCTTCTATGATTCTTAGAGACTTGCTATACGTTTCTACTGCTTCTTCATAGTTGCCCTGATCCTGATGAACCATTCCAAGCTGGTGCAGTGTACTTGAAATTCCACTTTTGTCTCCCAGTTCTTCTGCAATTTTCAGTGACTGGTTATATTTTTTCACAGCTTCTTCGTAGTTTCCTTGAAGATAATGAATATTTCCAAGCGCATGTAGTATTTGTGCAACTCCGCTTTTATTCCCCAGTTCTTCTGCAATTTTCAGTGACTGGTTATACTTTTCCACGGCTTCTTCGTAGTTTCCTTGCTGCTGATGAATCATTCCAATTGCATGAAGTACAACCGCAACCCCCCTATAGTCCCCCATTTCCTCATATTTATACTTAATGTTGTTATATATTTTAAATGCTGTATCTAAATCTCCTAGACGATAATAAATCGTTGCAAGGGTGTATTCAGAGTTTATTTTTGTAATTCCTGATGTTGTGCTGATGGATTCGTTCAACAGGTTCATTGCAAGCTCAATATGCCCCCAACGGATAAGAAAATTTACTGTATTTTCTACAATTTCACTAGCATTTTCCCAGTCCTCTGCCTTTAAGTAATAATCTCTTGCTTTCAAATAGTCCCAGAGACTTCCAGTTTGAGAAACCAAATTTTCATAATATCTGGCAGCTCGGATGAATAACTTTTTTTTATCGAAACCTTCTTCCTCTATTTTTTTAAATGAAATTTCTCTCACTATTGAATGTTCCATGTAAACTGTCTGGTCATATTCGTGCTCTTGTGATATCAAACCCAACTGGATTAGTTTTTGCAGTGGTTCGACGACATAAAGATTTTCATCTTTGTCGTCTCCTACTATCCACGACAATGCTTCAACAGGGACAGCTTCTTCGTAAATAGAAGTGCAAAGAAGCATTTTTCTTGCTTCTCGATCCAGTTTTGAATAGGACTTGTCCAGCAGAGTAAACTCTATAAGCTCTTTTTTCAAGGATTGCAGATCCAGTAAAAGGTTGTCTATTCCCTGGCTGGAGGCAAGTACAGCAAACTGGTTTATTGCCCAAGGATGCCCACCTAATATATCATATATCTTTTTTTTCTTGGGGATATCCAGATCTGCTAATTCCGTATAGTTATTCATCATCCAACTAGTGTCTTGGCAGCTTAATTATGGTGCATAGTATTTTGACATTTTTTCATCAGCAATTTTTCGAGTAAACTTCCAGTTAATCTTATTTTCATGTTCGTTTCTCCTCTTTGTC